>Ga0209488_10003121_pt1 | contig 13394 bp, 10 predicted proteins | sample Rivendell_Oct201_8_FD_188349 | JGI IMG/M metagenome (GOLD analysis project Ga0209488, IMG submission 188349) | Vadose zone soil microbial communities from the Eel River Critical Zone Observatory, Northern California, USA -... | ecosystem: Environmental > Terrestrial > Soil > Vadose zone >...
CAGGAGGCGACGAGCGCGCCCAGCGCGGCGTAAACTTTCCTTCTGACAAGTTCCTGCGATGTCGCAGTGGTCGGCGGCGGAGCCGCCGGCCTCGCGACGGCCATCTTCACCCGGCGTCTCCATCCCCACGCCTCCGTCGTCCTGCTGGACGGCGCGAGCCGGCTCGGCGCGAAAATCCTCGTCAGCGGCGGCGCGCGCTGCAACGTCACCAACACGACCGTCACTGACGCCGACTTCTGGGGCGGCCGGCGAACGGTCATCCGCCGCGTGCTGCGCGGCTTCGCTGTCGCCGACACGGTGGCGTTCTTCCGTGACATCGGCGTGCCGCTTCACGAAGAACCCGGCGGCAAACTGTTTCCCGACTCCAACCGCGCGCGCGATGTCCTGAACGCGCTCGTGAACGAGGCGACGCGCGCCGGCGTGACGATCGTCACGGGCTCCCGCGTGTCCGACGTGACGAAGCGCGCCGTTGGCTTGACTGTCCACACGAGCGGTGGCGACATCCCCGCCTCGCGCGTCGTCCTCGCGACGGGCGGGCGTTCGCTGCCGAAAAGCGGAAGCGACGGCGCCGGCTACGACATCGCCCGACGTCTTGGCCACACGATCGTGCCGACGATCGCGGGACTGGTGCCGCTGCTGCTGTCAGACGATCACGGCTCAATGCATCGCGAACTGAGCGGCGTCGCGCACGAGGCGGAGCTGACGCTGTGGATCGACGAGGCTGTCGAGCTGCGGTTGACGGGATCGCTGCTCTGGACGCACTTCGGCATCAGCGGACCGCTCCCGCTCAACATGTCGCGCCACTGGCTTTACGCCGCCGCCAAAGCGACGGCGGACAAGGCGCGGGTGCAGCTCACGGTCAGCTTTTGTCCAGGTCAGACCTTCGAGGACGTCGAACGCTGGTGGGGCAGGCAGATTGCCGAACGGCCGCAGGCATCGCTGTTGACTGCGCTGTCCACGCGATTGCCCGCGTCCGTCGCAGCGGCGATCCTGGCCCGCAGCCGCGTCGACAGCGCGACCACGCTGGCGCACCTGTCGCGGGACGATCGCCGGGCGCTGTCGCACGCGCTGGTGAAATGGCCGCTCTCTGTCACCGGCGATCGCGGCTACAACTACGCGGAAGTCACCGCCGGCGGCGTGGCGCTGGACGAAGTCGATCCGGCGACGATGAGGTCACGCGTGTGTGACGGCCTCGCGCTGGTCGGCGAGATCCTGGACGTGGACGGCCGGATCGGCGGGTTCAATTTTCAGTGGGCCTGGTCGAGCGCGCACGTTGCCGCCGCCGCCCTTGGCACATAATGTCGCGATGGTCCGGCCCTGGACGTCCATCGCCATGTTCGCGCTCATCGCGGTGCTCATGGCCGTGGACACCGTCATCGACTACCGCCAGAACGGGTCGATCGTCTCGCAGACATTCGAGATCCTCGTGTTCGCCGCGGCGCTGGCGGCCATCGGCATCGAGGCCCGGCAGCTCTCCTCCGAGCGGTCGCACTCCGAGCGGCTCGGCCGCGAGCTCAGCCAGACGCGCGCTGACGCGCAACGCTTCAGCCGCGAGGCCCAGGACGCGCTCAAGGGCCTCGGAGTCGCCATCGACAGCCAGTTCGACAAGTGGGGCCTGACGCCGGCTGAGCGCGACATCGCCCTGCTCCAGCTCAAAGGCCTGCGGCACAAGGAAATCGCCGAACTGCGGAAGACCAGCGAGCGGACGGTCCGCCAGCAGGCGTTGTCTGTCTACCGCAAAGCCGGCCTGTCGGGCCGGACCGACCTCGCGGCGTTCTTTCTCGAAGACCTCCTCCTGCCTGCCCCTGGCGTACGTCATCCGGCGGATAACCCTCCGGCGGATGTCGGATGACAACAACCCCCGAAAAACGATAGCGTTTGCCCTCTTGAGGAGGATTTGAATGCGCAAGCTCTTTGCTCTGTTCGTCGTTCTACCCTTTGCCCTCTGCTCTCTGCCCTATGCCCTGTCCGCAGCCACCGGGTACCACATCCTCAACGAGATTAAGGTCGGCGGCGAGGGTGGCTGGGACTACCTGACCGTGGACAGCGCCGCGCGGCGCCTCTACGTCTCCCACGCCACCCACGTCGTGGTGATCGACCTCGACAAGAACACCGTCGTCGGCGACATCCCCGACACGCCCGGCGTGCACGGCATCGCGCTCGTTCCCGAGATGAACAAGGGGTTCATCAGCAACGGCCGCGGCAACAACGTGACGATCTTCGACCTGAAGACGCTGAAAGCCACGGGCACCGTCGCGACCGAAATGAACCCCGACGACATCACCTACGACTCGGTCTCGAAGCGCGTGTTCGCGTTCAACGGCCGGTCGCGCAGCGCCTCGGTCATCGACGCAAAGACCGGGATGCTCGTCGCCACGATCCCGCTGCCCGGAAAGCCTGAATTCGCGGTCACCGACGGCAAGGGAAAGATCTACAACAACATCGAGGACACGTCCGAGATCGTCGAGATCGACGCCGCGACAGCGAAGGTCACCAAGAAGTACGCGTTGACGGGCTGCGAAGGGCCGTCAGGCCTGGCAATGGACAAAAAAGCGCGGCGGCTCTTCTCGGTCTGCGGCAACCGCGTAATGGCCGTGTCGGATCCCGACAAGGGCACGGTCGTTGCGACACCGGCCATCGGCGCCGGCTCTGACGGCGTCATCTTCGACGCCGGCACGGGCTTCGCGATCAGCTCCAACGGCGACGGCACGATGACGGTCGTCCAGCAGACCGGCGGCAAGTACGACGTCGTCGAGAACATCGCGACGGAGAGAGCCGCGCGCACGATCGCGCTCGACGAGAAGACCCACAAGATCTACACGCCGACGGCCTCCTATGGACAGGCGGCGGCCGGCGGACGCGGAACTCAGCTACCTGACTCGTTCAAGGTGCTGGTGGTTGGAAAATGAAGCCGCTCTTCGCGATCGCGATCCTGCTGTCGGGCGCGGTGAACGCCGGCGCACAGAATGCGCCGGCGCCTCCGCCGGTTCCGTCGTTGTCGCTCGCGCATCCGGAGCCGGTGGGCGGAGCCCCGGTCGTAGTCACGCTCGCCGACGCCCTGCAGCGCGCGAAGCAGAACGAGCCGGCATTTCTCGCGGCGGCGGCCGATGCTGCGATCGCGCGCGACGATTCTGTTCAGGCGAAGGCCGGCCTGCTGCCGGCCTTCAGTGCGACGACGCAGTACATCGGCAACCAGGAAAGCCCGGCGCTCAAGACCGGCCGGTTCGTGGCAATGGACGGCGTCAACATGTACCGCGCGTGGCTCGTCGCGCGGCAGGAGCTGTCGTCGGCCACGCTGATGGGCACTCCGCTGCGCAAGGCGCGGGCCTCGGAAGCCGCGGCCATGGCCAAACTCGAGATCGCGCAGCGCGGCCTCGTCGTCACCGTCACACGCAACTACTACGGGTTCGTGTCGGCACAGCGGAAGTACGCGACCGCGCAGCAGTCGGCGCAGCAGGCGCAGCGCTTCTTCGACATCGCGCAGCAGCAGGAACGCCTGGGCCAGGTGGCCCGCAGTGACGTGGTCAAGGCGGAGATCTCCGCGCGGCAGCAGCGGCAGGCCTTTGACGAAGCCACGCTGGCGATGGACAACGCGAGGCTGACGCTCGCGGTGCTGGTGTTCCCGGCGTTCAACGAAAACTTCTCCGTCGTCGACGACATGCAGGGCGCGCCGGCGCTGCCGCCGTTCGCCGACGTGCGATCGATGGCCGAGCACGAGAATCCGGAGCTGCGCGCCGCCGGCGACCTGCTCCGCGCGGCGGCCGAGGACGTCCGCCTGTCGAGGAGTGCGCTCCTGCCGAGCCTGAGCGTCGAAGCCGACTGGGGCATCGAGGCGAACGAGTTCGCGCTGCACAGCCGCGTGTCGGCGGATCCCGAGCTCGGCGTGCTGCCCAACCTCGGCTACGCGGTGTCCATCAACCTGTCGGTCCCGCTGTGGGACTGGGGCGGTCTCCGCAGCAAGGTCCGCCAGAGCCAGACGCGACAGCGGCAGGCGCAAGCGACGCTCAGTCAGACACAGCGTCAGCTCGTCTCCGATCTGTATGCGAAGTACAACGAAGCCCTGACGGCTCGCGCCGCCGTGGACAGCCTCCGCCGCGTCGCGGAACTGTCGGCCGAAAGCGTCCGGCTGACGACGCTGCGGTATCAGGCGGGCGAATCGACGGCGCTCGAGATGGTGGATGCGCAGAATACGTTTGTGCAGACGCGCAACGCGGCCGATGACGCCGAGGCCCGCTATCGCGTGTCCGTCGCCGAACTCCAGACATTGACGGGGACTTTCTGATGCGCAGGCGTTTTGTGGGGCGGCCCTTTCAGGGCCGCCGGCTCATCGCGATCGCCGCATTGCTTCTCGCCGCCGGCTGCGGCGGCAAGAAAGAAGACGAAGCCGCGCCGGTCGTGACCGTGGACGTGGCGCCGGTGCTGCTGTCGAAGATCCAGCGGACCATCCGCGCCGACGGCCTGCTCTATCCGCGTCAGCAGGCCGCGATGGCACCGAAGATCTCGGCGCCGATCAGAAAGTGGCTCGTGAAGCGCGGCGCCCGCGTCCGCGCCGGCCAGCTGCTGGTCGAGCTCGAGAATCAGGATCTCACCGGCGCCGCCGCCGAAAGCCACGCGGCGCTGACGCAGGCCGAAGCGAACTTCGAAACGACGTCGAAGGCGACGGTGCCGCAGGAGCTTCAGAAAGCCGAGCTCGACGCGCGGGCGGCGCAGGACGGCGTCAACGCCGCGCAGTCGGTCTTCGACAACCGCCAGCGGCTGTATCGCGAAGGCGCCGTCGCGCAGAAAGACGTCAACGACGCGCAGGTCTCGCTCAGTCAGGCGCGCGCGCAGTCGGAGACCGCGCGCACGCACCTCGACGACCTGCGATCGTTCGCGAACGCGCAGGCGCTCAAGGCCGCCGCCGCGCAGCGCGATGCCGCGCGCGGGCACAACGAGTCGGCGCAGGCGCAGCTCGCCTATTCGCGCATCACCAGTCCCATCGACGGCGTCGTGACCGACCTGCCGTTTTATCCCGGCGAGACCGCGCCGTCCGGCGCGCCCGTGGTCACGGTCATGGACAGCTCGCGCGTGATCGCGCGGACACACGTGTCGCAAGCCGACGCGCTCGAGCTCGCGGTCGGCAACGACGCCAGCATCCTCGGCCTGAACGGGGTGCCGATTCCGGCAAAGATCTCGCAGGTGAGCGCTGCGCTCGACGCGGCCAACACGACGGTCGAAGTCTGGGTCGAAGCCGACAACAAGGACGGCAAGCTCCGTCCCGGCTCGAGCATGCGCGTCGAGATCGTGGCGAAGACCGTGCCGAACGCGCTGGTCATCCCGCAGCAGGCCGTGATGACCAGCCCGCAGGGCGCGACGTTCGCGATCCTCATCGACAAGGACAACAAACCGCATCTGCGGAAGATCGCCGTCGGCGTCCGCGACGCCGGCAAGGCGCAGATCACCGACGGCCTCGCGAGCGGCGATCGCGTCGCCACGACTGGCGCCTACGAGCTCTTCAAGCTCGACCCCGAGGTGCTCACGAAGACCAAGGTGCAGATCGCGCCGACGAAGGAAGTCGAAGAGCCCGAGGAATCGTGAACCCCGAGAACCCCGAGAACCTCGAGAACTCCGAGAACTCCGAGAACTCCGAGAACCCGGATCGTTACTGGTTCGCTCGTCACTCACAGTCGATCATCTTCCTGATCGGCGTGCTGACGGTGATCGGCGTCTGGCAGGCCTTCTCGCTGCCGGTCGCCGTGTTTCCGACGACGAACTTTCCGCGCGTGATCGTCGGCGTGGACAACGGCGTCATGCCGATCGAACAGATGGAAGTGACGATCACCCGTCCGCTCGAGGCGGCCGTCCGCACCGTGCCGGGCATCGAGACCGTCCGATCGATCACGAGCCGCGGCTCCGCGGAAGTCGATCTCTCGTTCAGCTGGACCGCCAATATGCCCGAGACGCTGCAGATGGTGGACGCCGCCGTCTCCCGCGTCCAGAGCAGCCTGCCGTCGACGGTGCAAATCCAGACACGCCGGCTGGATTTCTCGAGCTTCCCGATCCTCGGCTACAGCCTGACGTCCGAAACGGTGCCGCAGAAAGATCTGTGGGAGCTCGCGACGTACGAGATCAAGCCGCGCCTCAACAGCCTCCCTGGCGTCGCCAGCGTGCTCGTGCAAGGCGGACAGCGCCCCGAGTATCACGTCGTCGTCGATCCGGCCCTGATGCTGCGCGCGAAGACGTCGATCGCCGACATCATCAACGCCGTCAACCGCACGAACGTCACCGACTCACCCGGCCTGCTCAACCGCAACCATCAGCTGTTTCTCGGCCTCGTCACGGCGCAGGCGCACAGCCCGGAAGACGTCGGCGAGATCGTCATCAAGCACGTCAACAACGTCCCGATCCGGGTGCGCGACGTCGGCGCCGTCACGCCGGCGAGCGAGCCGGTCTACACGGCGGTCAGCGCGAACGGCAAACCCGCGGTGCTGCTCAGCGTCAATCGGCAGCCCGACAGCAACACCGTGCAGGTGGCCGACGAAGTCCACGGCGAGATGGCCGCGATCCGCGCGACGCTGCCGTCGGGCGTCGATATGCGCCCGTTCTACGACCAGTCGGACATCGTGCAGGGCTCGATCAGCAGCGTCCGCGACGCGATCGTCGTCGGCCTGTTCCTCGCCGGCCTGATCATCTGGCTGTTCCTGCGCGACTGGGGCACGGCGGTGATGACGGGGCTCGTCGTGCCCGTCACGATGGTCGTGACGTTCATCGCGATGAAGCTGCTCGGCCAGAGCTTCAACATGATGACGATGGGCGGACTGGCGGCGGCCGTCGGCCTGGTCATCGACGACAAGATTGTCGTCGTCGAGAACATCACGCTGCATCGCGACAAGGGTGAAGGGCCGCTGCAGGCGACTGCCAGCGCGCTGCGTGAAATCACGATCCCGTTGATCGGTTCGACCCTGACGCCGATCGTCGTCTTTCTGCCGCTCATCACCATCACCGGCGTGACGGCGACGTTTTTCGGCGCGCTGGCGATCGCGATGAGCGTGTCGCTTTTGTCGTCGCTGGTGCTCGCGCTCGTGTGGACCAGCAACCTGGGGTCGCAGCTCATCCGGCGCGGCCAGCACGGCGCGCACGACGAGGAAACGACGGGCCTCTTTCACCGCATCACCGGGTTCTACGAACGCGCCATCCGGCGGTCGCTGCATCACCCGTTGGCGCTCGGCGCGTTGTGCCTGGTGCTGGTGGCCGCGTCATACCTGTCGTATCGCGCGCTCGGCAGCGACCTGCTGCCGGAATTCGACGAAGGCGGATTCATCATCGACTACGTCATGCCGCCCGGCAGCTCGCTGCAGGAGACCGACCGCGTGCTGCGCAGCATCGAGACCCTTCTTCGAGCGACACCGGAAGTCGAGAGCACGTCCAGGCGCACAGGCCTCGAGCTCGGCTTCGCCGCCGTCACCGAACCGAATACCGGAGATATCGCGGTCAAGCTGAAGCCGGAGCGCAGCCGCGCCGCCGACGAAATCATCAGCGAGGTGCGCGCGAAGATCGCCTCGTCGCAGCCCGGCCTCGACGTCGAGTTCATCCAGAAACTGCAGGACATGATCGGCGACCTGACCGGCGCGCCAGAGCCGGTGGTCGTCAAGCTCTTCTCTCCGGACCCGGACCTGCTCTCGACGTGGGCGCCGCAAGTCGCCGACGCGCTGGGCAAGATCAAAATCGGCGGCAAGGCGCCGGTGGTCGATATCGCGGACGGCATCGAGAAGACGACCAGCGGACCGGCCGTGCGATTCACTATGAATCCGGAAGCCGCCGATCGCGCGGGATTCACGCCTGAAGAACTCGGGACGGTCACGGTCGCGATGGTTGAGGGCGAGCCGGTCACCGCGCCGCTGCTGATGAACGGACGGCCGTATCCCATCCGCGTCCGCTACCCCTCCGCGACGCGAGGCTCACTCGAGGCGATGAGCAGCACGATGCTCGTCAGCTCGACCGGCTCGACAGCCGCGCTGGGTTCGCTCGCCGCCATCGACGAGCTGCCGGGCCAGACCGAAATCCGCCGCGAGAATCTGCAGCAGCTGGTCGAAGTGACGGCGCGCCTCGAAGGCGTCGACATGGGCACCGGCGTCGCCGCCGTTCAGAAGGCTGTCGCCGATCTCAAGCTGCCGCCGTCGATGCGCGTCGAGTACGGCGGGACGTTCAGGGAGCAGCAGAAGTCGTTCCGCGATCTGACGATCGTCCTCGGGCTCGCAGTCGTGCTGATCTTCCTCGTGCTGCTGTTCGAGTTCCGTTCCTATATTCCGCCCGTCGCCATCCTCGCGTCGGCGATCCTGTCCACCTCCGGGGTGCTCTTCGCGCTGCTCATTACGCGGACGACGCTCAACGTGTCGTCGTTCATGGGCCTCATCATGGTCGTCGGCATCGTCGCCAAGAACGGCATCCTGCTGCTCGACGCCAACGAGAAGTTCCGCGCGCAGGGCATGTCCCTCGAGGAGGCCATCGTCCAGGCAGGACGCCGGCGTCTGCGGCCGATCGTCATGACGGCCCTCGCCGCCGTAGCGGGCATGCTGCCGCTCGCGCTCGCCATCGGCTCCGGCTCGCAGATGCTCCAGCCGCTCGCTATCGCCGTCATCGGCGGCATCCTGATCTCGATGGTCCTGTCGCTCGTCGTGACCCCGGCGATCCAGTTCTTCCTCGAACGTTGAAGCTGACTTCGGCGCTGCTATAATGCTCCCGCGCCTATGATTGCCCGCGCTTAAGCGTCCTCCACTTTTCCTTCAAACAGTTTTGAAGATCGACGCACACGACGTCTGTCGTGGTGTGTCTGAGCGGAGCAATCAATGGACGTGTGTCTCTATTCCGGACGCATCATCGCGGTGCACCGCGATGCCTATCGTGTAACCACTGAAATCGGCGAACGGACTGGCGTCCTGGCCGGCCGATTCCGCCACGAAGCGACTCGACACTCCGATCTGCCGGCCGTTGGCGATTACGTCTGTGTTCGTCTGCCTGACGGCGACGGCCCTGCGGTCGTCGAGGCCGTCGTGCCCCGGAAGACGGTGTTCATGCGGCGAGCCGCGGGCGATCGTCCCGACGATCAGGTCATCGCCGCGAACATCGACGTCGTGTTCGTGATGCTCGCGCTCGATCACGATTTCAACGTTCGTCGGGTTGAGCGCTACCTCGCCGCCATCTGGGAGGGCGGCGCCACGCCGGTCGTGCTGCTGAACAAGGCGGATCTGTGCGACGACGTGGAGACGAAACTCGACGCGGTGCGGGCCGTCGCGATCGGCGTCGAGGTCCACGTGATGAGCGCGCTGACCGCTCAGGGCGTCGAGACGATCCAGCCGTACTTGCGCCAGGGCGTGACGACCGGCTTTGTCGGCTCATCGGGCGTCGGCAAATCGACGCTGCTCAACAGGCTGCTCGGACGCGATGTGCAGGCGACACGCGCTGTGCGCGAACACGACAGCCGCGGCCGCCATACGACGACCCACCGGGAGCTGTTTGTGCTGCCGGGCGGCGCGAGCGTCATCGACACGCCGGGGATGCGCGAGTTCAAGCTGGGCGATGACGGCGCCGGCATCGAGTCGGTGTTCGCCGACATCGAAGCGCTGGCCGTGGAGTGCCGGTTCGACGACTGCGCGCACGGCAGCGAGCCGGGCTGCGCGGTGCGCGAGGCGATCGCGCGCGGACAGCTCGACGCCGCTCGGCTGGTGTCGTACGAGAAGCTGCTGCGGGAACTGCGCTATCAGGAGTCGCGGGAGGATCCGTCCGCGGCGCTCGATCGCAAGCGCCGGGATCGGCAGGGCGCCAGGGCGGTGAGAGCCGCCAAGGCGATCAAAGGCCGATGACTAGGCCTTCTTGGCTTCGTCCTTGTCGGCGGTCTTCTTCTTCACGGCGCGCTTGCGCGGTGTCTTCTTCGGCGCGGGCTCGTTCGTGGGCTGCAACGACACGAGCTTGCTCGAAAACACCTTGCGGCCGTGTTCGTCGAATTCGATCACCGTGTGGTGCTCGTTGACCTCGACGAGGGTGCCGTTGCCGTACGTCGCCTGGGCGACGCGGTCGCCTTTAGTCCAAGACTTCATCTATTTACCACCGTGGTTCGCGTCGGCCGCCGCGGTCGCCGCCGCCGCCTCCGCGATTACCGAAGCCGCCACCGCCGCCGAAGCCGCCTTCGGGTTTGGGTCTGGCTTCGTTGACGGTCAGCGCGCGGCCGCCCATCTGAAACTGGTTAAATTCCGAAGCCGCCTTCTGGGCTTCTTCGTCGCTGGCCATTTCGACGAAGGCGAATCCCCGGGCGCGGCCCGTGGCGGGGTCACGCATGACACGCACCGATTCGACGTTGCCGGCCTTGCTGAACAGCTCCTGAAGCTCCGCTTCACCCGCGCTGTAGGGAAGATTGCCGACGTAGAGTCTGCGTCCCATTACCGTGCTCCTAGTTCCCGGTCGTGGCGTTCTCGCAGAGCTAGGCAGCGTCGAAACGGGCGACGGGCGCAGCAGGCGGGGCGACCACCAAGGGCGCGTAGTCTATCAAGGGCGGACAGGTAGAATCAAACGGCGTGCCCACTGGCAGGGATGAATTCAACGGCGCCCGGTATCAGGGCATTGCACGTGTCCTGGTCCGTGTTCTGGTCCTGAATCTCGCCGTCGCCCTTGCGAAGATCGGCTTCGGCTACTTCAGCGGCGCCGTCAGCGTCCTCTCCGACGGCTTTCACAGTCTCATCGACGCCTCGAGTAACGTCGTCGGCCTCGTCGGCATCCGCGCCGCGAGCCGCCCACCCGACGAGGACCACCCGTACGGCCACCGGAAGTACGAAACAGTCGCGTCCGCCGCGTTTGTCGGCTTCGCCGCGCTCGTGATGTTCGAAGTCCTTCGCAACGCGTTCGATCACCTGACCGGCAATGCACCCGATCACCCGATCACCGCGGCCAGCTTCGTCGTGATGGCCGCCACGGTCGCCGTCAATCTCTTCGTCATCTGGTACGAATCGCGCGAGGCGAAGCGCCTCTCGAGCGAGATGCTGGCCGCCGATGCGCTGCAGACGCGCGCCGACGTCTTCTCCTCGCTCACCGTCGTCGCGGCGCTGGCGGGCGTCCGCTTCGGCTGGCCGATCCTCGATCCGCTGGCGGCGCTCGTCGTCGCCGTCTTCATCGGCTACGGCGGCTGGCAGATCTTCCGCGCGACGACAGGGATCCTGAGCGATCGCGTCGTCATGCTCGACAAGGACGTCGAGCACGTCGTCATGAGCGTAACGGGGGTGCTCGGCTGCCATCACATCCGCACGCGCGGATCGGAAGATCACGTCTTCCTCGATCTTCACGTCTGGATGGCGGCCGACATGCGTCTCGACGCCGCGCACGACATCTCGCACATCGTCAAGGACAGGCTGATGGCGCGGTATCCGAAAATCGCCGACGCCATCATTCACATCGAACCTCCTCCCCGCCGGCTTCCGGCAGAATGACGGTCACGCCGTGTGGTATTGGGGCCTCGCGGCCCTCGTCGCCCTGCTCTGGCCGGATCGAATCAGCGGCCCGCTTCACGGCTTGCCGCTCGACGGCCTGGTCGACGTCATCGTCATCGCCGTCGCGCTTCCTCTGCTCTGGACGCTGCATTCCCGGTTCCTGAAGACTCGCGTTGCGCGCGGCCTGATCGTCGCTCTGCTCGCATGGAAAGGCTTCTCGACCGCCGCGCTCGTGCAGGACGGATGGTGCGTGCGCGTGCAGCCGTCGCGGCCCTACGCACAGGACGCCGCGGGCGCGCCGCACAGCTGGGACATCCGCGCCGACTGGCGATCGCCCGACCCGGCCTGCTCGGCGCTCATGACGCGGCCGTACCGCGATCTACACGAGTTCCCCGTCTGGTTCTTCAACCTTCCGCCGCCGAATAACAACTTGCCGGAGAAGGAAGATGTGCCGCCCGGCGCGCACGTCGCGATGACCGTCCAGGGCTTTCTGTACACGCCCCGTCCGGGCTTGCTCGAGATCGCCAGCAGCGACGACGTCGCTGCGACGCTGCACGCCGATGGCGTGGAGGTCGGCGGCGCCGTCATTGGGCGCGGCCTGCACGCGATTGTGATCGACAGCACGATGACCGGCGATCGATGGGCCCTGATTCCCCGCTTCGACGGCGCGGATGTCTGGTCTGGCGCCACGCCGACGGTCAAACGTCCCTCGAAGCTCGATCTTTTCGTCCGCCCGTGGGGCGCCTGGCTCACCGTGCTGCTCGCCGGAGGTCTGATGCTCACGTGGGCGACGGCGGCAGTCATCGCCATCGACTGCGCACCGCTGCTCGCCTGGTCGCTGACGGCCTCAGTGATCGCCGGCGTCTGGGGCGCGCATACCGCGGACGGGTGGCCGCGCTGGGCGATCGCCGCGCTCGCGTGCGCCATCCTCTTGTCGCTGCCACGCCGGCTGCAGAATCTTCGCGGCGCGCTACTCTCCGTCGGTATTCCGTGGCTCGTCATCGTGGTGGTGCGCAGCGCACCACTCGTCGGGCAACTCCGACTGTATTCCCCAGGCGACGACTTCTGGGAGTTCCAGCGATTCGCCTATCGCATCGTGATGCTCGGCTACTGGCTCGAGGGCGGCTCACCCACGTTCTGGTTCCAGCCCCTCTATCGCTGGACGGCGGGGATCCTGCACCTCGTGTTCGGCGATTCGAGCATCGGCGAATCCCTGTGGGACGGCGCGTCCACGCTGATCGGGGCGCTCGCCGCCTTCAAGATCACCCGACCGTTCGCCGGCTACCGCTGGGCGATTCTTGCGGCCACGCTGAGTCTGACGGTGTTCACCCTGAGCTCCGCGCACACGTGGCTTGGCGTGGGACTCGGAGAAATCAGCGCGGCCGGCCTGCTCTACCTTGCCGTCTGTCTGGTCGCCGGCCATCGCGGCCGCGTTCGCACGGTGCTGGCCGCCGGCCTGCTCGCAACGCTCGGCTTCTACACGCGACTCAACCACTTCATCATGGCAGCCGGTGTCGCGATCTTCGCGCTCCCGCTACAAGTCGCGGCGAGCGATCTATTCCGACCTCATCGCTGGCTTCGCCGGATCAGCTGGCGAAGCGCGATCGGTGTCATGAGCGTGATCGGCGCCGGCTTACTGCTGCTCGCCTGGCGCACCTGGCACTACACAGGAGTGTTCAGCATTTTCTACGGAACACAGCGCGATATGCTGGCAACCGCACAGCCCGGTCTGCCCTGGACCATCGTCTGGCGTCGGATGCTCAGCAGCGTCATGATGGTGCTCACGATCAACGATCCAGCCCGTTTCGATCCGATTGCACTGCCGCTCTTGACCGGGATCGCTGCGGCCTTGCTGAGCCTCACGGGCTTTCCGCGACTGCGAAGACTTCCGCTTGCAATAGCACTCTTCGGCCTTGCGTCGGTTGCTGGCGCGCTGTTTGC
>Ga0209488_10003122_pt1 | contig 13390 bp, 11 predicted proteins | sample Rivendell_Oct201_8_FD_188349 | JGI IMG/M metagenome (GOLD analysis project Ga0209488, IMG submission 188349) | Vadose zone soil microbial communities from the Eel River Critical Zone Observatory, Northern California, USA -... | ecosystem: Environmental > Terrestrial > Soil > Vadose zone >...
CTCGTTGCGAGCGGTCGGGATTGATATTGCGTTCTTCCGTCAGGGAAGTGCAGGCAGTAGGGTGATCCGAATGTGCGCGAGGACCGACAGCGGACGTGCCGCCTTGGGTCCTTCCGGGTGTGGGCACCATAGGTGGGTCCAGCCGACCAAAAAGCGTACACACAGCTTGGCGATTGACGCGGAGCGCGAGGACCATCGCCGCATTATCATCGGTCATGGCTGCGCCCGCCGCTCGGCCGCTCGGGCTCGCGATCGGTCATTGATAGATCTTAACAAACTCTCGCAGCTGCGGCCGGCGCCATGGTCTACGCGGCGTGCGGCTTGGGTCGCCTGTGTGGAACTCAAAAATTTTAGTCGCACGTGCTGTATTAGCTGGAACCACCTTTTCGTAATTGCGTTTGAGCATCGTCTGATCATCAGCGGGGGCTGACATGAGTGAGGGCGACGTAGTTTCCTTCGCATTTGGGATGGCGACAGGTACGGCGCTGCTGCTTTGGATGATGGCGACTAGGTTGAGGCTCTAAGCTCCATCCGGCTGTCGCCGCCCCAAGGCGTTTGCCGACTATGCGGGCAACATGGCCGAAAAAGCAGCGCTACTCGTCATGGCCCTTGTAGTCTCCACCCTCACCACCGTCGATCAGCTCCGGAGCATGGAAGGAGAATGGCTCGAACTGCTGAGGCGAGCCCGGCTCGATCTCCCTTTCCTCTGGCCGCAGTGGGTCATCACCTGGTGGGAGCTGGCCCGCCAGGAGCGGGCGGTCATCTGTGACCGCTTGCACGTCAAGACTGTTCGGCGGGATTCCGGCATGCTGGTGGCCATCGTCCCCATGATGGTGACCGAGCGCCCGGCGGTGGGCCCTGTCCGGGTGCGGACCATCGGCTTCCTGGGCGCGGACAATTACGTGACCGAGCAGCGGGCGCCTATCGTGGACCCCGCCTGGGAAAGTGGGGTAGCGGAGGCGCTGACCGCCGATCTGCAGTCCGAGCGGACCTGGGACTGGATCGCCTGGGAAGGCCTGCAGTCAGAAAGTCCGCTGGCCAGGGGATTGGCGCAGCGGATGGACCTACGCTGGACCAGCTCCCAGGCGGGGAACATTCTACACCTCGCCCCAAATTGGGAACAGTTCAGGCGGGGACTCAAACACCACATCAGGGACTCTCTCCGCCACTGCTACAACTCCCTAAAGACCAAGGGACTGACAGCGACCCTCGACGTCGCCGCCAAGCGGGACGAAATCGGGCCGGCGCTGGAAATCTTCTTTCGTTTGCACTCGGCAAGTAGCCAGCATAGGAATGATGCGACGCGCCCCGATCGCTTCGCCGATCCGATCGCCCACCGGTTCCTCATCCAGGCCTATTCCCGGTTCGCCGATCGCGACCTCGCGCGGGTGTTCACTCTGCGCATTGGAGGCGTCCCAGTCGCGAGCCGTCTGGGCTTCCTGCTTCCGGAGTGCCTCTACCTCTACTACGCAGGGTACGATCCCGCCTGGCGCGAGTACAGCGTGGCCACCACCATCACCTCCGAGGCCATCAAATACGCGATCACCTCCGGGCTCCCGCGCCTCCACCTTTCCATGGGGGCCGACGCCTCCAAGTCGCGCTGGGGTCCCGAGACGCGACTTTTCTGCCGGGCGGTATGCGTGAGGCGGGGCCTGTATTCGGGGGCCGCCTTCGACTTACTCGCGGGCGTGCGCACCCACCCGTCTGCTGAATGGGATGAAGAGTGTCCTTGGGCGCCGGTTCGGGTGAGCGGTGCGCACTTCGGCGTTATTACTATCGCTCCGTCGTCGCAAGATCGCCCTAGCACAGAATGATCAACTTGGCCGGATACTTCCGTCGGCAGGCATCGTGGCCGCTCTTGCCGCGTCCAACTCTTAATCGCGTGCCAGCACCTCACGCAGGTTTCCGCCGCCGTCAAACACCTCGACCGCATATTGCAGGCTTTTTGATCCAATGCTGATTCATGGCGCCTTGCTCCTGTGGCTGCGGCCTGTGGTCGGGCGTCGGCCGATGAGCCGGGCAGCAAGCGGCTTTCAAAAGGTGCCGACGTCAGGAATTGGCCCTTCGCTCCCGCGCGCACTAAAAAGACAAAAGCGGACGTAGCAGTCGGTATGCTGGTGTGCGTGTTTTAGGAACTATATCCCAAGAAATTCGCCATAGTAGAGCTGGCCGGAGGGCAATTTCTTTTCAAAGGTGCCCGCCAGACAAGGCTTTCCAGAGCTGCTAGGGCGGTGCGCGCCCTCGCGCGGGATGAGCGCGAGCTGATGATCGCCGCCAACAACGCCCATGTGGTGGCCTTCGATAATCTCTCGGGCCTGCCGGCCTGGCTCTCAGACGCGCTCTGCCGGCTTGCCAGCGGCGGCAGCCTCGCGGTGCGCCAGCTCTACAGCGACGACGCCGAAGTGCTGTTTGAAGCGGCACGCCCAATGCTCCTGAATGGCATCGAGGACGTGATCGGCCGGCCAGATCTGGCCGACCGGGCTATCATTTTGACCCTGCCGCCGATCAGCGACACGCAACGGCGTTCGGAGGCCGAATTATGGGCGGACTTCGAACGTGTGCGACCGCAAATTTTGGGCGCGTTATTTGACATCCTGGCGCACGGGCTCTCGAGGCGCCCCCACGTACGTCTTACATCGCTTCCCCGCATGGCCGATTTTGCGCTCTGGGCAGCCGCCTGCGAAACGGCGCTCTGGCCCGCCCGAACGGTTTCGCGCGCCTATGCGGCCAATCAGCGGGCCACGGTCGAATGTTTCATCGACGCTGATCCCGTGGCGGCCTGCGTGCGAGACATGATGGCAAACCGGAATCAATGGGCCGGAACTGCGTCCGACTTCTTGCTGGCCGCCAACAAGCTGCAGCAGCAAGAGGCCTCGATCCGCCGCCCCGAATGGCCCCGCACCCCGCGGGCGCTCGCTGGCCGCCTGCGTCGGGCCCAGACCTCATTGCGCGCCGTGGGCATTGACCTTGCCTTTCGCCGTGAAGGACGCGCGGGCAACAGAATGATCCGAATGCACGGGCTTGCGTCAGCATCGCCAGTACCGTCAGCAACATCGGCGCCAAAGAAGTAAAGCTTTAAAATCGAAACCCGGCATGATGATGAGATCAGCCAAACAATTCAGAGGCGTGCGACTGACGATGCGGACGATGCTGACGCAAGAGGCCTGCAATTGTCGAATGCAATGGAGCAGAATCTGATGCCACAGAGAGCGTTGAATATCGATGCGACGGGAAAGAGTTCGGAGTTGAACAAGATCAGCTGACGCGCTCTTGTTTCTAGCCCGCAGCGGCGCTGGGCCATCTTGCTTACCGTTGTAGCTCTTCGGGAGTGATTTACCCTTCGGACTGGTTTTGGGTGTCAGACGGCTGCATGAACGCAGCAGCGCCGTTCGTGCGCGTCTGGAATATTCAGCAAAAAAAGCCGGGGCTTCAGCCGGGCTAGTGGCCAATCAGTGCGACCCTCCGTCTATTTTAAGGGTTTCGAAATACAAGCCGACTAAGCTCAGACTTCTGGTGATGCGTAGGAGAAAGGCCCCGGGGACCACCCGGAAGGGCTTTTTTCATTGCACGCAACCACGAACGCTCTACAGATGCGGTCCGGCCATCTGCCGCTATGTCGGCTCTCTAGTAGTTGGCAGCGCATCGGCTCTCGCAGCACGTACTGCTGTTCTACACTTTCTCGAAGAGCAGACGCGGAGTGTCGACGTTTTCTGGCACACACCTTGTATTTGAATATCTGCTAAACAAAGAGCAGCGGCGCATCGTCGGGCTGCGGGAATTATTGGACCGGGAAACCGCGGCAGTTTATGGGTTCGTTCGTCCGGGATGCCGTGCGCCTCCAGCTGTGCAATTTGTTTTCTAGTGCTTGCTCCCATTGATCGAATGAACCAGGGAGGTGATGTCATTCGGTATAAGGCGCCAAACTAAGTCATAGTCTGCACGCTCAAACCAGTAGAAGGGGATCGCTGTCGCATTGCGTTCCGCCGGCCTATTACGCCGCCGTGCGAACATCGGCTGCGGCGACTTGCGTAGACCGCATGCCCGCGGAGTCGGCATATCCCACCTGCAACCTGTGCTACATCACGTGCGTGCGCTCGTGGAGGGGGGCGGCGACAGGGGGCGCAATATCGGGTCTTGCCCCACAGCAGCATTCAGCGGGGACTGCCGTGTGCTTTGGACCGATGAGTGACCCCCGGCCGCGTTGCTATTCCGCTTACTGTTCCGGCGTTGTACGATTCAGCAGGTGACCCCAGGAGTTTGCGTTGGCCTACGAGCGCCTAGAGAGACGCCTCACGGCTGTACTTGCGGCCGATGTAGCTGGGTATAGCCGTTTGACCGGTATTGATGAAGAAGGGACGCACGTCCGCTTGAAGGAGCACCTGCGTGTGCTCGTTGACCCCAAAATAATTGAACACCGCGGGCGCACCGTGAAAAACACTGGCGACGGGATGATAGCCGAGTTCAACAGTGTTGTGGATGCACTGCGCTGTGCACTAGATATCCAACGCGGTATGGCACGACGCAATGCTGATACGCCGCAAAGCGAGCGGATCGAATTTCGCGTTGGCGTCAATGTTGGCGATGTCATTATTGACGACAATGACATCTTTGGGGACGGCGTAAACATCGCTGTGCGTTTGGAGAGTCTTGCGGAGCCTGGTGGCATTTGCGTCTCGGCTCGGGTTCAGGAGTATGCAGAGGGCCAATTTGATCTCACTTTCGAGTACGCCGGCGAACAACATCTCAAATATATCGCGCAGCCGGTTCACGTGTATCGGCTGCTGCTGGACCAGTCGCCTGGTATGACACGAAGAGCCTCAGCATCAGTAGCGCCGACCCACCTTTCAATGGTCGTATTACCGTTTGCAAATCTCAGCAGGGAGCCCGGCCAAGACTATTTCGTGGATGGTATTGTCGAAACCCTGACAACCGACCTCTCGCGAATACCGCATAGCTTGGTCATTGCTCGGAACAGCGCATTTACGTACAAGGGAAAGGTTGTCGATGCGCGGCAAATTGGCCGAGAACTCGGCGTTCGTTATTTGATTCAAGGAAGCATCCAATGTGCGGGTGTGCGCCTCCGGATCTCAACGCAACTGATCAACGCTGTCACGGGATCGCAGGTGTGGGCGGAGCGCTTCGACCGGGATCGCGGAGACATCTTTGAAATTCAAGATGAGATTGTCACTCATCTGTCCCGGGCGCTTGACGTAGAACTTGTTGCTTCAGAATCGAAACGCGCAGCGCTTTCGCCCCATTTGGGTTCCCTCGACCTCACCTTTCACGGATGGGCCGCAATGAACCGGGGCCTAAATCCAGACAATTTGAAAGCAGCGCGACGATACTTTGAACAAGCACTAGCGCTCGATGAAAATAACGTAATGGCTATGGCGGGATTGGCAGACGCACACTCCACATCGATAGTTGCTTATATGACAGATGATCGCGCTGCATGCACTGCTGCCGAAACGATGGCGATGAAGGCGCTCGCGGTGGCACCAAACGAGGCGAAAGCGCACGCGTCATTGGCACTCGTCTACATGTCTACCGGTCGCGTTGCGCAGGCGATTGCCGAGTACGAGCGTGCGCTGACTCTCGATCGGAACCTCGCATTTTCCCATGCAAATATAGGTATTGCAAAATACATCGCCGGCCGTTCGCAAGAAACTGAAGAGCATATCGCTCGTGCCATTCGCTTGAGCCCAAAGGATGCTTGGTTGAACGCTTGGTGCGTGGCTGGGGGTGTCGCTAAGCTGTCGCTAAGTCAAGACGAGCAGGCGACTATTTGGCTACGTCGCGCCATTGATGCAAATCGCTCACTGCCACTTGCGCACTTTTTTCTAGCATCTGCCTTGGCCTTGCAAGGCCAGACCAACGAAGCACTGGAGACCGCGAAGGCAGGACTAGCCCTGGATCCTCGGTTCACGATCCGCCGATACCGCGACAATCCGCTGTCGAACAACCCGACATATTTGAAACAGCGAGAACGCATTCATCGGGGTATGTTCATCGCAGGTGTGCCGGAGGGTTGACCCTGAACGACGGTTCGCTGCGATGTCGCAACATGTCCGCAGCAGGAGGCGCACCGGACTCCGCTTTCAAATTTTGACGTACATTTCACAAAAAGAAGTCTACTTGCGAATGGAAGGTGTATCCTGCGGCAATGTCGCTGAAGGCGCCCAAATGCGATGGGTCAAGCGGCCAGAAATGGTCCAACCTCTCGACGTAACTCCGTTTCCGAAGGGAATTTCCTCGATGAATGGTGTGCCTGAATAACCGCGAGAGGCCCGGGCAAAAACCTCATTCGTGGCAATGATACTCAAGGCGGCAGTTTCGAACTCGTAACCTACTAGGCCGCCGACCGCTAAACCTTCAAACTTTCCCGCATTGAAGCCCTGGAATCCACCGGGAACAGGAATGGCAGTCGTAAGCGCCTGGTCAAGCCTCGCCCCCGGCCGATCCGAGGTGACCTGACCGACATAATAGGCGACAGGACCGACTGTCCATTTATCGAACCGCTTCGTCGCGGTTAGATCCACATGAACGATATCACCTGAGGTATAGCCGGATCTTTTGTTTGTTGTGTTGTGTTCGTAGTACAAGTAGGAGGTGAGATTCCAGCCATCTTTGACATAGGAAAGCACTAAGTGAGGCTGAACTGTAAAATAATCTGCGCCACTATTATTCTCCCCAAGCGGCCCTTTGATGGTGCCTGTAGGTACATAGATTCCGCTGCCCGCCTGCACAAAGAGGCCGTTCCCAAGATCCCATTGCAAGCGAACTGGCTGTATGAATGTGTTATGCGCGCCTACAAAAGAAACGCCCTCAAACCCGACGGAGGGTGCCTTCGTGATTGAAACGGCATCAATTGGAAGTGCGACCAGCGCTGAGTACTTGGCTCCCAGAAAGGTCCAGCCGGGGATCCACAGGAAATCGATGGCGCCTTCGGGGGCAAATCCACGTGTCCCACTTGCGCCGGCCGTACCAGGGCCGACCACTTGGAAACCGTAGTAAAATGCCGACTCAATCATATAAAGTCCGGATGGAAGTGGTGCAGCAGACAGACCAAGCGCCGTACCGGCCTTGGTCTGCGGCGATTGCCCTGGCTCAAATGCCGAAGCGGAATACAAATCCAGTAAAGCGGAACACGAACCTACTAAGGTCAGGAACAGTGCCTTGCGGATTGTGACCGTGCCTTTACTGACTCTCGCCATGACTTCCTCTGAACAACATTGAAGACTCTTGCTGCTAAGAAAGCATCTCACGTTTGTGCCAGCTTGCCTTGAATCATGACCAGTGACCTCGAGCGACAGTGTTACTGGTAACGGACCGCTGGAGCGGGCGGAACATGCCGTCGCCGGTCACTCGGCCTTGATGTTTCCTGCCTTGATGATCGGCCACCACCGTTCATTTTCGGCCTTTTGGAATGCCCGAAGGGCCTCTGGCGTTTGCTGCTCGCGCGAAACTCTCCATACCATCCGAAAGCGGACGAACCCGAACCGACGCGATTGACCCGCTGCAGAGTTTAACCTTGCGGCCGAAACGCCAGGAATTCAGCAGCGCATCAGTCTACTGCCTGGCGCCGATGTTGGCACTAATAGCAACACGCTGCCGCCTGCCGTTCTGCAACGCAATTCTATTCATAGACGACCCGTCGGGCCGCCCGACTGCGGCGATGTGCCTACGATGAGGATGTCTGCAATCGCTGGCTTGTGAATGTCACCCTCGTGATCGGGGACATCCCCCTTGAACGAGAAGCCGGTCGGAGTCATCATTTCAAAAGCGCCCTTTTCTCACGTGTGCCGAACATTCGATCGCAAGTAATTACACTCTCGCGCCGAAGCGGAGCGGGGTGTTATACTATTGTTCAACAAAGCTACAGTAGGACGCCTTGACTTGCGATCTTTGCTGTAATTCAACCAGCCAACGACAAGAGCGGTGCTGCGGCGCACGCGGACGATCCGGTTAGGGAGCAGAAACGTGAAGACACTGGTGCTCGAGACCACCGCGCCATTCCAAGGATTGCCGGAGCTAGTTGCCTATGAAGAGGGCCTGTTCGAGAAAACCGGCCTTCACGTGGAGTGGGCCGACCGCGAGCAGGGCGTCGAGAAGAAGGTCGACGTCACGATCACTAGCCCGAAGGGCGTCAATCCGTTCACCAGCCACGGAAAGATGTTCGAAAAGGGTCAGGCGAATATGTATAACGCCTGCGAGTGGGGCAACTACTGCCGCGTTGGTTCGACCGATACCGGTAGCCGCCAGCTCGGCCGCCGTGCCATTGTTTCGTACGCTGCGATGGTCGTGGCTCCGGACTCGCCGGTCTATACGCCACAGCAGCTCGCTAACAAGGTGATCGGGGTGCCATTTTATTTTGGCACCCATTACATCGCGCTACACATGCTTCAGGGGTTCGTTCGGCGCGAGGAGATTAAGCTCTGCCTTGCGCCGAACGGGTCGCGATATCGGCTCGCGGCCCTTCTCAACGGTGAGGTCGACGCTGTTACGTTGACCGAACCGCACGTTACACTGGCCGAAAAGAAGGGTTGCCGCCTGGTTTGCTCCGCCTTCTTCCACGGCACCGAGGTCGCTTCCGACCGGGTGGACGCCGAAACCTACGCCGCCTTCAATCGCGCGGTGCGCGAGGCCGCCCGGCGCATCAACGCGAATAAACGCTCCTATCTCCACTATTTCATCGACTATCACGGCAAGAGCGATCCTGAGATCGCGGCGCTGAAAGTCGAGGACCTGCGCGAGAGCCGCCTTCAGGTTTGCGACCCAGCGCCGATTCCAGTCGACGAGATGCAGCGCACCTACGACTGGCTCAAGAGCTGGGACATGCTTGAGGAGACCGCCTCGCCGGAGCAACTCGTCAACATGGAGGTGCAGCGCTACGCTCACCCCGCAGCGAAGTAGAGCGGTTTGCCTGCCCGCATCCGCTTATCCATCATTCTAAGACGATCCGATAGCGCCATCTCCAAAAAGGCGTTGGATAGAACCGGATCGAATTGGAGAAACACAAATCATGCGCAACGGATACAAGGAAGACATCGCAAAACTCATCGAGCCGGGCCGCGTCCATCGACGCGTCTATACCGATCCCGAACTGTTCGAGCTCGAGATGGAACGCATTTTCGAATCTGCTTGGCTGTTCGTCGGTCACACCAGTCAAGTGCCGAAACCGGGAGACTACATCACCACTGAGCTCGGTCGTCAGCCCGTGATCATGTGTCGCCACAGCGACGGCAGTGTGCAGGTGCTGCTCAACCGCTGCAGTCACCGAGGCGCGAAGGTGGTGAATGAGCGTAAGGGTCATGCGCCCCGGCTCGTGTGCTGCTATCACGGCTGGTCCTACGACACTGACGGAAGGCTGCTGTCCGTCCCGGTCCCGGAGGGTTGCGGCAAAGGCTTCGATAAAGAGGCGTTTGGGCTCGCAGGCGCACCGCGCATCGGCGACTACCGCGGCTTTATATTCGCGAGTCTCGCCGCGACCGGGCCGAGCTTTGAGGATCATATCGGCTCAATGAAGGGCAACATCGACGATCTCGTGGATCGTGCGCCCGACGGTACTCTGGCGCTCGACGTAGGCATGCATCGCTACGTCTATAACGGAAACTGGAAGCTCCAAGTCGAAAACGTGCTGGATTCCTACCACGTCCCGTTCGGCCACGCCTCGACCGTCAACAAGGAAGGCGTGCAGTTTGCGCGCCGCGAGGGCGACCAGAAGGGTGCCGCCGGGACGATGCCGACTGAGGAACGATGCCGACCGAGGGACGATGCCGACCCAGGGACGATGCCGACCCAGGAACGATGCCGACCCAGGAACGATGCCGACCGACGAACGATGCCGACCGAGGAACCATGCCGACCCAGGAACGATGCCGACCGGGGCACGATGCCGACCGAAGGAACGATGCCGACCGAGGAACGATGCCGACCGAGGAACAATGCCGACCGAGGGACGATGCCGACGAGGGACGATGCCGACTTACTGACTGACGGACGATGCTCACTGACGGACGATGTCGGCACAACATTCCAAGCACGGCGCCCATTCTGCCCGTCGAACTCAAAGGCTGAGTGGTCTCTGGCAGCTACCGAAGCGATCGATATCACATCGACCATTCACGCTTAGCCAGTCGGGACGGAAACGAAGCTGACTGAGGGACGATGCCTACCCAGCAACGTGCCCGCCCCCATCGCCTGTACCGTGAGCTTGCAGAAACCGCATGGCGTTGTGGCGTTCGGTTACATTATTGGGGAAACAAAAATCCGAATGGGAGTCGTTTCTAGCCGGCTACTCTTCACAAAAATCCCGTGCCGATCTCACAACATTAGCGGTCAGGAGCACGCTCAGCGATGTGCTTCGCTCGCACGAACCACTGCCGTGAGGCCGCACACACGTCATTGCTTCTTTCACTGCCGTTGACGCTCTCGAACACGCCCAAAGTGATCCCAGCTTGCACCTCAGCAGGACGCATTCGCGCGACAGCAACTCTTCACCGAGTGGGCGCGGAGAAAGAGTGGTTGAGGCCAATGACGCAATCGACGAAGGTACGCCCGGAACAGGTTAGATGTCCACGCGTACCGATGCGTTGGTGTCGGAGCGAGAAACCGGCAAAATAACTGCGTCCATCATCCCTGTTGCGGCCGGTTGTCACCAGGCGCGTGCATCACAAAATCTATCTCGCGATTTCGTTCCACTAATCAGCTGTGGCTTGAATGACTCAGCGGGCCGCTTTGAACTTGCGAGCGCCGGGTCCCCCACCCGGCTCTCTCCCCGTTGCGGCGCTCAAGGCTGATCTTTTGAGCGGATTCGTAACCTTCTGAAAATGTGGCAATGCGATATCCGAGAAGGACGCCGCGATCGTCACCGCTGGCGGGGCCAACCGGGCGCAACCGTCGTGTGCGGATACCAGGGCCTGCTCGCTTGCTTATCGAAGCGGCCATTGTTTTACGGTGTTCGGCATTCGGAATAGAAAGTGCTATTCGCCCCTTCGAGACGCTCGAGACAGTAAGCGGGCTGCGTGATCGGCCCTGCGACACTGAAATCGTAGGCCTGCCCCTTGAGCACGAGACCGTGTCGTCCGGCTGGAAAGACGAAGTCAGAATTCTCAGGCTGAATAACGAGCATGTCCGGATTTTCGCTCAGGGGAGCCACTCTAAACTCATATGACCGGTTACGAATCACCCAAAGATCGTCCAAAGCCGTCGTGATCACCTGTCCTGTCTTACTAAACTTCATCTCACGTGCGATTTTCGCGATCACACGTACCGCGACCCGGTCAGGTGCGTTCGTCGTCAAATCGCGCCTAAATACGACAAACACAATCTTTCCGTCTGGAAGTATCGTGTGAGCGGGCTTGGTGATCGCCGAGGATACGGCCACCCGCGGGTCGGGCACTCGGCCCGGCAGGAGATCAAGTTCGTGGAGTTGTCCGTTGTTGATGGCATAGACGCCGTATACGGTTGGAAGCGCCAAACCCGACTGTGACGCCGGCATTGACGGCAACCCCCCGCCTAGAGCGTGCGGTCCTGTGACCGGAGCGAAGGCTCCGGACCCAGGTTCCGACCCTAGCCTAGCGGTGTTCTGGGTCACGGAGGCAACGGTCTCTCCGGGGAATCGAACGAACGCGAATTGCCGATCGACAATGACGAACAAGGCCACTGCCAACGTGGCCGTCGCAACAGCCTTGAGGATTGACATGGCCCGGACAGCCAACCGTGTCGAGATCAAACGGCTGCTAGCGTATTCGGCGAGTGGCGTATGCTCAGCCGCATTTGGAGGATCACGCGGGCCCGTCAAAGACCCTGGCGGAATGATCTCTTGAGTTTCGATCAAGCAGTGTGAGGGCTGCAGCAGCAACGCATCTGCTCGCGAATGGCCAGCTTCAACCCGCTCGATCGCCACCTCCAGTGCTAGCAACGCCCGCCGCATCTCCAACACGGTCAAAGGTGGATCTCTAAGCCAACATTCCTTTTGAAGCTTGATCCGTGCAAGTTCATACGCGGCATTTCGCAGCTCGGAAGGATCGCTCTTGAGGTTCTCGAGCATGCGTCCAAGCACGATGCCAAAATCCACCTCCAGCGATTTCGCCGGGAGATGATTGCTGCTGGGAACTTGCGAAACGTTCGAGGTCATCCAACGCCTGCCTTCCCTGGACGATCGTCCCACCGCAACAATACTCTGAACTGGTCATCGAGGCTCCAGCGAGCCAACGTTGAGGTGTGGAAAACCTTAAGATGCCAACCGCAACAAGCGGGTGCAGTTTGGCTATCCAATCAACTACCACATCGAGAAATGCTCGACGCCGGCGCTATCACGAAGTTGAGTCGACAAAGACCATGCTCGATCGCACCGAGCTGCGCTTTAATGAAGCCGAAATGGCTTGCCGCCGACACCGCGTACGGAACTGACCGGTTCCTGGGCTGGTTGGTCCCCGTCGACGCCAGCGAGCGCACCGACGGCACTTTATCTCGCAATTCCCTGGGATCAGCGGCGAGGCGTTTACATCTGTCCCAACAACAAGTTTCTGCACACCACTGGCAAGACGCACGACGATTATATGATACGCGCCTCCAAGTTTGATTGCGATGTCTGCACCCTAAAGTAGCGGTGCTGCCGAACATGCCTGGAGTCAGGTCGACACCACTCCCAGACATATCGCGGCGTTGCAGGAGAACGACGCGCGCCGTTTTGTCGATGGCCGCAGCGAGTCCGATCTGTCCAAGATCGTGTAGCAGCGCAGGGTCCGATCGGCGCTAAGAAATACACCCACGATGTGAAGCTGAATCATCGATCCAGCACACGTGATGAGGCGCAATTGCCGGTTTGATGATGTCCCCCTGCAGAACGCTTTCCGAGAAACGCCCCTCGTGTCGCAATCGCTTATATCGCGCGCTGTATAGGGATGGACCGCGTTTCATCCAAATTTGGGCGCCTCTCGGCGTAGAATTGGAACAAATCGCTCCTAAAGGCCTATCGCCCTGCACCAAAGAATAATATCGCATTCTTAGGCCCGGGGCGAGAGTCCAGTTTTTAGAGCGCACCCTGGAGGAGATCGCCGTCCTGACGAGACCACCGAGATGAAGAGACCTTCAGTTTGGAACTCAGGTTAGACCGCACCAGAGCTATGCAAATCGCATCCGAAAAACGTGCTCAGCTGCCCTACTTGATTGGTAAAAGAATGAAAGCGCATAGGGAACGTATCGGGCTCATCCGTGTCATCATCGAGATAAGTTCATACAGGATAAATTCATAGGCAAGACTCCCAATGAACCGGATGGCAGAGAACCGCATTCTAATTCGCGTTCAGCATGGCCGCAGGCGTCGCGTTGCTCCGGCTGGTGGCGAGGACAATGACGCTCAAGGCTCCGAGCATCGTTGCAGCGT
>Ga0209488_10003126_pt1 | contig 13385 bp, 17 predicted proteins | sample Rivendell_Oct201_8_FD_188349 | JGI IMG/M metagenome (GOLD analysis project Ga0209488, IMG submission 188349) | Vadose zone soil microbial communities from the Eel River Critical Zone Observatory, Northern California, USA -... | ecosystem: Environmental > Terrestrial > Soil > Vadose zone >...
CTACGATTCCGGTAAACATAGCCGTCGATCCAAGACCAATAATGTATCAGAGCCCAACGGGCGCCGCTCCACGATCACCCACCGCGGCGCCTCGGCCAGTGGAAAGGCCGGAACGCCTGGAAAAGCGGGCACCGCACCCTCGCCGAGCCAGATCGGCGACTGCACCCAGTACAAGCGGTCTACGAGCCCCTCGGTCAGGAGCTTGGTGCCGAGCGCTCCCCCGCCCTCACATAACAACGATTGGATCCCGGCGAGCCGCAGCTGCGCGAACGCCTGCGCCAGTGTCTCGGGACGGAAGACGCGCACGCCGTTGCCCTCGAGCACCGAGACGTTCGATATCGGCGCTTCAGGCGATGCCATCACCCAGGTCGGCACTTCGCGCGCCGTCTGAACCAGCGACACGCCGAGGTTGAGCATGGCGCGCCGGTCGAACACGATGCGCACGGGAGGTTTGCGCGGCGTGAGCCCGCCGCGTGCCGTGAGCCGCGGGTTGTCCATCAACGCCGTCGTACCGCCCACCGCGATCGCGTCGAACCCCGCGCGTAGCCAGTGCACGTGGTCGCGAGCCTCAGGTCCGGAGATCCATTGCGAGCGGCCACCGGCATCGGCGATACGGCCATCGATAGACGTCGCCAGCTTCAACGCGACGAAGGGGCGGTCAGTTTGAAGGCGAGTAAAGAGGAATGGCGCGTTGAGGGCGGCGGCCTCTTCGGCGAGCAGGCCGATCTGCGTCTCGATGCCGGCGCGTTTCAGGACTTCGACGCCGCCCCGCGCCTCCGCATCGGGATCGCGTATGGCCGCGACGACACGCTTGACGCCGGCCGCGCGGATCGCATCGGTGCACGGCGGCGTCTTGCCGTGATGGGCGCAGGGCTCGAGCGTGACGACGAGCGTCGCCCCCCGAGCTTTGTCGCCGGCGGCGTGGAGGGCGGCGAGCTCGGCATGCGGACCGCCGAACTCGGCGTGCCACCCCTCGGCAACCGTTTCATCGCCGCGCAGCACCACGGCACCGACCAGGGGATTGGGGGACACCCGACCCCATCCGCGCCACGCGAGCTCGAACGCGCGGCGCATGGCATCGAGCTCTCTATCTTTCTTCAAATCGAACCGCCGTGGCCGCACCTTTCCGCGCGGGGCGCACCTCCCCGATGATCCACGCCGGCACCTGCGCGCGTTCGGCCGCGCGTACGGCCGTCTCGACGTCGTCGCGCGCCACGACCGCGATCATCCCGACTCCCAGATTGAACACGCGCCGCATTTCGTCGCGGCCCACCTGGCCGGCGCGCATCAACACGCGGAACAACGGCGGCCACGGCCAGCTGCCCGCGTCCACGACCGCCTCGACACCGGGCGGCAGGACGCGCACCAGGTTGCCGGCGATTCCGCCGCCGGTCACGTGCGCGAGCGCGTGCACGTCGCCGAGGAGCGGCCGCACCGACGCCGCGTAGCTGCGGTGTACGGCCAGCAGCACCTGCTGCACCGACTGCCCCGTCTCCGGAAACGGATCGTCGAGTCCGAGCTTCAGCCATTCGAACACGATTTTGCGGGCCAGCGTGTAGCCGTTGGTGTGCAGCCCGGTCGACGCATAACCGATGAGCTGATCCCCGGCGGTCACGCGATCGCCGTGCAGCGCCTTGTCCTCCTCGACGACGCCGACGATCGCCCCCGCGAGGTCGTAGTGACCCGGCTGGTACAGATCCGGCATTTGCGCCGTCTCTCCGCCCGCCAGCGTCATGTCGTGCGCGCGGCAGCCGCGGGCGACGCCGCTGACGATCTGCGCGGCGATCTCCGGGACGAGATTTCCCGTCGCGATGTAGTCGAGAAAGGCGAGCGGGGTCGCGCCGTGGACCAGGATGTCGTTGACCGAATGATTGACGAGATCTTCGCCGACCGTGTCGTGAATTCCCGCCGCCGCGGCCACCAGCACCTTGGATCCCACGCCGTCGGTCGACATCACGAGGACGGGCTTCTGGTAGCCATCGGGCACACGGACCATGCCGCCAAACCCGCCGACCGCTCCGCGCGCCAGGGGCGTCCGCGTCGCGCGCACCAGCTCCGCGATGCGCCGCTTCGCCTCCTCCGCCGTGTCGAGCTTGACGCCCGCGGCGGCGTAGCGGTCCGCGGCTGTCACTCTTCGTCGTCCAGGGAGAAGTGCACCAAATCGCGAAACGCCTTTACGCGCCCGCGCACTTCCGGCAAGGTTAGACTTTCGAGCCGCTGCACGCCGAACGCTTCCACCGCCAGCGATCCCATCGCGGAACCGTAGATCATGGCGCGTCGCAGATTCGCAAACGCGAGATCGCCCGTGCGGGCCACGTGTGCCATGAAACCGCCGGCGAACGCGTCACCCGCGCCGGTGGGGTCGAAAACCTCCTGCAACGGGTACGCGGGTGCTTTGAACGTCGTCTCGGGATCGACCAGCAGCGCGCCGTGCTCTCCCTGCTTGATGACGACCATCTTAGGCCCGCGGCCCAGAATCCAGTGCGCCGCGCGGTAGATGTTCCAGTCACCGGACAGCTCGCGCGCCTCGGAGTCGTTCACCATCAAGATGTCGATATGCCGGAGCAGCTCCAGCAGCAGATCCTTCTTTCCCTGAATCCAGTAGTTCATCGTGTCGCAGGCGACCAGTTTCGGCTGCTTCACCTGATCGAGGACGTTGAGCTGCAGCTCCGGGTCGATGTTCCCCAGAAAGACGAACTTGGCGTCGCGGAATTTCTCCGGGATGCGGGGCTGAAAGTTGGCGAAGACGCCGAGGCGAGTCTCCAGTGTTTCGCGGCTATTCAGATCGTAGGAGTACCGCGCCTTCCAGCGGAACGACTCGCCCTGTTGCCGCTCGACGCCGGCCAGGTCCACCCCGCGCGCGGCGAGTTTCTTGAGATGCGCCTCGGGAAAGTCGCTGCCGACGACGCCGACGACCTGCACCGGACACAGCACCGCGCCCGCCATCGCGAAGAAGACCGCCGCGCCGCCGAGCGTGTCGGCGGTCTCGCCGAAGGGCGTGATGACCGAATCCAGGGCAATCGAGCCGACGACGAGCACGCTCACGCTTACATCCGTTCCGGGGCGCGGATCCCCAAGAGGGTGAGGCCGTTCGCCAGCACCTGCTGAACGGCGCGAGCGAGCACCAGCCGGGCGGCCTCCTCGGGCTCGCCGAGCACGCGGTACTTGTGATACCACGCGTGCGCGATCCGGGCCAGTCCCTCCAGATATCCCGTGATCCGATGCGGTTCGGCGGCTGCGGCCGCCCGCCGTACGACGTCGGGGAACTCGGCCAATTCCTTTACGAGCTCCAATTCCTCAGGCTGGTTGAGGACGGACAGGTCCACCCCATCGACCCGAACGCCGCCCGGGTCGCGCGCGGCGACCCGGAAGATGCCGGACATGCGGGCATGGGCCATCTGCACGTAGAAAACCGGATTCTCCTCTGTTTGACTCTTGGCGAGATCGACGTCGAACACGAACTGTGAATCGCCGCGCTTCATCAGGAAGAAGTAGCGCGCGGCGTCCACCCCGGTCTCCTCGAACAAATCGCGCAACGAGACGAACTCGCCGCTGCGTTTCGAGAAACGCACCTCGTCTCCGCCTCGCATCACGCGCACGAGCTGCACGATCTCGACGTGGAAGAAATCGTCCGGATATCCGAGCGCCTGCAGCGCCGCGCGCATGCGTGGAATGTAGCCGTGGTGATCAGCACCCCAGACGTCGATCGCTTTCACGAAACCGCGCTCGTGCTTGTCCCGGTGATACGCGATATCGGGAACGAGATACGTAAAAGTGCCGTCGCTCTTCCTGAGCACGCGATCCTTGTCGTCGCCGAGTGCAGTCGTGCGGAGCCACAGGGCGCCGTCCGCCTCGAACGTATGGCCCTTGGCCGCCAGCTCGGCGAGTGTGGCGTCGATCAGGCGCCGCTCGTAGATCGCCGACTCGCGCGACACGACATCGAAACGCACACCAAACTGCCGCAGATCGTCGTCCTGCTCGGTGCGTTGCGCGGCCACACCAATCTCCCGGCTGCGGCGGATGCCTTCGTCCTCGGCGAGGTCCGCGAAACGCTTGCCTTCTCTTTGGAGAATCGTTGCGGCCAGCTCGTTCAGGTATTCGCCCTGGTAGCCGCCTTCGGGGATCGTGCCCGGCCGTCCCGCCTGCTGCTGCACCCGTGCCCACAGCGATCGCGCCAGCTTGTCGATCTGCGTCCCGGCGTCGTTGACGTAGAACTCCCGCGTGACCGACCAGCCGGTCCACGCGAGCAGCGCGGCGATGCCGTCGCCGAGCGCGGCACCTCGCCCGTGGCCGACGTGCAGCGGGCCGGTCGGGTTGGCAGAGACGAACTCGACATTGACCTTCGCGCCCCGGCCGACATCACTCTTTCCGTAGTCCTTGCCTGCCGCGATGATCGTGGGCAGCACACCGACGACGTGGGCTTCGGCGAGGAAGAAGTTGATGAACCCCGGCCCTGCGATTTCCGTCTTCCGCACAACGTCGGCAGGAAGCTTCAACACGGCGATGAGCTGTTCCGCGACCGCGCGCGGCTTTTGTCCCAGCGCCTTCGCCAGCGTCAGCGCGAGGTTGGTTGCGAGATCGCCGTGGGTCGGGTCGCGGGGACGCTCGAGCGCGACCTCGACATCGGGCGCGCCCAGTCGTGACGCCGCCTGAGCCAGCGCCGCGCGGATTGTATCGGGAGGAGCGGCCTTCACTTGTCGGAGCTTGAGTCCTTCTTTGGCGACGGCTTCGAATCGGGCTTCGTGGTCTTCTCGGCCTTCTCGGCTTTCTCCGCCGTATTGTCGGCCTTTTCCGTCGTTCCCGCCGGCCGTTTGTAGTCGGTCGCGTAGAACCCGGAGCCTTTGAAATGGACGCCCGCTCCGCCTGAGATCTGACGCTCCGCGCGCTTGCCGCACACGGGGCATTTTGCGTGGCGCTGGCTCGTAATGCGGGGAAAAGTCTTCTCGAACAGGTGCCCGTTCGGACACTTGTACTCGTAGGTTGGCATGGGCGGGATCAGTCCGGCTTCGACTTGCGTACGAATTGCAGAGCCCCTGATGGGCAGCGCATCACCTGTGCGGCGACGACCTCGGCCGGCTGCAGCTCAGGCCGGACCCACCGTTTGCGTTTGATATCGAACACGTCCGGCAATCCCCTGACGCACACACCCGAGTGGATGCACACGTCCGGGTCGAACGTGACAACGATGTCGTCGGACTCGTAGGTCTGGCGTGGCTTTGCCATGACTCGAAGCTAATCCCGTCTCAGTGCCGCTTGAAGTACTGCACGGCGCGCTCGTGGCGCTTGGCGGCGGCCAGGCTCGAGAATGTGCCAAGGTTCCGGCGCTTGCCGGTGCGCGGATCGATCTTTCGCGAGTACAGGCGGTACTTCCCCGACCCGAGCTTCCGAATCATGCCGCAATCAGCGCCGCACGGGCGGTGGAGGGGGAGGCGGGGCGACAGGCGGCATCGCCTGCTCTTGCCGCCTGGCGCGGTATATCGAAACAAGACCGCGGATGATGAAGAAGACACCGAGCGCGTCGAAGAAAACCGTGATCACGCCGAAGTCGCCGTGGAAGACCGAGTCGCCACGCACGAGTCCGATCGCGATGATGACCGCGCCCCAGAAGATGCTCTTCATGAACGGGATCCCGGTTCGAGGAGCTACCAATGTAGCCAATCGTCTAACCCTTTGCGCAGATGGGACTAGTGCCACGTCCCATTGATCGTCTCGAATTCGCTGGAGTATTAGCTGATGGCAAGACCTGACGACACGAATCCCCGACCTACTGGAGTGACGTATGCGGCTCATAGCGAAACTCATGGCCACCGCGGCGGCCCTCGTGCTGACGACGGCGACCCGGGCTCATGCCCTGATTCAAGACGCGAAGATTGAAATCAAGACGACCGACAGTCATGGTGCGTGGTACACGCAGCCCGTTTGGATCGCGATCGGCATCATCGCGCTCGTGCTGATTTTGGCGTTGATCGCCATGGCCGGCCGGCGGAATAACACGACCGTCGTGAAGTAAGCGCTCTAGCCCAGGGTCCGCGTGAGCCGCAACTCGGCCCACGCGACCTCGCGGGCTTCAATCACATCGCGGACCTGTCGTTCGCGCGAGGTCAGCGGCGCACCGCCTGTTTTGACTTCCAGAAACACGACGCGGCGGACCTGACCCGCGGCGAGCCCGTCGAAGACGACGAGATCGACCGGACTCCCGAGGAAGCGGGCGTCTTTGGGATTGAACCCGAATTCGGGGAGATAGGGAACGAGCTGCTCGTGGACCTTGCCGGCGGTGACGGCCAGGCTGCGTTGAACGGCGTCGTCACGAATCCGCGAGGTGTACCGGAGTCTCCAGACCAGGAAATAGAGCCACGCGATCACGATGCCGATCGCGATGCCGACGATGAGCCCTCCGAATTGCTGAGCCATCACCCTTCCTTCACGAGTATTTCGCGAACGCCGCCCACCCATGCATGGAGATCGCTCCGATTCATGAAGTTCACGATACGATCCGACGGGATTTCGGCCAACAGCGCCGCGGCGAGCCCCAGCTCGATGAAGGCCAATTGTGACGGCCCATGCGCGTCCGTTCCAATAGAGATTCGGCAGCCGGCGCGCCTGGCGAGGCGCAACAGATCAACATTCAGGTCCTGACGGTCGGGGTAGGCGTCGATCTCGACCGCCTTGTCCAGCTCGGCGGCAACATCGAACACGCGTGACCAGTCGGCGCTCAAGCCGAGTCGGAAGTTGTAAATGCGGCCGCGCGGGTGGCCCAGGATCTGAAGATCGGGGTTCTGGAGTGCCCGGATGTAGCGCTCGGTCTGATCGTCTTTCTTCCGTAGCGCCGAGTGAAAGCAGCCCAGCACGAGGTCCAGCCCGTCCAGAGCCGCCTTCGGCATGTCGCCCTCGCCCCGCGGGTTCAGGTTCAGCTCGATGGAGCGCAGGACCTGCAACGGACGGCCGGTCTCGGCCATTCGGGCATTGATCTGCGCGATCTCGCGTGCTTGTTGGCGCAGCTGCGCCGCGTCGATGCCGCCGGCGATCTTCAGACTCTGCGCATGGTCGGTGATGGCGATGTACTCGTAGCCACGCTCGGCAGCGGCGTCCGCCATCTCGGCGATGGTCCCGGATCCGTCACTCCATTCCGAATGGGTCTGCAGATCGCCTCGCAATGACGCAGTCCAGGTCGGCGCACCCGCCAGCGCCGCCCGTGCAGCGGGCATAGTCAGAAAGCCGGCGCGCTCCGCCGGCGCATCGGAAAGGTCAGGGGGATCTTCCAGCCAGGCGCCGATGATCCGCTCGAGGTGCGGACCTACACCCGACAACTCGGTGAGTGAACGCCCCGCGGCGACAATGTCGGCCGCCTCTTCCGGCCACAGGAATGCGCGCCGCGACGCCCGGCGCAGCGCTCTCTGGAGCGGAAACTTGGCGCTCGCCGAAGCGACGGCGAGCAGCTCCGCGATGGCGGCGTTGTCGAGCGGACGCGCGGGCATATGCTGCTCCTACCCGCGCAGTCTACGAGTGGGCCCGCTGCTCCCAGCGCTGCAACCGGGGCTCGGCCCGGGCCGCCAATCGGAAGGATCCCGCCAGCAGGAGAACGAAGACTACCGCGGCGCACGCGGTGAGGAGGGCCGTGGCAAGCTGCCGTGGTCGCCACCGCTGGAGCGGCGGGGCGAAGGCGGCGAGTCCCAGGACGGCCGCCAGCACGATCATCGCGTCGAAGCTCGCGCGTTGCCAGTAATCACCGTTCAGATGCAGCCACATCCCGAACTCATCGAACGTGAGGCCGAGACCAATGCCGTAGGCCACCGCGGCCGCCGCGGTTGGGGGACCGGACCTGAACAGCAGGTACGCCCCTACGCCGGCGAGGATGAAAATGCCGTAGTTCAGATGGTGCACGTGGGTGTCGCGCACATGGAGATAGATGTCGGGCATGCGGTGCAGCGTGACCAGAATAGTCACCAGCCGTGCCATGACGAAGGTCAACATCAGGCTCAGGAGAACGAGCCGCGCGAGCGGGCGTGTGTTGGGCGGGAGCATGGGCTCCCTTCAAGACTCGACGAGTGCCTCCACGGACACAGGGTGACGCCAGCTAGCAGCAATTGTGGCGCTCAGAAAATCAAGCCCACACCAAGTCCCACCAGAGAGCCGCCCTGGACCACGTCGGCAACCGGGAACCGCGGCGTCGCGGGCGTCTTCATGCCGGGGAACCGACGCACCTGGGCCTGAAACGTCAGAAACGTGCGCGCGCTTACCAGCAGATTGTAGCGGACATCGCCCACGATACCGATGGGAACCTCGGACCACGTCGTGTCCCGGAATGAGGGGAGACCGCCCGTGCTATACGGCACGACGGAATCCCGCATGCGCCAATGCGATACTTGCACGACCGGGCCGGCACCGACCTGAAAGCCCCACCGCTCGTAGGAAACGAGCGCCGCCGCGAACGCGGCGGAATACCAGAGGCGCGTGTGCGCATAGTCGCGATTCGGCATGAACCGCGCACCCATCGTGTTGCCGGACGTCGAAAGACCCGCGACGACTTCGGCGATGACATGCTGCTTGTACTGATACTGCACCGACGCAACGGTCGGGGGCGTAAAGACCGTCCTATCGGAGATCGGGGTAAATCGGGTGGGTGGGAAAGCCGTACACGAACATTCCCTGGCCACCCACCCGCGGCGGCGCAGCACTGACTCGAAGCTCGATCGTGTGCCACCGACGGTAAGGCCCGGCGCAGGGTAGACACTCACCGCCCAACGCCACCGGCGCCACGCAGCTGCCTCTATCGATGGACATTCCGAGCGGGTGAGCCGGCGCGTTCTCGCGTCTTTGGCGAACGCGATCCACGCCACCGTCAGCGCCCCACTCGAATCCGATCTCCAGAAGACCGACACGTTCCCGGATGCCGCGCCGGAGCTGCCGTCCGGCCGGTTCAGGCGAACGGTGTACACCAGCTGCTCGCGGGCGCCGCCGACGCACGATTCGAGCGAGCCTTCGCGTCCCCAGGAAAACTGAATGGCGCCGGCATCCCGACTCGCTTCCGAGAGATACACCGCCATGGCGTCGCGCAGCGGAATGGTGTCGCCCGTGGCAGTAATCACGAAGGCGTCGGGCGCAAACAGACTCGCCATGCGGGCGGTGTCGCGGGCCTGCACAGCAGAATCGAACGCAGCGCGCGCTTTCCACGTCGACGGATCAGGTACGATTCCAGCGGGACGCGAGGACTGTACTGCGGGTGAGCAGGCTACGACCAGGACGGTCACGGCGGGCACGGCGGCGCGGCTTAGACGGTGCATAAGACCACAGCCTCCCTGAGCGAGCGCAGCGGTTCGCGGATGGGAACGAATTCGTGCGCTACATACCCCGTAAAGCCCGTATCAGCGATGGCCTGCGCAACGGCGTGATAATTCAGCTCCTGCGTGCCGTCGATCTCGTGGCGTCCCGGGACACCCCCGGTATGGAAGTGTCCGATGTGGCTCGCGTGCTCACGGATCGTGCGGATGACGTCGCCTTCCATGATTTGCATATGGTAGATGTCGTACAGCAGCTTCACGCGCGGAGAGCCCACGCCTTCGATGACGTTCGCGCCGAAGGCGGTGCGGTCGCCCTGGTAGTCTTTGTGATCGACTTTGCTGTTCAACAGCTCGACGCAGATCGTCACGCCGTGACGCTCGGCCGCGGGAGCGATACGACGCAGGCCTGCGACGCATGCCTCCGTCGCCTGCGCGTCGCTGCGCCCCTGCCGGTTGCCGAACATCGCGATGAGGTTCGGCACTCCATGCTGCGCGGCGAGCGGTAAGGCACGCTCCAGCTCGCCGACCAGCAAGTCGTGGTTCGCTGGATCGTTGAACCCGCGCGGAATGAAGTCGTCGCGCATCGCGGCGTACCCCATGGAGCAGACGAGGCCGTTCTGCCGGACGATCGGCCAGTCATCGGAGGCGAGCAGGTCGATGCCGGCCAGACCCATCGCTTTGCCGGCTTTGCAGAGATCCGGCAAAGCGATGGAGCGGTAGCACCAGCGACTGGCGGACTGCTTCAGTCGGACCGTCGGACCGTCTGACCGTCGGACGGTGGGAATCGACAGCAACAGCGGTGCGACGGCCAAACTCTTTAGGACGTCACGCCGTCCGACCGCCATCAAAACTCCAAATTCTTCAACGTCCGATAACTCACCGCAATATCCTCGAACGGCTGTGGCGGCTGATCGTGCTCCACAAAGGCGTGCTTGATGCCGGCCTGATCCTTCTTCGCGAAGATGCGTTTCCAGTCGATCTTCCCCTGCCCCACATCGACCATCTTGTGCTCGGGTGGTCCGGCGGAATCCTTCACGTGCACCAGCGGGACGCGGCCCGGCCAGCGCGCGAAATACGCGAGCGGGTCTTGCCCGGCCTTGGTGATCCAGTACAGATCGATCTCGAGCTGCACGAGCCTCGGATCGGTGCTCTGGAGCAACAGGTCGTAGGGAACCTGCCCATCGATCTTGGGGAATTCGAAGTCGTGGTTGTGGTAGGCGAACTGCAGGCCGGCGTCGTGCGCCATCTGGGCCGCGCGGTTGAAGACGTCCGCCACCTTCTTCCAGTCATCGAGCGTTTTGCGCTTCTCTTCGGGGATCCAGGGCGCGACGATGTAGTCATGGCCGACGGCCTTGGCGGTGTCGAGCGAGGCCTTCCACGCATCGATCTCGCCGAGGGCGATGTGCGTCGACGGCGCCGACAGCCCGTGCCGATCGAGGATGGCGCGCACGTCCGCCGGCGAATGATCGAAATACCCGGCGAACTCGACCTCCTTGTAGCCGATCTCCGCCACGCGCGCGAGCGTGCCCTCGAAGTCCGCTTTCATCTGGTCGCGCACGGTATAGAGCTGGAGCCCAACCTTGTCGAGACGTGTGGCGTGCGGCGCGCGGCGTATGCCTGTACAGGCAATCGCGACGCTGGCACCGGCAACCGTCTGGACGAATTCCCGGCGATCCATTCTGCCTCCTCGTGTGATAGCTCGCCTAACTTGGCACGCAAACGGCCCGCTGGCCATGTGGCTACAGCACCTTGGCGCCGGCCTCCTCGAACAGCTCCCTCAGTAGGGACCGATGACAGCGCGATTCGTCTTCGCAGTAGCATCCGATTGAGAAATCCGAACGCGCGGACATTGCTGAGAGCAGCGCAATCAGCCGCTGCGCTTCCGGCCGCTTCATCTCGGTGCGGTAGCGGCGCGCGTAGGTGCGCCAGCGCGCGTCCGTGAGCGGCTGGGATTTCACCCACGAGAACAGCGCCGGACTGGGCGCCAGCTCTGGCACCCACACGTCATAGAAGTCGCGCCGAGCGTAGTCGGCCTTCGGGACACCACGGGGCGGGCGCCGGACCGTGCCGAGCCGCAGTCCCTCATCGGGAAGACGCGGCGTCCCGAGCCGCACAACGCGAATCATGATCGCAGCCTCACCAGGGAGGAGGCGTCCCCGACTGGTCCGAAGCGCTTACCCGCCGGCGATCCAATGCCGCCAGCAGTCGGTCGACGCCCCACACCAGGAGCTCATAGAGCGCAAACGTCACCAGCGCCAGGAACACTCCCGCAAGGATCATGGCCGCTATGGGGCTGCCGCTTTCGAGCTTGGCCTTGTACGTGTCGAAATTGGCCACGTAATCCTTCATCGTGAGCGCCCGGCCGCGCGCGGCATCGCTCGCGAGACTTGTGCCGATACCGTACCCCATCGCGATCCCCAGGAGCAGCGCGACGATGATCCGGGCAACGATCTTGCGGGTTTTGTGTCCCTGAGACATCGGTTGTGACGGGTTCAATATCCGTACCCCTCGACGCCGGCTGCACGCCAATTCGCAGTATGATTTGCAACGAGAAGCACGGACAGCAGCACCGATAGGGTCACAGCGGAGACGCTCCACCGGAGTCGTGCAGGCCCCACACGGACCGGAACACATCGCTGACTTCGCCGAGGGTCGCGCGCGCGCGAACCGCATCAAGGATCGGCTCCATCAATGCCGCGCCGGATTCGTGCGCAGCTGATTCGAGCGCGGCCAAGGTCCGCTGCACTCGTCCCCCGTCCCGCTTCCCCCGTAACTCGGCAACCCGCTTCCGCTGGGCGTCTGCGAGCCTCGAGTAGTCGGGCGCGGGAACTAGCGGGGCCGGCTCGGCCGTGACGTACTCGTTCACGCCAACGACGACCTGATTGCCCGCCTCGACGTTACGCTGTTGCTCGTACGCACTACGCGCGATCGCGTCCTGGAAAAAACCGCGCTCGATCGCTTTCACAGAACCTCCACCAACCTCCACTTCCTCCACCAACGCCCTCGCGGCAGCCTCGATCTTGTCGGTGAGGCCCTCCACGTACCAGCTGCCCCCCAGCGGATCGACGATGTCCGGCACGCCGGTTTCGTGCGCGAGCAGCTGCTGGGTGCGGAGCGCCAGCGTCGCGCTGTGCTCCGTGGGAAGCGCCAGTGCTTCGTCATACGAATTGGTATGGAGCGACTGCGTGCCGCCGAGCACCGCCGCCATCGCCTGAATCGCCACGCGCACGACGTTGTTGAGCGGCTGCTGCGCCGTGAGCGTCGCGCCGCCTGTCTGGGTGTGAAAGCGCAGCCGGGAGGCGGCATCCGAGGCCTTGAATTTCTCTTTCATGAGCCGCGACCAGAGCCGGCGGGCCGCGCGGAACTTGGCGATCTCCTCGAACAAGTCGGTATAGGCGGCGAAGAAAAATGAAAGCCGGGGCGCAAAGTCATCGACTCGGAGCCCGGCGGACTGCGCCCGCCGTACGTATTCGAGCGCGTTGGCAAACGTGAACGCCAGCTCCTGCACCGCGGTCGCGCCGGCTTCACGCATGTGGTAGCCCGAAATCGAAATCGGGTTGAAGCTCATCTTCGCGCTCGACGTGAAGCGAAAGATGTCAGCGACGAGCCGCAGCGACGGCTCCGGCGGATAGATGTACGTGCCGCGCGCGATGTATTCCTTGAGGATGTCGTTCTGCAGGGTGCCCTGAAGCTTGGTGAGCGACACCCCCTGCTCCTCGCCGACCGCGACGTACATCGCGAGCAAAATCGCGGCGGTCGCGTTGATCGTCATGGACGTCGACACGCGGTCGAGCGGAATGCCCTGAAACAGCCGCGCGAGATCGTCCACGCTGTCGATCGCCACGCCGGCGCGTCCCACTTCCCCCTCGGCCATGCGATGATCGGAATCGTAGCCCATCTGCGTGGGCAGATCGAAGGCCACCGACAGACCCGTCTGACCGGCATCGAGGAGGTGGCGAAAGCGCGCGTTCGTCGCTTCGGCGGTGCCGAAGCCGGCGTACTGCCGCATCGTCCACAGCTTGCCGCGATACATCGTCGGGTAGATCCCGCGCGTGAACGGCGGCTCGCCCGGCGCACTCTGGTCGGTGATCGGTCGAGGCTGCTCCA
>Ga0209488_10003128_pt1 | contig 13375 bp, 9 predicted proteins | sample Rivendell_Oct201_8_FD_188349 | JGI IMG/M metagenome (GOLD analysis project Ga0209488, IMG submission 188349) | Vadose zone soil microbial communities from the Eel River Critical Zone Observatory, Northern California, USA -... | ecosystem: Environmental > Terrestrial > Soil > Vadose zone >...
GCTGCTGGCCTTCTACCGCAAGGTGCGGCCCGATGGTCCGGGCTGGCGCAAGATCGCCGCGCTGGCGCCCGACGTCCAACGTGACGGCCGGCTCGGTCTGTCGATCCTCGCGGCGCTGGTCGGCACCGCGATCATCTGGCTGGTGCTGCCTGGCATCGGCATGGTGATCTTCGGCCGCTGGACGCTCGCCGCCGAACTGCTCGGCAGCGCGCTCGCCTGCGCGCTAGCGCTGCGGCAGATGCTGCCATTCCTGCGCGTCACGGGGTAGCGGCGATGCGCCGGCCGCTCCGTTCGTTCGCAGCGCTGTTGGCGACAGCCATTGCCGGCCGTGCCCAACTGCACACCGTCGACGCCGCGGTCGGCTCGCCGGAGTTGCCGCGCCTGTCCGAACAGGTCGACTACGTCACCACGGCCCACGTGTTCGGACTTACCGCCGACACCGAGCTGACCTGGAGTCCGACCACCTGGCTGGAGGCGGGCATCGAGCAGCCGTGGTATCGCCGCCGCGTCGCCTTCGGCGATCCCGCCTCCGGCCGCCTGCGCGACACGCTCGAAGGCCGCGGCGACATGGTGCTGCACAGCAAGCTGGCGCTGCTGCGCGAGAACGCCATCGCCCAGTCCGACAGCCTGTCGCTGCTCATGGAACTGTCGCTGCCGACCGGTGCGCACGACGCCGCGGTCGCCGGCGTCGAACTGCCGCGCCGCCAGCAGCTCGGTCTCGGCGCCACCGGCGCCGGTCTCGGCATCGCCTACACCGCCGTCCGCTACCGCGAGCGCACGAGTGCCGCATTCGTATGGCGCCACTTCGGCAACCACGACGGCTTCGATCCGGGCGAGGAACTCGAGCTCGACCTGGCGTGGAGCTACCGGCTGCAGCCGCGGGTGTTCGATGCGTCGGCGCCGGAGCCCGAGTGGCGCCTGTGCGCCGAACTGCTGGGCAAGTACCGCACCGATGATCAGGAGCGCAGCCGCGGCATGGACGGCGGTGGCAGCGAGATCCATCTCGAGCTGGGCCTCTACTGCCAGGCCAACGGCTGGCTGTGCCTGCAGAGCGCCGTGCGGGTGCCGCTCTACGCCGACCTCGGCGATCCGTTCGGCAACACCTGGATCGGCTGCACGTTCGCCGTGCAGGTCACCTTCTGATGTGCGGGCGCACGCACACGCTGCTGCTGCTGCTGCTGCCGCTGGTGCCGGCCTGTGCCGTGCCGCATGCGCCGCCGGCCAACGGCATCAGCGGCCTCGAGCGCGTCTGGATCGAAGCGCTCGGCGTCGACGAATGGCCCGCGGCGCGGGCAGTCGAACGCAGCCTGCGCCGGCTGCCCGAAGTCGCGGAAGTGACGGTCGAGCTGTCGACCAACCTGGTCACGATCGTGCCGCGCAGCGACACGGAGTTCGGCTTCGCTGCCGCGGCCGACGCCGTGCGCGCCGCCGGCTACCGCCCGGGCCGCATGTGGCTGCGCGCCCGCGGTGACGTGGTGGCGGCCGATGGGCTGTTGCGCTTCCACATCGCCGGCTGGAAGGAGCCGCTGCGACTCGGCGCGCGCCCCGAACCCGGCCTGATCCTGTTCGACGCCGCGGTGCGCTTCAGCAGTGACGGCGTGTCGCTGTGGCCGCAGCACGCGCCCGCGCTGTGAAGACGCGGCTTCCTCGGAGCTGGGCAGCTGGGGCAACCTCGGCTTCACCGTTTTCGGTCGATGCATCTTAGCGGGTAACCAGATGTAGCGGATCATCACTTTCCCGCTGCATGCACGACGATGGTCCCGCACATGGTTTTCCCGTGGACCTTGCAGTGGTACTTCAACTCGCCTTCTCTTTCGAACCTCACCGGTGTCGACGTTTCACCCGCCTTGATTGCTTCGGTGTCAAACGTCTTGCCCTCGTCGTCGGATGTCGCAGTATGCATTGTGAAGGACTTGTTGCTCCAAACGACCGAGTCGCCGATGTGGACTTCGAGTGTCTTGGGGTCGTACCCGAGGCTCATGACCGTAACGATGATCGACCGGGTCTCGATCTTCTTGCCGCCGTCTTGCTCGGCCGCCGAGCAGGCGACCGATGCCATCAGAATCAATACTTGGACGACAGCGAACGGTTGCAAGAGCCTCACGATGATCTCATTCCTGAGTGCTTTGCTTGCAGCTCAGATTCTTGTGCATGACTTCGATAAGCAATGAGGTGTCGGAGACGTCTCCGACGCCTACTTGCCAACGGGCGCGGTCAGAAACACTTCAGGTACTCGATCAACGCTCGCTTGTCGTCGTCGCTGAGTTCACGCCCGTAGGTGTGGCCCCGGTCTTCGATGAAGTCCGGGCACATGTTGACTTCGACGAGCTTCGCCATCAGCCGCTGCTGAGCCTGGGCGCGATTCTTCGTTCGCAACTCGGCGAACTTCTCCTTGGGCTGCCCCTCCAAGACACCATCCACGTACGCCTGCAACACGACCTTCAGGTCCTTCGCGTGCAGGTTCATGATCAGGTTGACGGGCGTGCCCCGTGGGATGTAGATGAGGTCGAGGTCCAGTCCCGGCAAATCCGCAAACTCCGGCATTGCCTTCTGCAGCATCGGGAAAACGTCGGGCAGCCTGCTTTCCTGGGTGGTGACTAACATTGAGCCGACACCAAGGCGGCGCTCGGGCGACAGCAGCTTGGCCATGCCATCCTGGTAGGCGGCCATGCGCCCAGCGAGGGACGGATCGCCGTTGTACAGTCCCACCGAGTTGTTGTGCAGGTAAGGCGCCGTTGCCCAGATGCTCACCAGCGTCGGCGTGCGGTAGGAGAGCCTCTTGGCTCTGAAATCGATGTCGTGCTTGCCGGTCAGCGGGTTGTACAGCGGGATCGGCTTGTCATCTTTGTCATGGTCGAACACCTGCTCGGTGCCGGCCTGGTTGAGCTTGAACCCAAGGCTGGACATCTGCCCGTAGCCGCCGCCCGCATCCCAGTTGGGGCTCAAGGCTCGCCCGACGTGCGTGCCGACTTCCGAGCAGGGGTAGCGTTCGTCGTCGGACAAGAAGTTCTCCGTGAGAAAGTCGTCCCGTAGCACCAGTTCGCGCCACAGTTTCTTCAGACTCTCGGCATCTTGCGGCAGGTTGTCCGGCTTCTTGCTGCTGTGGCAGCGGGCGCATTTGTCGGCAAAGGCGATCTTTCCCCTGCGCAGAACGTCTGCGTCGATGCTGAGATAGTCCTTGCCATTCTTCTTCCCCTTTCCTTCGGCCTCGACGGCATCCTCGAGTTGGAAGCCCTCGTGGGTGCTCAGGTAGAGGGCCATGTTCGGCATGCGGGCCTCGGTCTTCATCCATGGGCTATCGGGGTCGTTGCGAATCCTGCCAATGATGTCGAATTCACTTTGCTTGAACCCGCCGTCGCGGCTCCTCTTGAGGTCGTACGGATTGAGCGACCAGGTTGGCAACCAATCCTGGTAACCGGACCCCTCGTTGACGTAGACGCGGGACGCGGCGATCACCAGGCCCATCGAGTCTCCCCCGGTCGACAAGACTCTCGGAGATCGGTAAGTAGGCTCGGCGTCGGTTCCGCCGATGCCCATGTTCTCCGGCAGCCCGACGTGCTTGTTAATCGATTGCATCATGACCTTCTGCTCGGACGTGATGCGCTCCGCGCGCGCGAGCTTGAGGCGGTCGTTCAGGCGGTAGATCGAGTTGATCAGGACCGGGCCATTGATGAAATCTGTTGGGAAGCGCGTTGTCTCGCTGGTACCCGGAGATTGGCTATGCAAGTAGTGCCAAGCGAAGGAACTCTGCGGCAGATCGTAGCCGAACAGCATGCCCTCACGTAAGTACTGACTGCCAATGTGGGAATCCAGATTCTCCCACTTCGGCTCGGCCGGGTTCTTCGGCGGCCGATTGGGATTGAAGGCCGTATGACACACGGTACAGGCCATGCCGACAAGGAACGGCGGTTCCACGCTGTTCGCATCATCGAGGTACTTGTCGATGGACCAGTTCTTGGCGTCGAAGTTCTTGTTCTTGAAGAGTTGCAAGCCGACGACGCCGCTGGAGAAGCCGAAGACTTCTGGATCCCAGGTAAGCGTGCCGTCCTTCATCCGATCTATCTTCAGGCCATACCGGTCGGGATTGTCGGCCGCCACGCAATCGGGGTCGTTGATGAGCCCGATCTTTTCCCACCGCTCGGAACGCGATACGGTATGCAGAAGCCGCAGAAGATCGATTCGGACCGGGAGCACACCTTCTTTCTTGCTCGTGACCTTGGCCGTCTCGCGCCAGAAGCCCGGATTGTCGACGCCGCACCACCAGTGCCACGTGTCCATGCCCTCGCCAACCGCCTTGGGGTCCAGGCCATAGCGCTTGGCGGCCCAGTCGACGTGCGTCTTCCGATACCAGTCGTAGGTCTGCTCACCTTCCTGCACGGGCCGGCCGAAGGTGTATTCGACCTCGTCACCCTCGGCGACGCCTACCGCGGGGCGGTTGCCGGCAGCGAGGAAGGCACCGAGTGCCAAAGCGGTCAGCAGTCCTGCCGCCAGGAGTCGCCGTTTCTCCGTATTCATGATCGATGTTCCTCGTTGCGGATAGATACGAGTGGGTGCTTCAGTCCGCGTGCTCAGCGACCCGAGGCGCGCCAGCCGGCGTAGGAGCCGCGCTCCACGTCTTCGCAGATGTCATTCCGGGTCGGGCTCCAGTCCAGGAGCTTCCGGGTCTTCTCACTACCGAGGCGCTTGTTCACCGAAAGGCTCACGCCGCCGCCGCCGCCGCGCGCATACATTTCCATGAGCGACACGGCCTCGATTCGACCGTCGGCGCCCATGAGTCGGCTGACCGCCGTGGCCAGGTCGCCAAGGGCAATTTCGTCGGTCACGGCGTGGAGCATCGTCCCGGCCGGCGCCCGTTCGAGGGCCCGGACGTAGAGATCCACCAGATCGTCGATATGGACATAGCCATGTCGGACGCCGCCCGCTCCAAGCTGGAGAGCGGCGCCGTGCGTCTTGGTCAGGGCGATGAGATTGGGCAGGTCGTACCCTTTCCCCTCGCCGTAGACGAGACCGGGCCGGATCACGATTCCCCTAATGCCGGCCCCTCTGAGCACCGCCGTTTCCGTTTCGGCGCGCGGCGCCATCGCGCCGCCGAACGCGGCGATGAACGGCGGCGGGATCTCGGCTTCCTTCGGGGCGAAGACCGAGGCGGGGAGCGGTACGGAATGCTCTTCGTCAAACACCGTCGGACTGGCCTCGCCCCTGCTGAAGACCCCGAAGATCGCCGAGCCGCTGGTGAAGATGAGCGGTTTCCCCGAATCGCCGAGTGCCCTGGTCATCACCTCCACGGCGTCACGGTCCTTGGCAAAGCCCTCCGCGGTCCCTTCGACTTGTCCGATGCTGGCAGTGCTCACGACGGCGTCTACCTGGGATGCGGGCGCGGCCAAGCTCACGGGATTGGCGAAGTCGCCGGAGATGGGTGTCAGGCCCGCGGCTCGAAGCTTCGCCGCCGCGGCGGCGGACCGCGACAGAGCCACGACCTCGTGGCCCTGCTGCGACAGCCTTCGGGCGACGGCAGCCCCGATGAATCCGGTTGCACCGGTGACAAGGATCTTCAAAGTGCCTCCTTTTCCACAATGTCAATCATGCCGGCCGAGACGCACGCGCCGGCGCAGGGGCTACCCAGATCAGTTTCTTGTTCACGAATTCCTCGATCCCCATGTGGGAAAGCTCCTTGCCGTATCCGGAACGCTTGATTCCGCCGAATGGCAGGTCAGGGGCGCTCATCGAAGGGTAGTTGATGAACACCATGCCGGTCTCGATTCGACTGGCCACCTGCTTGCCGTGCTCGACATCGGCAGTATAGACCGAGCCGCCCAATCCATAGGGCGAGTCGTTTGCAATAGCGACCGCCTCATCCTCGTCCTTGGCGGCAAAAAAGAGCGCGACCGGACCGAAGAACTCCTCCTGGTAAGCGGGATTGTCGGGAGTGACGTTGGTGAGAATCGTCGGTTGCATGTACGCACCCGTATTACCGAGGCGATCGCCTCCGGTGAAGACACGCGCGCCATGAGCAACCGCCTCCCTGACCTGATTGAGCAAGAGAGTCAATGCGGCGTCGGATGACAACGGCGCCAACGTCGTCGTTTCATCCAGCGGGTCGCCCGGCTTCAGTTGTCTGAGCGCATCACGAAACGCCTCGAGGAACTGCTCTGCGCGCGCGCCAACGACGATGAAGCGTTTCGAGCCAATGCAGGTTTGCCCGGCGTTTGTCATGCGACCGACAACTGCCATCTTGACGGCATACGCGATGTCGCAGTCCTGCAATACAATGAAGGCATCGCTTCCGCCCAGCTCCATCGTCGATCTCTTCAAGTTCTTGCCGGCACGCGATGCAAGTGATTCGCCGGCTCGCTCCGATCCGGTGAGCGCAACGCCGCGAGTGCGCGGGTCATCGATCAGCGTGCCGACCTGCTCGGTCGAAAGGAACAGATTTGTGTAAGCGCCAGCCGGCGCGCCCGCATCGGTGAAGAGTCGCTCGAACGCAAGCGCGCACTGCGGGACACCCGAAGCGTGCTTCACCAGGAGGACATTGCCGGCCATGAGTTGGGGCGCGGCAAATCGCGAGAGTTGATAGTACGGATAGTTCCATGGTTGAACTCCGATCAGCACTCCGAGCGGAGAGTACTCGAGACGCGCGCAGCCGTATTTCGATTCGATGGTCCTTGGTGCAAGGAACGTCTCTGCATTGTCTGCATAGTATTGAATGATGGCGGCGCCGAGATCGACTTCACTCCGGCCTTCCGAGATCAGCTTGCCCATCTCGAGTGCTGCAAGGCGTGAGAGACTCTCTTTGCGTTCCGACATGAGAGAAGCTGCTCGGGCAACGATCCTGGCACGGTCGCGGATGGCCATCTTGGACCAGATGCGTCGATATGTGTTGTCGGCCGTTGCCAGCGCGCTGCGCACTTCGTCATCGGTGTGCCGAGCGAAACTGCGAAGCACTTCGCCGTTGGCGGGGTTGACGCTTCGGTATTCCATGGTTGGTTTCTCCGCAGATGCGTTACGTATGTTGTTCGTGCGGCGTGTCCGCGTCGGCGAGGGCGAAGCGTGCGATCTCGTCCTTCCTCATGAACACCACGCCGCGCTGCTTGCGCGCGTGATCCAGGAACTCGCCGAGCGCGCGCACCCGAGCCGGGACTCCCGAGATCCTGTCGTGCGTACTGATGGACATCATGCGGCGACGCGTCCCCGCCTCTTCGTACAGGGCCTCGAAATCGGCCTTGAGCTCGGCGACGAACCCGTCCGCGGTCAGCGCCGGAGAGTCGTAGCGAACGATATCGTTGTTGCGCAGTGTATAGGGCACCACGACGAACGGCTTTCCGCGCACCGGCACCACGAACGGCTCGTCGCGGCTCACGTCGTCTATGTGGTAGAGGAAGCCGAGGTCTTGCAGGATCTCCAGCGTGTGCGGCGTACCGCGGAGCCAGAAGGCGTTGAAGCCGACCGGCCGCGTGGCGGTCGCCCGCTCGAGCGTGCGCACGCTCGCCTCGTAGGACGCGCGTTCTTCCTCGGGCGTCATCGAGAACTGAGACGTCCAGGTCTGACCGTGCGCCGCCGCTTCGTGGCCGCGCTGTACGATCTCCTTCGCCAGCGCAGGATTGCGCTCCACCGCCTGACCGACCATGTGCGACGTGACCTTGATTCCCTTTCTGTCCCAGAGATCGAGCAGTCGCGGTATCCCCTCCTTGACGCCGTAGTCGAACCACTTGCTCGCGGGGAGATCGGGATACTTGAGATCGATGGGTGGGAACGGTCCGCCCGCACCGCGATCAGGCTGCGCGCCGGCCTCGAATTGCATCGAGACGGAGATGACGAGGCGAGCGCCTCCAGGCCACCACGTCTTGCGCCCCGCATGTCGTAGCGCAACGTCCTCGATGGTCGGCGCAACACCGGCACACGAAGACGGCAGTGCAGTCGCCGCCAAGAGGCTGGCTCCGCCGAGCAGGACGCTGCGGCGTGACACGCCGGCATTCGCGATCTTCTGTCTGGTCATGGCTTCGTGATTTCGTTCGCTTTCGTTGGCCCAGCGCCTGCACCGCGGTCTGGCAGGCGGTCGGCCCCCATGTCTGGGCGCATGCGGGTGGACACGCGCCATCCGCGCCGCTGAGGCGGACGACTGGGACCCGTCACTCGCAAAGGCGGCGGGCCGGCAACGGCTTCAGACTGCTCGAGCGTCAGTCGTCGGACCGTGCGCGTGTGGACAATGCGTCCACCTCGGACCAGAAGGTGCGCCACTGCGCCCGTTCGTCCTCGCACAACCGCTCGATACCGGCGATGTCGCGCAGCCCGGCGAGGGCAGGATCCGCTTGCCAGTCCACGAGCCGATGGAGGACCGTCATATGGGCTCCCGGGGCGGCCGCCGTCAGCATGGCTTCGAGCGCCGCCTTCTCCTCACGGAGCCACGCAAGGGTTCGCGTGCGCAATCTCTTGCGCTCCTCGTCCCCCCGCAGGTCCGGTGAATTCTCCGCGGCGAGCCCGGCCATTGCTGCGCAGCGAGCTGCGTCGAACGTTCTCCACCTCCCCCCGTCCCTGGGGGTCCCCGTGGAGCGTGCGAACGCGTCGGCAAAGTAGTGGGCGGCCGTCAGCTGGTCCCCCGAGCCACGGAAAAAATCAGCGAACGCGAGGCATTCGGCCCCATCCAGCGGAAGGCGAGCACCGTCGCGGATCGCTGGCAATTCGACCTCGAGTGCGGCGACGACGTCGCAGTGCCTCAGTTGATCCTGCGCCGCACCACGCCGCGCGTCGCCCGTGGGACATCTTTCGAGGTAGCGTCTGGCCTCGGTCTGCGCCTCATCGAACAGGCCCCGGGCGATCAGCGCCTCGATCAGCGCCTCGCTGGATGGAGGGTGTCCAGGGTTGAGGCGAACCGCCTCGCGGAAGCTGGCGATCGCTTCGTCGATCCTCCCCATCGCCTTGAATACATGGCCGAGGCTTTCGCGAGCGGCGTAGTAACGCGGCTCGATCTCGATGGCCCGCCGCAACTGCTCGATCGCCTCATCGAGCAGACCCGTAGCGTGGAGCGCGAAACCCAGACCGAACCGCGCCTTCCCCGATCGAGGTTCGAGACGGACGGCCTCCCGCAGTTGATCGATCGCTTGATCCACACGTCCGGTCTCGAGCAGGGACCTGCCGAGATTGGTGCGCAACATCGCCGTGCTGGGATCCAGGTGGACGGCGGTTCCAAGTTGCTCCGCGGCCTGCGCGTGCAGACCTCGAGTCGCCAGGCAAAGGCCGAGATTGGCGTAGGAGGTGGCGAGAGTGGGGTCGAGGAGAATGGCCTTGCGCAGGTGCATGATCGCCTCGTCGATTCTGCCCGTGCTCCCGAGAGCGCCGCCGAGGTTCCCGAGGGCGATTGCTACATCGGGTCGGATTGCCACGGCGGATTGGTAGTAGCGAATGGCGTCCTCTGGCGTGCGTTGACTCAGGACCAATCCGAGCGCGAGGTTTGACCAGAAGTCGTCGGGATGTTCCTGCTGGACCCTCGTGAGGAATGGCACGGCGTCTCCGCCCGCGAGAATCACGCGATCCGCGAGGGCATGGAGCAACGGAACGGACTCCTCGCCTACCGGCGCCTTTTCCGTCAGCGCGGTGAGGGCCGCCGCGTCGTTCCACCTCGCCGGGTCGCGCACGCTGTCGCGCCATCCTGTCGGATCCGGGTTCGCGAGTCGGGCCACGTCCAGGAGCCAGTAGCGCCGTCCCTCGTCGGCCGCTGCACAGACCGCCCAGGTGTCGAGCGCAGATACCAACGCCGCCCGGATGGCAGAGCTCCTGACGCGGGCCGCGACCTCGATCGAGTCCCCCGGCACCCATTCGAATCCGACGTCCAGGAACGCTTGCTGGTAGGCAGAGTCCGCCTTGGACATGTTGAACGCGCGGTCGACCTTGCCATAGGCGACCGCCATGAGTCCCAGGCGGATCGCATCCAGCCGTTTGACGAAGGCCAGCTCCCGTGCACCCTGCTCCAGTCTGCGCCGCTGATCGGATGCACCCTCCTCTGCAAGCCGGGCCCGCGCCCGCTCCAGGGCGGTGCGAGCTTGGGACCAGTTCGAAGCCGCGGCCATCTGGGCGAACTCCCGGAGGTCTTCCTCGGTAGCCCGCGCGATCGCGGCTCTTTGCAGGCCCAACCACAGGCCGGCTCCCACGAGCAACATGACGCCGAGGACGCTTCCCGCCGCGATCGTCGCCTGGGCGGGGCGTCGTCGCACCCACTTCGCAGTCCGCTCGAAGGTGCCAGCGGGCCTTGCCAGGATGGGTTCCCCACGCAGGAAGCGCCTGAGATCGTCCGCGAGTACCGCGGCCCGGGAATACCGTCGCGCGGGATCCTTGCTCAGGCACTTGAGGCAAATCGTCTCCAAGTCGCGCGGCACCTGTCGGTTCAGCCGGGACAACCGCAATGGCTCGTCCTCGACGACCTGTCGCAGCGTCTCCGCGCACGTCTCTGCCCTGAACGGCGGCCGCCCCGTCAGCGCTGCATAGAGGATCGCCCCAAGGGCATACACGTCGACGGCGGGGCCGATGGCGCGTGAGTCGCCTCTCGCCTGCTCGGGAGCCATGTAGCTCGGTGTGCCCACGGGGGCGTCCGTGCGTGTCAGCGAAGAATCTTCCTCTAGCCGCCGCGCGAGACCGAAGTCGACGATCTTGGGAACCCCGTCGGGGGTGAGCAGCACATTCGCGGGTTTGAGGTCGCGGTGGATGATCCCACGGGCGTGAGCCACCTCCATGGCCTCGGCCAGGATCGCGACCAGCGCCGCCGCTTCCCTAGCGGGAAGGGATGTTCGTTCGAGCTTCTGGCTGAGGCTCCCGCCCTCGACCAGCTCCATGGTGAAGTACGGAAGCCCGTCGTGGTCGCCCACGTCGTGGACCTGCACGATGTTCGGATGACGCAGAGCCGCCACGGCCTCGGCCTCGCGCAAGAACCGTTTCAGGTGTCCGGGATGCGCGTGCGCGCTTCCCAGGAGCATCTTCACGGCCACCGCGCGGTTGAGCCGAACGTGCCGGGCCTGGTAGACGATTCCCATTCCTCCGTGGCCCAAGATGGACAGCATTTGGTGCCCGGGCACCTGGGGAAGGGCTTCGACAGCACGCGGGGGTGTCCCCGCTTCCTCCATGAGCGCCGACTCATTCCCGGGAAACAGGGCCTCTACCTGCACGTCAATCGAACGGATCAGGCACAACTGCTCTCGGACCTCGGAAAGCAGCTCCGGGGAGTCCTGGCAGGCCTCTTCGGGCGTGCAACCAGAGTCGAGCACCCTCGAGAGCAGCCGCATCACGATCGATTCGCCGTGGACGGTGGGCACGGTGGAGACGCGGATGTCCACGCGCGGGCCGCCGGGCGCGGTGACTCGGATGCGCCCGTCCTGGGCCAGGCGGCGCTCCGCGATGTTCATCTCGGCCATGATCTTGATGCGCGAGGTGAGCGCGGCCTGCAGCCGCCGCGGCGGCGCCTCCTGGTCGTAGAGCAACCCGTCCACGCGGTAGCGCACCCGCAGGCTGTCCTCGAAGGGTTCGATGTGGATGTCGGAGGCGTCGGCGGCGAGCGCGCCCTCGATGAGGAGATTCACCAGCCGCACCACCGGCGCTTCGAAGGCCATGTCCCGCAGGTGATCGACGTCGTCCTCGGGGTCGGCGTGGCGGTCGGCCCCGGTGCCCATGCCCTCCACGATCTTCTGGAGCGGGGTGCTGGCTCCGTAGGCGCGCTCGATCGCCTCGAGGATGGCCGCCTCCGAGGCGACGCAGAGCCGGATGGTGAGCGGCAAGGTCTGCTGGAGCTCGTCGAGCAGGAGGGGATCGGTGGGATCGGCGGTCGCGACCGTGACCGTCGTCCCCTCGATCGCAATCGGGCAGGCGACGGACTGGCGCAGATACTGAGGCGACAGCTCCTTGAGCACGGGTGGCGTCGAGGGCAGCTCCTCCGCGGAGAGATAGGGCAGCGCCTGCTGAGCCGCGACCGCCTTCAGCACGTCCTCGACGGTGGCGACGCCCATGGCCACCAGCGCCTGGCCCAACCGCTGCCGGTCCCGGCCGGCCTGCGCCAGCGCTTCCGCGACGACGTCGTCGGTGACGACGCGCGCCTGCACGAGGATCTGGCCGAGACGGAGTGGCTCGACGCTGATTGTCCGCATCGTGCCCGGAGTATCTTCGCTGCCGAAGAGCACCGTCAATTGCCACACTATGTCGACAGTGTGGCGAAAGTGTTGCGGTCGGCTAGGGGCGGCGATCCATCTGGCGTGAGGCCGGGGGGAGGTTGCTGTACGTCAGGGTATCGTCGGGCCCGACGTACCGGTAGATGATCTGGCGAGCTTCGACCGTGGCGGTCGGTCCCGCGAGCCGGAGCACGCGCTCGACATAGGCGCGGGTCTCGGAGAACGGCGGGACGCCCCGGTGGGCATCGACGGCCGCCTGGCCCGCGTTGTATGCCGCGAGCGCCATCCGCACGTTGCCGTGATACCGGTCGAGCAGGTAGCGGAGGTGCCGCACCCCGCCGCCGATGTTCTCCTGGGGGTCGAAGCGGTTGGTAACCCCGAGGGCGGCCGCCGTCTGCGGCATCAATTGCATGAGTCCGCCGGCCCCTTTCGGAGATACCGCCGTCGGGTCGAACGCCGACTCGGTGCGGATCACGGATTCGATCAGCGCCGCGGGGACGCCATGTAGCCGCGAGAGGTTCTGGATGTCGTCGGCATATTCCGCCCACCTTCGCAGAGGGAGCCGCAGCCAGCCCGCGGTCGTGCCGGACGATCCGGGGAAGGCTCGGTAGCGTGGATCGGCTGGCACGTCGGTGAGGTGAACGACCCCTTCGCCGTCGACGAGCCGGAAGGCGCCCGCCGGCGCGGCACGCGGCGTGGCCGCTACCGCCGCGAGCGCAGAGACCAGGAGGATCGGCGTCACGACGCTCGGACGACGGCCCCTACGCATACCGTTGGTACGGTAGCCGAAGACGCCGCCGGCGCGCAAGTTACTGCAGCGTCGACCTACCGCGTCTGCCCCTTGCTCTTCGCGCTCTCCACCAGCGCCACCACCCGGTCGTGGTCCTCGCCCTTGGGCACGAGCTTGAGAAAGCTCTCCCACGCCTTCACCGCCCCCGCATAGTCCTGCTTCTGCTCGAAGAGCACCTGGCCGCGGTAGAGGTAGGCGGGCGCGTACTTGGGGTCGATGGCGAGCGCCTTGTCGATGGTCTCGATCGCGGTGTCGGCGTGGCCCCCGATGGCCACGATGAGGCCCATGTGAGTGAGGGCGTCCACGTTCCTGGCGTCGCGCTTGAGCACCGCCTGGTAGGCGGCGATGGCCTGCGAGTAGTTGCCGTCGAAGAGGCTCTGGCGCGCGGCGTTGAGCATGCCCGCGAGCATCTCGGGGGGGATGGGCTTGCCCGGCTCGAGGC
>Ga0209488_10003130_pt1 | contig 13369 bp, 19 predicted proteins | sample Rivendell_Oct201_8_FD_188349 | JGI IMG/M metagenome (GOLD analysis project Ga0209488, IMG submission 188349) | Vadose zone soil microbial communities from the Eel River Critical Zone Observatory, Northern California, USA -... | ecosystem: Environmental > Terrestrial > Soil > Vadose zone >...
GCCTCCCCCTGGCTTTTTTTTTTGGATCATTCGCTAACTTTAGGCCCCCAAACCCCCAACCCAACCCAACCCAAACCAACCCTTTGCAAATGCAGCACTCTTCTCCATGATCGCGTTCATCATCGTGACGGATTTGTTCCGGACCTCTCGCCTCGCCGATTTCGTCTACGCGAAGCCCGGTACGAGGCCGCCATGTGCCCACCTTTCTTCTCTCGCGCCGTCTTATCGTCGCCCCTTCACAGGTCCCGCGTGGTACATCAACATGTTGTCATGGGTCTTCAGCTTTTTTATCGTATTTGGTGTTATCTGGACCGGCAATGCGGCTGATAAGGGTCACAAGTGGGCTGCTGGCAATCGTGCTTATACCCGTATAAGGGATGAGGAGTGAACGCATGGACCGTTCGCTACGTTGTGACCTCTGTGCGATTCCTTTTGACGCCCCGATGGATATTTTTCCTGTAGAGTCTATTTCTATGTACAAGTCGTTGTAACTGTTACGAATCCTCTGGTGGATAGTCGAACTGCTCGTACAAGCGCAGTGTCTCGTTCCAATCTCGCTTTCGGCGTCGCCTCACGGAAAAATAGTTAGTCTTACTTGCCCATCGCCCGACCACTCGGCCTTTGTCCTTCCCCCCGTACTCCACAAAGTACCTCTCAGGGTCGTCTGGGAGCCCAAGTCCGTGAACTGCGAGGTCCACCACGCGGCGGTGTAGATCCGCACGCATGACGCGCAACCGTGAAAGAGTCGTAGGGTCGACGCGCAGGAGTCGCCAGAGGGCAACGAAAGCGCGAGCCGCGGACACAGCGTCCTCGAACCACCGAAGGGACATCCACATGAGCGCGGGTACAACCACCGATGTCACCGGAAAGATAGGCAAGGTGACGAGGATGGCGGCGGCGTAGACACACAGGCCGGAAACGAGTCCGTAGATGAGCTTGTACTGCGCAATCTCGTCCCACGTGTCCCAGACGGGCCCGGTCTTCTTGAAGTTGTGCACGGCGTAAAAGGTTGTCGCGGCGACGGGAAGCCAGAGGACGAGCCCGCCAAGCGAGATGGTGAGCAGAAAGGAAGCCCAGGTGAGGCGCAGCATCATGCGGTACACGATCACTAGACGTGAGAGCGGACGACGGATGCGATCATCTCTGATCCGCAGCCGATACAGTTCATGCTGGTACGCCTGCCAGAGGTCGTTGGTTTTGGAAAGGAAAAAAAAAGGTTCAGATGACGGTGGGGTGGCGACTTACTTGGAGGTCCTCCCTCAGCTTGACAATATCCTCGTCTTTCAGCTGCTCGCTCAGGTTCTGCCCGGCCAAGTCTGTGCTGGGAGCAGGGTCGGGAAGAAGGCGTCCCGCCTTGAACGCCTCCAGGAACGTCCTCGTAACTCGAACGTAATCGCCGAGGCTCATGGAGGTGCCAAGTGGAGCGTATATGGGCGTCGCCATTTTTGCCGCCCTTATCAGATCCCATGAAGGGGCATCGAACGTGCCATTGGTTATAAGCCGATGCATCTGGGCCGTGACGAGTTGGATATTATTATTATTAACTGACTCCAACAGCTCTGGGTTGTCCTGCGCGGATGTTAGGACTTGGAAAGTGGGTCGCGGACGATCGGCGTACCTTTGGCCGGAAGTTGAGCGGAGGATGGAAAGTGACTAATACGTCCGAACGGAAGTGTTGCCGATGCCTTGGACGACACAATAAGTTTGGGTAAACCTGCTCCCGCCCAGAAAATTTACACTCACATGTACGTGATAGAGCATGTGAGAATGGAAATCTCATAGTCGGCGTTGTCACGATTGCGAGATAGCATGGCGGACACAAGGCGCGCAACTGGGCTGGTAAGATGTATGAACACAGCAGGTCATTGGAAAAGACGGACCTCCTGTCTTCAGCGGTGCGATGGTTGGGTGATATCTACTCCCGCCTTCTGGGAAAAGGCACACCGCACCGCCCGTCTCTAAAGTCTGCCAGGGAACCGCTCATCAAGAGACCTCACTGTAGCTGATGAGAGGCTCGCACCTGCGTCAGTTTTCTCATGGAGATGTCATTATTGGCCACGCCTTCGGCGAAGTCTTTGCGTCTTTGGATTGGTACTGTCCCAGCAGCTTCGATGAGCCAGCTCGTCAAGGTCTTTTTGCCAAATTGCGTTGATTTGGCTGTGAGGTGTAGCATATCACGTCTCTTTATAGATGTGGTTTGAGTGCCGGGGAATTAAGTCGGACAGAGTGATTGATGTACCTTGGAAGGAATTGCAGTAACAAGGACCCTGCGGAAGGATGGTCAAGCTTAGGATAGGGTACGAGGGATAGAGCTAGGAGGGGCCATACAAGGCATCGGTCAACGAGTTGGTATGATTGGCGCAGACGATGCTGGGTCAAGTTGTATTGGTCGACATGGGTGGGAGACGCGTATGGACAGGTGTGCCCACCATGGTCGCCCTGTCTGCGGAATGTTCTCCACACCTTCCACGACAATGGTACCATAAAATATTTTGAGTACAATCCTGAATAGTATTCTGACAGGGGTGATGTGAACACCTAGCTCTAATGGTTCAGCAGGGCGAGGGGTCAACTCACCGTATGAGAAAGTATGACCAGGGCACAGATGGCTCAGGAGACATAGAACAAGGTGTGCAGTAGAATGATTAGTGATGATAGTGGGAACCGGATACAAGTGGGGCCACCATGCTGGCAGCAGAACCTGTTGCTATTGCTAGTAATGAACGTTCGTGGTTGTGACGCCCGTCCGTGTGAGTGAGGAGTGTGTGAGCATTATGTCATCAGTCTTCTACCAGTACCACAATGTCTGCAGACTTAGATCTCGCCTTATCAAAAATTCGACCGCACACTTCTTCTTCCCTTGAACATCAAAAAGCACCCGCAAACCTGCTACACGCGCTCGAGGCTACCCTCGATGAGCGGAAAACTGAGAGGTCCCCAACCGCTTACTTTGCGGCGCTGCTCACTGCCCTAGGTGGCACTTTGCAAGCGGATGCGTCTTCCGGATTGGCCCTCGGCGAGGGCGACATGCTCCCCGCAGAGCTCTATCTCCTTTCTTTGGTCGGGCCATTTGTTCCCCCACCTGTCATCCGTGCAAACCTCAATTCCATACTGTCTCTGACATCGCCTCTCTTCCCTTCATTAATGACTCATGCCCCTCCCTTACGGTCGCAGATAGGACTGTATGGCCCGGTTTTCAGAGCCCTCGACAGATCCCAGCTAGACGCTCAGGGTGTCCGGCAGTCCTTCGCTTCGGTCCTCCAGCTCTGTCTCGATGCTAGACCGAAAGTACGCAAGCGAGCAGCGGAAGTTATTAAGGACGTTTTGTCCTCACCCCCAACCCCGTTGATACGGCACCCCTATAGTGACAGAGTTGCAGATTGGGTCAAGTCTACGTTAACAGACGTCTCCGCAAACGTTCTCTCGAGATCAAAATACAGCGCGTCCAACGTGGACGCAGCGGAAGTCGCCCTCCACCTCCTTTCATTCTTGCGTCCAGTGATCTTAAGGCTTCCACCCTCTGTGAGTCGCAATTTGTGCTGCAGTCGCCTCCTAACCTTGCTTTTCAGTCTCTCTCTGAGATTACCACCTTGCTTTTATCACTACCTCGCTTCGGGAACCCGTTTCTTTCGCAAAGCGCGTACTTGGTCCTATCTGACGTCCTTTCCGCTCCTACAAAAGAAGACGACTTCAACGTCGTTTCTGAGATTCCTCAGATACTGAAAGCTGTCCTTTCTTCTCCACCAAAAGCTGACAAGGCAATCGTCCCGGCTTGGTTAGGGCTCCTCGGCAACTCTTTGCTTGTTTACAAAGACACTGATCCGCAAGCATCTGCCGGCGAACTGGGGAAAGTGTGGAAGGCAGTCTGGGCGTTTTTGGAGTCATCTGATCCGACCATCAGGACAGCCTCTCATAAAACGCTTGCAACCTTGGCACAATGCTTCACTCAGGAGACAATAAGGCATGCGATACAAGAACGTGGCCAATCAGAACCAAAGTCTGCTCTTGGGAGGATCGTTTTACAGGCCGAGAATGCATTCGAGTCACTTGCATTCGCACGTTCTATGTCAGAGTTCCTGCTTACAATCTCAGCTCTGATTTCCAACCTTCGTTACCGCGAGATGCCCGAAGGACCGACCGCAGCAGAAGTTTTGTTACTCCCGCTGGTACAGAAGATTGGGAATATAAGAACAGAGAAAAACTTTGAACACAAGGAAGCAGCTGATAGGGTTCTCAGTCAGGCCATGGGGACGATAGGACCCGCAGTCTTGCTGAATGCCCTGCCTCTCAATTTGGAACCCGCTGATCGGTCAGTCCACCCACAAGTTTGGCACACAGGTTTTTGTTACTCATCCACTTGTTGTAACACCAGGCAAGCTGGTCGTGAGCCGCGTGCATTCCTCTTGCCACTGCTAGCGCAGCTGCATCCGTCACCACTCCAACACTTTGTGTCCTACTTTGTCCCCCTCTCTGAGCGCATGTTCAATCTTCAGCAGAACGCGGAGTCTGAGGGTCGTCAGGCAGAGGCGAAGATGTGGGCGGTTCTGATTTCCCAGGTCTGGGCAGGATTGCCTGGCTACTGTTGGGCGAAGGAGGACACCCAAGAGGTAAGCAAAGCTCTTGCCTTCTCTGACCTGTCCTGCTAATATTATCCCGTCTATCGCGCAGGCTTTCAGTACCGCGTTCGCCCAGATGCTTTCACAAATACTGTATACGCAGGTTGAGCTGCGGTCCTTCGTCTTAAGGGCGTTGAATGTTCTCGTAGACTCCAATGTGGCGATTGCATCGCAAGACCCTTCTCTTTTGGAGAAATACCCTTCGTCCGTCCGCGCGGACGGCATTTCTCAAGAACAGGCAGCAAGGAACGTCGATTTCCTGCGCAGTCAAGCGGAGAGCTGGCTTGCGGTCCTATTTAATGTTTTCGGAAGTGTCGAACGAGAGGCCCGGGGAGTGGTTGGAGATGTTATCACAGCCTGGCTGGGCATAGCGGGGGACACTGTGCGTCCCGATCTGAACATGGCATCATCGTTAACCCAGCACACTTGCAGGCCGTGGCTCAAGGATACCGCAAGGTATTCAACCTCTTCAAGCAAAACCTGACAAAAAAGCAGCACAGCCGCAGTTCGACCAATGCCGGCAGCGTTACCTCGATGACTCAGGATATCCTCTTTTTCCTGTTACCCCATCTCTCAACCCAAAATGCGTCTGAGCTGTTTGATGCCACCCTTTCCAAGGACGTGCTCGTCAACCCAGACAACGCCGTGCAAAAGCGGGGCTACAAAATTCTTGCAAGACTGGCCGAGAGCGGTAAACTGTCACTAGATGCGGAACAATTGTTCATGCAGCTAGGTGAATTGTCCGACGGACTCTCTCCTGCTGCGAAGAAGGTGAACCCCACGATTACGCAACCGGGACAGGACTTGAATTGTCTCATTAGGATCGACTACAACTGTATGCGAACCTGCTCCCTTTAATTCCTCCCTCCGCTCTACACGTCATTCCGTCCTTGATCCCTGAGGCTGTCCTTGGTACCAAGGAGCCTTCTGAAAAGGCCCGCACTGCGGCATTTGAGCTCGTAGTTGCAATGGGAAGGAAAATGGCAGAAGGCGGCGTCGTAAAGCGCAACCTGGTCGACGGTATGGAGGAAGGTGGAATAAGTGAAGGTGTGTGATCCCCGCAATCCCCAATTATGCGGCTCTTAAACGTGGCGGTCAGCCAAGGCAAGCATAGAAGAATACATTACTATGATTGCGGCTGGCTTGGCTGGTGCCACACCCCACATGATCAGTGCAACTGTCACTGCCATATCAAGACTAGTCTTCGAGTTCAAAGGTACCCACCACGATCAGCGCAGAATAACAAATCTATTGACAAGTGAACTTCTCTGTAACAGACGCAATCCCCGCGAACATGCTTAACGATCTTTTCTCCACACTCCTTATTTTCCTCTCCTCTGCGAACCGTGAAATTGTCAAGTCGACCCTTGGCTTTATCAAATTGTCGGTTCATACACTCCCGGAGAGCTTGATACGACCGCAGCTGCCTCAGCTCGTGCCCGCTCTTCTTGGCTGGGCTCATGACCACAAGAATCATTTCAAAACAAAGGTTCGGCACATCTTTGAGCGTATGATCCGGCGTTTCGGGTTCCAAGATGTCCATTCATGTGCCAACGGGGAGGAAGCGGCAAAGGTACTCGTCAATATCAAGAAACGCAAAGACCGCGCGAAAAGGAAAAAGGTCCTCGCCGCCGGCGATGTCAGTGATGAGGTCAGAGCTAAGTCACTATCTCCGAATCCGTATGATTATCAACCTCGTCTTTATAGGGCCCTGCAAGGAAGCCTACTACAGGCGATGCATTCGAGAATGTGTTGTACGGTAGTGAAAGCGACCTCAGTGACAGCAACGAGGACGAGGAAGAAGTTACCGCGACAACTGGGAAGCGGAGGGGTGGGGACTTCTCTGCGCGTTTGCGACTCGACGACGACGAACCCCTGGATCTACTCTCGGGGGCAGCAACCCGCGTCACTAGTGAGACCACCCCTTGCCCACCACTGATAACCGTGTCACAAATTTCTTTGTAGGTATAAAAGGTAGCCGTCAATCCAAGCGCCGACAAGATGCCACCCACTTCAAGACGGATGAAGGGACAGGCAAAATGATCATCGAGGAGTCTGACTCCGATGAGAGCGGCGCAGCCGAACCAGACGTCGCTGGCACCGCTTACCGAGAGGCTCTCACATCCGTGGATGGCTTCACGCGTGGACAAGGTGGGCGTGTTAAATTCAATAAAGATACGAAGAAGCGGCGGCGCGAGAATGAAGACGAGGACGAGGACGTCGACATGGCCGAGGCGGAACCCGCAAGATTGACAGGAAAGAAGAGCAGAGAAGTTAAGCTTGGTCACGAATTTAGGGCGAAGGTATGGGTCAGAGTTCACAGGTTTCTTAAGGTCATGCCAACCATTGTCCCTCACGCACACAGAAGGCCGGTGGAGATCTCAAGAAGGGCGGGCTTGACCCGTACGCATACGTCTCCCTGAACCAGGCAGCAAAGAAAGGCTATCGGCGGAACCGCCTTGGTGTTGCAGGAAAATGATGATCGCCTCATGGGCCCTTTTCCTAGGTCCGCGTGGGGGTGAGGTGGACGACCATGAGAGATTTGGAAGTTGTTCATGTCAATACTTCCACCAGCAATTAAATTTTCTGTCTTTCTCTCGAAGCACGCCAGGCAAATGTTACACAACGCTCCCAGGTCACTGTTATCAATAGGCATGAGACATACAAACTCAACATTCTTGCTATTTTCCGTCTCAAACAAAAATCGTTATTATCCGTACAAAGTCTGATCATGAGGGGTCCCAAACAACCCCTGCTGCCAGCTGAACGGTTGCTTCCACTCCTGCACCTCTAATGAAAGTACCTTGGCCACAACTGCTACCATGAGCGACGCGTCGGACCTATTGTCGCCTTCGATCACGAAGTGAAGGAGTGCAGCTGTTGGAATTGCCCAAGACTCCGGAAGGTTGGAGAGGATCCGCCGCGTGAGGCCACCACCGGGGATGAAAGGGATCGGTCCTTCGTCATGTGTGGCACCGGGATACTGAGCAACAGGTGACGAATATTCTGGAATAGGAAGCTGGAGGATGGAGGATAGCGGTGAATTCTGCCAAGACGGAGAATTTTGTGGGCGAATGTAGTACGTCGGTGTGCTGGGGGAGTTCTATGAGCACCAGCTTGGACAAACCCACGGAGATATATTTGAAAGGCAGGCTACGAACATCATTTGGGCATCCGTCCTATTGGACATGTCTACGCCAGACAAAATGAGAGTCGCGGAGAACCTTGATTGTCGCACAAATTGGAGAAGTTCATCGATAAACTCTTGCTTTCTAGACTGGGAGAAGGTACACTGTTTTGAGTCCCAGGGGAGCAAGGTGGGGGGAAATACGGATGTGACACGTACCACCAATACTGGTGACCGCTGCTGAATGACCACGATATCGCACTCTTCTTTTCCGAACACTGCAGGGTGAGATCTCTAAATGGCGGGAACTTTGGAGGAGGAAGGACGTCCGAAAAGCTCACGCTCAAGTGGAGTACTCACGCCCTCTTCTCCGTCTTCCCGTCCGCCAACGACGGGGACCAGGTCACGCGAATCAAATACACCAACTAACCGTAGAGAGAGCGAGGCGATCAGCAAATCGACGGTGAGTTGCGCAATGTTTGCGGTGGACACGACGGGCTGCCTTGTCATTCGGTGTGAGTGGCCTAGGCCATCATCCTTAAACAGAACGACAGTGGTATGACACTGACAACAACCAATGTTTTCCCGTGCAAATTGAAGGGAAGGATCGGGTGATAAAATGACATCTCTTTGGGTGGATAATGATTGTCTAAGATGAGACGAGGACGTCGTGTCCATCCCACTTGGTGGCACGTGGGCGTGGACACGAGTTGCCATGATACAACACAAACGTTCTCAGCAAGACGTCTTAGGCGCGAAGGGGAACTTGAGCCTCCCAGCGCCGTCATATATCCCATATCCAGGTTCCTGAGCGTCGGAATAGATGTGCGCGAACCAGCCAATGCCACCCCCCACGACATTCTTCAAGTAGACGCAGTACTGATCCAGAAGATGGTAGTATGCCTGCAGTGTAGCATTAAATTTTCACTATCGCGCTGACGGCAAGAAGTACTTACACGTTCACTGGAAATGCTTGCAACAGCATTGGGGCTATTAGGTTGAACACCTTCTGAAGTCACGGATGGCCAGCCATTCTGTCGATCCCTCAGAAACAGGTGGCATCCATCTCGCGATAGGACGCACCTCGTCAAAGTACATCTTCTTCCCCCTACCGTGTTTGATAAACCAATCCAGATCCTTGAGAACCAGGGGCCAGGCCTTGTCACCTGTGTGGTGTTCAGTGACGGTCACCTGAAACGCAGAGGCACCTGCCAGTTGACGCTGAACCAGCGAAGAATGGCAGCATGTGGACATTGATAAAGTCAATAGCGTCGAGTACGTCCTGAGCTCCCCCTCTCTCCTGATAACCGTACGCAAGCTCGCTTACGGTCACCGGGATGCCTAGATCCGATAGGCTTTTCTTCGCGGCCCACACCTGCGCGGCAAGCTTATTCGGTGGCAGTACCGAGTCAAATAAGGGCTCAGAGCCAAACTGGACCACGCGGGTGACAAACTTGGCCTTTGGGTTCGAGTGAAGAGTTCTAAACAGACTGTCGCGTCGGCCGATCCACTTGTCTGTTCCGTCAAAGCCAAACTGGTTTCCCAATTACGTCGAGATTAGACACATCTCATCATGGATTCGGAGTGGCTCACCCAGATCAATGCATGCACGCCCAGGGAATTGTCCCAGGCTGCAGTAATGATGTCGTCGTAGAACCCAGGGCGGTCACATGCGCCGTACAGGCGGACATATCTCGAATGAAACGTGCGGCGAATATCCGCAAATTCTTTCTGTAGCTGGTAAACGCCCTGACCTGCGTACCGAGTAAGTCAACGAGAACGAGACACACGAAGGCAACACACACAAGCAGTGACTTCATAGCTGAATCCGACAAAAGCATACTCTGTGGCGGGATCACACCACCATCCCTCGATACTGCGTGGAACCTGCGCTGGCGTCTTAAAGCCAATAGCAGGGAAGCAATTGGAGCTGAGATTATGGAGTGATACGGAAGCAGACGCAGGCACAGCCGGCGTAGACACAGAGCCATTGAGGGTGTTATCATCTTGGCCACGCGAACCAGGCGAGAAAGGGGAAGCCAACCCCAACGCAGCTGGGAGGAGGAAAAGTAGGAGCAACGAAGTCATAGATCTCTCGACACTAGGTCAACTTGGATTGAGATTCGTGGGGTGGGACGCTCTGCACATTTATAGGAGCCAGGCTTTGGAACGTGTCTGGTTCGAAATAGGCCTGAAGGCCACAACTGAGCTGCTACAAGAAAACTGAGGGTCCACTACGTGGCCGATGAGAGCCCTAGACAGCGAAGAGACCCCTGGCAGATGGGCATGTGATGCATGCCTCGCGCGATGAATTAACAAGTGGTCTTGTGGAATTTCAACCGTATCAAATGGGATACGATTTTGGGAATACATGAAAGCAGAAGCAGCCTTAAAAGGTCGAAATGAGCACAACTACGTTCAACGGTTACAGGAAAGCACATCCAAGTCAAGAACAGAACATGCACCACACCCCACAAAGTCTGACAGGGACCGAATCAAGCCCAACTGACCTGCTTGTCGGCCTTCCCCGGTGATTTGAACGGTAAACCTCTTTGCTCTCTCACCTAGGGTATATTTCTTCCTTTCTGTAGTCGTATTCATAGGTACCGAAACAACGTCCTCGTAAAATTTTCAGTGAATGCCAACTTTGTCGAAAGCAGATGCATTTTCCACAAGTACATTAGCAATCCATAGTCATGACAAACAAGTGGGGTCAATTCCCAGAGGTAGCATCGTGTGATCGTTCAAACGCGTCTTCTCCCACCTTACAATCTCAAGCTGTACGTGGAAATTTTAATGAGACCTGGATATGGAAAAAAGAATGTGCTTGACCCACATCTGCCAGCGCTTCCGATAGTTCCAACAAGTTCATGTGGTCCGGTATGAACGTTCCGTTCTGAAAGGGCGCAATGTCAGTTATGAGAAAACTCACACCCCTTCTACGTACTACATGCTCATCATCGAGGTCACGGAAATGTTGGCGCAGGTCCAATGGTATCTTCGATGGTAGAATAAGGACATGGATGGGTGGCATGAAAGGGCGGCTAGCTGCAATCCGTGGTGAAAGGTCCTGGGGTTTCTTGAGTACACCTTATGTCGAGAAAGAGAAGCTGGCGCACCCTCGCAACGGATAGTGCTAGGTGAATGTCCTGCCTTGTTTTACGGGCCTTCATGCCGACTACCACGAACAGTTCCCAGATACAATCAAGGAGGTACACAGAGGCATCGACATCCGATTCGGTGGAGAATGCCGGGACGGTCGCGAGCTTTCATCGGTTATCGATCAGTCGTAGAAGTGTTATAGAGGTAGTTTCTTACGTGTGGGGAAGATAAAGCATCCACGCGCCAAATTCGGGGCAATGCATTAGCTAAATCGGGTCGCCACTTCCAATAATCAGCCCTGGCATAGTCGGCGTCACCCAGCATCATCCAAAACAGTTCGTTGTCATCAGATTCTTGTTCGATGAGTTCCACAGGTCTCGATTCCGCAGAAAGAGATAAAGCATATCCGAGTGCGGCCTGACGTTCCTCGCGAAGCGAACCCTTCCCATGCCAGACGTAAAATGTGCCGAGCAGACTCAAGCAGTAGCTAAAAGCAGAGCAAAGGTTCGAGACACGCTTCCAAGCATGTCAGCCCACCTGGTGATTCCCCACAGCGATTGCACACTCACGAATTCGTGCTCATCGATGAACACGTTTCCATGCATCAATCGGACTTGGTGCATGGTAGTATTCTCCGCACTCCAATACGAACGTGCGCCCTTGAGATATTACCGGACCGTTGAGCCAAAACGCACTACCAAGTACGTCTCCACAACCTTACCTGCCGCGTGGCGAGCCGTCCGCCGAGCGCATGCACCAACTCTGGTGGCTCACAGCCTTGGTGCACAGGACATAACCTTGTTCCGTAATGCCGTGCCATATCATTCAGCTTTCGCTGCTCGCGCTCACCAATCTGACTACGTCGTCCCAGCCAGCCCCACAGAGTCGTCTCGACCAAGCCGGAAGATTTTGCTTTGACTCGACGCACAATCGCCAAGATCTCAGAGTCGTAGAATACATTCGCATCGCCTTTCACAACTGTGGCAGTCACACCAGTAACCGACATAACATCAACGGAAATGGTGACGTCTGTATTGGGGTGATACTCAGGGAGGGGTAAGAGGAGCTTGTCCAAGTCAACCTGCGGAAGGGGTTCGTCGTGAAAGACTACGATCCTGGTTCAACAGCTTAACCACGGTAGCGACGACCTTCACTCACGTATCTCAATAGAGTTGTCGTCCTGTTGGGCAGGTGGTATGTGTTCAACGTTTGCCTGCTCCTGCCAGTGCGCCCTAGCGCCTGGATTGACATCGACTCCCGTCGGCTCCACGCCCCGTGTCGTCAAAGTGCGCCCTTCAATAAGCGGTGGCGTCGCGCGGCCTGCATGCTTGTCAAAACTCGACTTGCGCTTTTCAATCGGCGGCGCGTAAGGCTCCACATGTCGTGGGACGATAGGCGGAACAATGTTTTTACTTGTGGTTTCTGCCTCAGTCATCGATGCGTGCGCCTCTTGCAACGCCTGGGCGACGTCCATGACCAACGTCCGAGATCCCGTGCTCGGAATGCGACTTTGCCGTCGCGGAGAGCGCGGTGGCGTTAGGGAGTGCTGGGCTTGCAACGGTTTCGGCGGTGTCGGTGAAGGTATAATACTAGTGGGCCGATGGGGGGAACGGGCCAGCCCAACAAGGGATGGCTTCTCCTGGACTTGTGGGGCAGTCGAATCCGACGGTTTAACACTGCTCAACACCTGCCCATGCCACCGATCAGTGGTGTGAGCAATGGACTTGTTAGTCGGTGGGTGAGTGTTGAGTTGCGTCGGTACATCGGCACGAGGAGTTGTGCTAATGACGCGCGTGGAAGGTGGGGTGATGCGCGCTGGCGAAGGCGTGGGGGTGGGGGTGACTGCCTGAGTTATCGCCCTCTGAGCTGGTAGCCCAGAGGCAGATGCACGTGGCACGCCAGCAGCGGGTCTCGTGTCAGCCAGCTGTTCGCGCGTGTTCTTCCGATTTGCCCTCTTTGGCTTAGGCCTCCCCTTTGTGAGCTGTGGAGGAAAATGCACGCCATCCATACAGTGTTAAAGAGAAGCACGCATCAGAACGCAAGAAGCAATCAATTCATTGTCGAGCAACATGGTGTCACTAGGGACGTACATGAACCAAAGGTCTGCCCGATGGCGGAGTAATGCCCACCACACCTCTCCGCTGCCCCTGACCACCCGAGCTTACCCCCGTACGATAACCCAGCTCGTCCACATCTTGCGTGGGTATCAGATCACGCTCTGACGCGGGTAGGTGTGGCGTAGTTGGCCGCGAATGGGGTCGGCCCGTGGCAGGGTCGTCACCTGTCTTCATAGGTTTGATATATGAGAGCATTGTGGACGAAGAACCAAGGCCATGTCCTCCTGACGACGCTGGAGGTGGCGTAGAAGGGCACGAGGGTGTTGACAAAGAGGGCAGTGAAGGCGCGTTGCGAATCGAGGGGTCGGTATGCCCAGGCCCCAGCACCCGTTCAGACTGCCCCGTAGCTTGATGCTCGACTGCATGCACGGAGCGCCCAGTACGATGACTCTCAACCACGCGTACAG
>Ga0209488_10003131_pt1 | contig 13368 bp, 13 predicted proteins | sample Rivendell_Oct201_8_FD_188349 | JGI IMG/M metagenome (GOLD analysis project Ga0209488, IMG submission 188349) | Vadose zone soil microbial communities from the Eel River Critical Zone Observatory, Northern California, USA -... | ecosystem: Environmental > Terrestrial > Soil > Vadose zone >...
CGTTGTAGAGCTGGCCGCCATGCGACCAGTCGAGCAGCGCGTTCACCGAGAAGTGCTTGATGTTGAAATTCAGCCCGAAGCTCAGGTTGAAATCGGGATTGGCGTTCCCGATCCTCACGATGTTTGACGTGACGGCGCACGTCCCGCCTGCCCCTGGCGTCTTGCAGTAGACGTACTTGATGGCGCGCTCAAGCGGCGTCCCGTAGGCGCCCCTCCGCACGACATAGCCGTCCTCGTTCACCATCACCGAGTCGGGACTCCACGTCTGGCCCGGACCATTCAGCGCGGCCTTGGCGGGGTCATCGTACAGCTCGTTGACGTTGCGGACCCAATGGTTGCCATACAACACGCCGAGATCGGAGTTCCTGCCGAGGAAGAAAGCCGCCGGCATCTGCTCGAAGCGGTAGAGCCGGTCCGGGAGCGGCCAGTCGGTGATGACCTGACGGGTCCGATCGCCGACGATGTTGAGGGTGAGCTGGGTGCCCGGAGAATTGATGACGCGGGCGGCGAACGTCACCTCGTGGGTCCGCGCCCGGAGCGATCCGACGTTCTGCCACTGGGTCGCGAACCACGCGACGGCGGGCAGGTCGACCCGCAGGATCTGGTCCGAAGTCTTCTTCTGCGCGTACGTGTACTCGAGCGAGTACCGGCCGCCCTTGAAGTCGATATTGGTGCCAACCTCGAGCTCAGCAGAGCGAGCCGGCTTCAGGTTCGGGTTACCCTGCGTGACTGCCTTCAAGGTCCCACCCACGACCGAGAGAATATCGTACTGATAGTCGAACCCCGGCCGCAGACCGGCCGTCCCGTAGGACGCGCGCAGGCGCATCTCTTCGATGCCGGGAAGGTTGATATCCTGCGTGAGGCGCCATGCGCCGGACAGGCGATAGTACGTCGCCCAGCGATTATTCGTGCCGAACAACGACGAGCCATCCCGCCGCACGAGGCCGTCCAGGATGTAGCGATCACGGATGTCGAAGGTCGTGACGGCATAGAAGTTCTCGTTCCTGATCCGCGCGTCGTGCGAGAAGGCGGGCACGAGCGCGTCAGTCCCCGTGCCAAACTCCGGGACGCGCGGCACCACGAACCCGCCGGCGGTCGACTGGAGGTAGCGATCGCGCTGATCCTCGAAGATCGCGGCGACCTTCGTGGTGTTGGTGATCTGAGCGCCGAAGTGCCGGACGCTGGTCAGCGTCACGCCCCCGTTGGCCTGCCAGTCATTCTGCGACTTCTGAAACAGCGAACCCTTATCCACCCCACCCGAAGATGACAGATGGCCAAACGGCGTCATATCGGTGTACTGCTGCGACTCCTGATCGTACCCGAATGTGCCCTCGGCCTGGAGCCATTGGTTCACCCGCCAGCGCAACCGCCCCGAGCCGGTGAAGCGATTCCGGTCCTGATCGATCTTGCGGGTATTGAGCTCGTACAGCGGGTTGAAGTCGTTGGCAACGTCGCCGCTCAACGGCACCGTGGCAACGTACGGCGTGCCGTCGGGATTGCAGCAGGCTTTGATGTTGACGTCCGGCTGGAGGAACATCAGACCGAAAAACGGCCCACCAGAACCTTCGGCGGCGCGACCGTTAGTCGAGCGGCCGTAGAACGCGCTAACCGATGCGTCGAGGTTCGAGCGCAACTGTTGATCCACGTTTAGCCGGAAGTTCTGGCGGTTATATCCGCCCAGTCCGAAGATCACGCCTTGGTTGCGCGTTTCCTCGATGGACGCATTGAAGTTCGTCCCGCCCTGCCGTTGTCCCACCGACGCGTAGCCTGTCCAGAACGCCCCGCTATTGACCAGCGCGTCCCAGTGGTCGTAGTAGATGCCGAACGGATTGTTGGCGATCTGATCCGCCTTGGGGACGCGCGCGCCCTTCGACGTGAGGCAGTAGTTGCCGGAGGCGCTCACAGTGTAGGCAGCATTGAGCGACGTGCAGTAGGTGGGCGTCTGGTTCACTTCCCAGGCGTGGTGATGCGAAAAGTCAAGCCGGCGCGGCATGTTGTTCGCGCCGCCCTCGACGCGCGTCGTGATCCGCACGCCGCCCTCGGGCAGTGACTGGCCGCGTTTCGTGAACACCTGCACCACACCGTTCGCCGCATCGGAGCCGTACAATGCGGAAGCCGCGGCACCCTTGACGATCTCCACCCGTTCCACATCTTCGCCCGCGATGTCCGCGAGTCCGTAGCGAGTGATCACGCCATCGACGATGATCAGCGGATCCTGCCGGCCCCCGATGCTGGTGGCGCCGCGCAACCGCAGTGAAGGCTCACCGCCCGGCTGTGCCGAGTTCGGAACGAGTCGCACGCCGGCGACCTTGCCTTCGATGGCCTGCAACGCGCTCGCGCCCGGCACGGCCTGCAGTTGATCCGCGCTCACGCTCGCGACGGTCATCGGCAGCTTGCGACGGTCCGTCGCTTCCGCGACACCCGTCACGACCACTTCCTCGAGCCGCAACGGATCGGACGCGAGCTGGAAGTTCTGCTCCTGCTCGCCGGAGGAAAGGGTGACCGTGCGGGTCACCGGTTTGTGACCGATGTACCGGGCGGTCAGCACGACCTGCTGTCCGCGAGTGACGCCCGCGGGGACGATGAGCGTATACGCCCCGTTGGCGGCGGTGACGGCGCCGACATTGCTATTCGCCACCACCACGTTAGCGCCGCCCAGGGGCTCACCACTTTCCGTAGTGACCTTGCCCTTGATGACGGCTTCCTGCGCGGCCAACGGCGCGGTGCTGAACGTGAGCGTTACCAGGGCTGCGGCCACACTCGTGACCAGCAGCGTACCAAACTTGCGTACGCGCATAAGCTGCCTCTCGTATTGTGAAGAGGAAATGCGGAAGGAACGATGTATCCAACCAGGGTGATGCAACGTACCAACCCCCCTTGGTCCACACCCGACGGCCGGGCGTGACGGCCCAAAAGACTTCGGAGGTTCAACGTGGCCAGTCTAGCGCCAGGCTCCATACTACCTTCTATTGATTGTTGCGCTAGAGGGGGTTCGCCACTGTGATTCCAGCACGCCGCATACTCGCCCCAGTCCTCCTGGCGGTCCTCGCCAGCGCCTTTGGTGCCCCTGCAGCCCAGGCTCAGGGCGCCCTCCGCGGGAAGGTCATCGACAGCGAGATGGGGACGCCCCTGGCCGGCGCCACGGTCCGGATCGGAAATGGCGGCCCCGTGGTCAAGACCGACACCGCGGGGGTATTCCTGGCGCAGAATGTGACGCCCGGGCTCACCGCGATCGAAATCAGGCAGATCGGCTTCGATCCGGGGACGTTCGACATCCGCATCCCGCAATCAGGCGTGGTACAGGGAGTCTTTCCGCTCGATTTCAACGGCTACATGCTGCCCGCGGTCGTGGTAGAAGCGCGCGCGGCCGCGCTAATGCCGCGTTACAACGACTTCGAGCAGCGGCGCCAGCGCAAGATGGGCGCGTACCTCCGCTGGGATGAGCTCAAGCAAAAGGGCGTCAGCTCCGTCGGCGACGCGCTGCGCACCGTGCGTGGCGTTCGCATGGAATGCGACCAGCAAAAGTTCGAGTGTTACGCGCACATGAGCCGAACGCCGCAATGCGAGCCGACCTGGTACGTCGACGGCATAGAAGTCCATTCGTTTCACGAAAACACGCCCATCAACGATGTCTACGGGATCGAGGTCTATCGTGGGGCGGGTGAGGTACCGGGGGAGTTCGCCGGCTCCAACGCGGCGTGCGGCGTTATCGTGGTGTGGACGAAGTCGAAGCCGTATCGCTGACCACTACTCCTTGAAAAGTCACTGACCGCGGGCTGATCAGGCCCGCCGTCAGCACCGTTACCAACAGATCACTCCAGCGCGCACGCACCTTGATCTTGAGGTTCGCGATACGCCTGCCGGTGCCGACCTGACCGGCCAGCACGTCTTCCGCGTTGGGGCGCGACGCGGCCGCCAATCCCCAGAGCAAATAGACCGGACGTTTGGTGACGGTGAACGGCGTTCCCTGCGGGGGAGCCTGCGCCGCCTCGGCGAGCGACGTCGGAACGCCGAGATCGGTGGCATCGAACGTCATGGCGCAGCCGCTGAGCGTGAGGGCCAACGCAAGGAGGCCCACGCGTGTGACAGGATGGATCACGAATCTCCCGGGAAGCAAAGGGGCGCACCGGTGATCCGGCGCGCCCCAAAGCTACTGCCTCTTACATGCCGATGGGAGCCTTGAGCGCGACGTGCACGCCGATCCCGATGACCCCCGCGGTCGTACCACCACCGAAGTTCTCCGAGTCATAGGCGACGTGAAGTCCCAGCATCCCGAGTCCAACGTTTGCGCCCAGCACCCAGCCGATGTTCGACTCGGTGGAGCCGCCCGTCGGCTTGTGCCAGCGATTTGAAACGGACAGATACGGCTCGATACTGAGTCCCGGAGTCGGCACGTTCACGCTGATGCCGGCACCCGCGAGAAGGTTGGTCATCTTGGGGAAGGTCGCGGTGCCGCTGGTGATCGCGCCCGCGGTCCCAGCACCGAGCTGAATGTTCAGCGCGACCGGAATCAGACTGCCACCGATCACCCGGAATTGCGCCACACCAGCCACCGACGTCGTGCTCGCGCTGGCACCTTTGGGCTTCCAGCTCGCAAGGCCTGCTGTGAAGCTCAGGTTGGCGAGGCCCAGTGTTGCGCGCGCCCCGAATGCCGTGCCTTTTCCGGCGTCCGTATTGGGGACGCCGACGTCGCCGTTGATCGTGATGCCGGTGCCACCCTTCGGGCTGTTCCACGCCGGCATCCCTTGCCACTGCGCGACGGCAGGCGATGCTGCACAGGCGATCATCGTCAGGACTACCGCGATCCGCTTCATGCTATCCTCCACCAGGTCGTGAGGAGCCTACGGTAGGAAAACCGCCGCACCAAGTCAATCTGTGTCCCGCTAATGCACCCACACGGCGCTAAGTGACACACCCTCCAGATCGCCGAGTCCGGCGCTGATGCGCGCGTCGAAGCGCGGTGTCAGCCGGAAATCGGCACCCAACCCGAGCGCAAACAGGAAATCGGACGTTCCATTTCCTGCAACGAGGAATCCCGTCGGCTGCACGTACGGCACAATGCTGACCTTAGAGTTTCTGAGATCGACGCGCCGTCCCAGCGACAATCCCACCGGAACGACGGCAACGGAGCTGCCACTCGCAAACTGTCCGCCCACGCCGACGATCAGCGCACCGTCCAGAGGAAAGTCTTCCGTGTGCGTGGACACGCGCTCTCGCGCTTCGGCACCCAGGAGCAGTCGCGATTTGCCGTTGCCGCCCGGTGTGAAGATGCCGCCGCGAAACCCGATGTCGAATTTCCCGTGCGCTTGGCGAAACGCTCCTTCGAACGCGGTGCCGCCGCCGTTGGGAAAGCTCAGGACCAATCCGATTTCCGAGCGGCTGAACGCGCGGTACGGCGCGTTGAAACTGGGTAACCCCGTCGACTGTGCCGCCGCCTCACAGACGAGACCGACGCCCATGATCAGCAAAGCCGTCATCCGCAACGAACGCATGCGCATGCTCCTCGAGACTTGGTGCGGGGGGTACCCCGACGAACGGAGCGGCGTTCCGGAAACTCATCCTGTAAGGACTCGGAACGCCGCTCGAACAGCGAAGGCTTAGTGCCAGAGTGAAATGCCGACGCGACCGCCGATGGCGATCGTGCTGGGGCCGATATTGGCGTTATCGGACTGCCACTGGAACCCAACCTCGTAGCGCCACGCAGCACTCTCGTACGGCTTCCGCCAACCGACGCCGGCGTGGAGCTGAACCGCGGTACCGCTGCCGCCACCGTTATCACCGAGAACGAGTCCGGCGCCGCCGCCAAAGTACATTCCGCGGCGATGGCCACCGGGCGTATTCGCGAACAGGACGTCGACGCCTGGAGTGAGGAGATACGTGGTGGTCCCACCAACCGTGTTGATGTTGGCTGTCAGCCGGCCTTCCCACATCATGTTGCCGTGGGACGGCACAAACCCGACTCTCACATCGACAGGTGTCTGAATCAGGATGCCGCCGCTGATATTCTGCGGCTTCACGTAGGCCACACCGAGATCGATACCAAACTCGTGTTTGGCGCCGCCCATGCTCGTCGATGCGGCGCGGCGTTGCGCCTGAGCTGTCGACGTCACCGACAGCGCGAGCGCCGCCACAACCATCCCGCCGAAGAGCTTCCGCATACCACGACCTCCAGTTGGGGTGGTTAACGTCGATGGCCCGCCGGCTGGAAGCGCCTGACGGGCCATCGATCACCGCTCTGCGCCTAACGCCAGAACGACATGCCTAAGCGGGCCCCGAGCTGAAAGCTGCTCGGAATACCTTTGCTCGTGTTTGCCAAGTTATAGCGGAGGAACCCTTCCACACGCCAGGCATTCGATTCGATCGGAATGCGCTTGCCGACGCCACCGTTGAGCGACAATTGTGTCGAGCTACTGCTAACACCGCCCGAGGAACCGCTGAGAATGTTCAGGCCGAGGCCCCCGGTGAGGTACAGGCCCTTCCTGGCCGTCGCTTTACCCATGCGATACAACACGTTCACGTCGGGATTGAACGACAGGGCGTGGTCACCGAAACCCGAGATATAGTTGAACGTAAACCGGGGCTCGAACGACAGCAGCCCATTGGCCATGAAGCCCCAGCGGATATCGACGGGCGTCCCGATGCCGATACCGCTACAGCTCGTCGTGCAGCCGCTGCCGTAATGGCTATACGCCGCGCCAAGATCCACACCGATTTCGCTCTTGGGACCGCCGCTGGCCGTACGAGCCCGCTGCGCCAGCGCGACGTGCGGGAGCGCCACTAGGGCAACAGCCGCCGCCAGAGTACTCGTGAGCTTCCGCATACAACCTCCAGTTGGGGTGGTGAAAACCGCCACATCGTTAAGAACCACATGGGTTTCTGTCAACTAGGAAGTCCCCAAAACGCCCATGGCCCGTCAGCTAGGAGCCTGACGGGCCACGGTTTACGCTCGACCTGGTGATGCGGCTCACGCCGCAAATGGTCGTTTACTTGCCGAAACTCAGTCCCACCGTGATCGGCAGGAAGGTCGTCGAGCTACCGGTCGTGCTGACGCTCGTGTAACGCGTGCCCACGACCAGACGCGTGCTGCCCGTGCCGAGCTTGAAGGCCACGGCTGCGCCACCGCCGAAGCCGATCTTCGACTCAGACGTTGAGCCGAGGGTCGCGTCGTCGAACTTGACGTTGTAGAAACCGAGCCCGGCGCTCAGCATGATGCGCGCCGGCGCGCTCGCCGGGTTCAGCGCGTACACGACAGAGGCCATGCCGCCCGCGATCTTTGTGTGACCATTGAGGCCGGTACTCGCGTCATGCGAGCTCTGCGAGTACGAAAGATCGCCACGAATACCGATCGGCTGGCCCGCGAGCCAGTATGTTGCACCGGCGCCGCCGACGAAGCCCAGCTTGTCCGCTGTATTGTAGTCACCCATCGGCATGATCACGCCTGCACTCACGCCATAACGCACACCCTGCGCCATCGCAGGACGTGCCGCGACGACGCAAAGCGCCACCGCTAGCATTACCAGTCCGAGCCGCTTCATACCTATCCCTCCGGGGGGAATGGGGGTTTTAGGGGTTTTGCGTGCTGCGAAACTGGCACCACTGTTGGAAATTGACCTGAATAAGTCAAGAGTCGAGGGGTCCGGCCCGCCGTGCCACAATGCGCACAACGTTTGATGCCACTTGAAGAAAGCCCCCCATCACATTCAGCCGCGTCAGCTTACCCCCTGACTGGCTGATCTTGACGATTCCCTCCCCCAAGAGGGTCATGAAGGGGGCGTGACGGGGGAGAATGCCCACCAGCCCGTCATATGCCGGGGCCACGACGGCTTCCGCCTCCCCATCGAATACCGACCGCTCGGCGGAAATGACCGAGACGTGCATCAGGCCGAGGCCATTTTCTTGGCTTGCGCCACTACGTCGTCGATCCCCCCCTGCATGTAGAAGGCCTGCTCCGGTAGCTGGTCGAATTCCCCCGAGACGACGCGCTCAAACGACGCGATCGTGTCCTCGAGCTTCACGTATTTGCCTTCCAGCCCGGTGAACTGGGAAGCCACGAAGAACGGCTGTGACAGGAAGCGCTGCACCCGGCGGGCGCGGCCGACCAGGCGCTTGTCCTCTTCCGACAGCTCGTCCATTCCCAGAATCGCGATGATGTCCTGGAGATCTTTGTAGCGCTGCAGGACGCGCTGTACCTCGACGGCGACGTTGTAGTGGCGCTCGCCGAGGTACTGCGCGTCCTGGATCCGGCTCGATGACGACAGCGGGTTCACCGCGGGATAGATGCCGAGCTCCACGATCGCGCGGTCCAGCACGACCGTCGCGTCGAGATGCGAGAAGGCGGTCGCCGGCGCGGGGTCGGTGAGATCGTCGGCGGGCACATAGATCGCCTGCACCGACGTGATCGATCCCTTCTTGGTCGACGTGATGCGCTCCTGCAGCTCGCCCATCTCGGTCGCCAGCGTCGGCTGATAGCCGACGGCGGAAGGCATTCTGCCGAGCAACGCCGACACTTCCGAGCCGGCCTGCGTGAACCGAAAAATGTTGTCGATGAAGACGAGCACGTCCTGGCCTTCGACGTCGCGGAAATACTCGGCGACGGTGAGACCGGTGAGACCCACGCGCAGGCGGGCGCCCGGCGGCTCGTTCATCTGCCCATAAATCAGCGCGACGTTCTCGAGAATTCCCGCTTCGCGGAACTCCAGATAGAGGTCGTTGCCTTCGCGCGTGCGCTCGCCGACGCCACAGAACACCGACTTGCCGCCGTGCGCCTTGGCGACGTTGTTGATCAGCTCCTGAATGACGACCGTCTTGCCGACACCGGCGCCGCCGAACAAACCGATCTTCCCGCCCTTCACGAACGGCGCGATCAGGTCGATGACCTTGATGCCGGTCTCGAAGACTTGCGTCTTGGGCTCGAGATCGACGAAGGCGGGCGAGCCGCGGTGAATCGGCCAGCGCTCCGCGTCTTTCGGAATCGGCGCGCCCTCATCCACCGGCTCGCCGATCACGTTGAGGATCCGGCCCAGCGCCGGTTTGCCGACCGGGACGGTGATGGGTTGGCCGGTATCGAAGACCTCCATGCCGCGGACGACGCCGTCGGTCGAGCTCATCGCGACGGCGCGCACCTGGTTGCGGCCGATGTGCTGCTCCACTTCGGCCACGAGCTGACCCGAGTCCATTTTCACCGTGACGGCGTTGTAGAGCTCGGGCAACTGCTCCGGCTCGAACTCGACGTCGAGGACCGGGCCGATGACTTGCACGACTTTCCCAATGTTGTGCTTATTCTCTTTTGCCATAGCTCCTAGCCTTTGAGGGCTTCAGCCCCGCCGACAATTTCCGCGAGCTCCTGCGTGATCTGCGCCTGGCGCGCGCGGTTGAAGGTGCGCTGCAGGATGGTGAGCATGTCGTTGCCGGCATCGGTCGCGTTCTTCATCGCCGTGCGCCGGGCGCCGTGCTCCGCCGCCGCCGTCTCGACGAGCGCGCGGTAGAACTGGTTCTGTACGTATAGAGGAAGGAGCTGCTGGAGAATCTCTTCGGCCGACGGCCGCAAAATGTAGTTCACCGCCTTCGATCGCCCCTGACCGCCCTCGACCGCCGGTGGCGTCACCGGCAGTACTCGCAATGTCGTCGGAGGTGTGCTCACGGCGCTATTGAATTTGGCGAACACGACGTCGACGGCGTCCAGGTCTCCGTTGGCAAACCGATCCATCAGGGGCTTGGCGAGCTCGGCGGCGTGGTCGAGGGTGGGGCGATCGCCGATGTCGACGCGCTGCGAGGCGATGTTGCGCTTGGTGAACTTGAAATAGCTGACGCCCTTCTTCCCGACGATGTGCAGCTCGGTGTGCGCGTCCTGCTTTTCGAGCTCTTCGAGCCGCCGCCGCGCCTCGCGAATCAGATTCGCGTTGAACGCACCGCACAGCCCGCGATTTGAAGTGATGAGCAGCAACGCCGCGCGCCGCACGCCGGCTCCCCGCGCGGACATTCCGGGCTGCCGCAGCAGCGGAAAACGCTCGGCGAGCTCAGGGGAATACAGTTGCCCGATGACTTCGGTGAGCGCCTGCGCGTAGGGCCGAGCGCCCACGACACGGTCCTGCGCGCGCTTGAGCTTCGACGTGGAGACGAGCTCCATCGTCTTGGTGATCTTCTTCGTGTTCTGCACCGAGCGGATGCGGCGCTTCAGCTCACGGGGCTTCGCCATTACAGCGCCTTGTACTCCTCGATCGCCTTACGCAGGCGGGCGCTCAGATCGTCGGACAGTGCCCGCTTCGTCCGAATCTCGTCGGCCATCTCGGGATGCTGCGCCGCCATGAACTCGAGCAATCCCTTCTCCCAGTCCTTGATCTTGGACAGGTCGACGTCATCGATCAGCCCGTTCGTGACCGCGAAGATCACGATGACTTGCTGGTCGACCGGCATCGGCTGGTACTGCGGCTGCTTCAGCACCTCGACCACGCGCGCGCCGCGCGCCAGCTGCCGCTGGGTCGCCGGATCGAGCTCGGAGCCGAACTGTGCGAACGCCTCGAGCTCACGGTACTGCGCCAGGTCGAGCCGCAGCCGCCCGGCGACCTGCTTCATCGCCTTGATCTGCGCGTTGCCGCCCACGCGGCTCACCGAGATGCCGGCGTTCACGGCGGGCCGCACATTCGCAAAGAAGAGGTCGGTCTCCAGAAAGATCTGGCCGTCGGTGATCGAGATGACGTTCGTGGGGATGTAGGCGGAGACGTCCCCGGCCTGCGTCTCGATGATCGGCAGCGCCGTCAACGAACCGGCACCCATTTCGTCGGACAGCTTCGCGGCGCGCTCGAGCAGTCGGCTGTGGAGGTAGAACACGTCTCCGGGATACGCCTCGCGACCCGGCGGGCGCCGCAGCACGAGCGACAGCTGCCGGTACGCCGCCGCCTGCTTCGACAGGTCGTCGTACACGCACAGGGTCGCTTTTTTCTCGTCGTACATGAAGTACTCCGCCATGGAGCAGCCGGAGTACGGGGCGATGTACTGCATCGGCGCCGGCTCCGAGGCCGATGCGACCACCACGATGGTGTACGCCATCGCGTCGTGCTCCTTGAGCCGCTCCACCACCGACGCGACGGTCGAATTCTTCTGGCCGATCGCGACATACACGCAGATGACGCCCTGCCCCTTCTGATTGATGATCGTATCGACCGCGATGGCGGTCTTCCCCGTGCCGCGGTCGCCGATGATCAGCTCGCGCTGCCCGCGGCCGATCGGGATCATCGAATCGATCGCCTTGACGCCGGTCTGGAGCGGCTCTTTTACTGGCTGCCGCTTGATGATGCCCGGTGCGACGATCTCCACCTTTCGGGTCTTGGTCGTCTGAATCGGACCAAGGCCGTCCACGGGGCGGCCGAGCGCGTCCACCACCCGGCCGACCATCGCCGGGCCGACGGGCACCTCGAGCACGCGCGCGGTGCGGCGGACCTCGTCACCCTCGCGGAGCTGGAGATAGTCGCCGAAAATCACGGCGCCGATGTTGTCTTCTTCGAGATTCAGCGCGAGGCCGGTGATCTTCTCCCCCGTGGCCGAAACCGTGAATTCGAGCATCTCGCCCGCCATCGCGGACGTCAGCCCGTAAATCCGCGCGATGCCGTCCTTCACCTCCAGCACCGTGCCGACTTCGCGGACGTCGATATCCGCCAGGTCAGCGGCCTGGATTTCCTTGAGGAGAAGGTTCTTCAGCTCGCCTGGACGGAGGATAGAATCGGTGGCCATGGAGGTACCGGTTAGAGATTGTGAAAAATATCACTAACTACAGGGTGGCGGAAGCACTAGACACGGGATCGCGTTCTTCCTCTAAGAAATCTCGTCAGCACTCCTCGCGGACCCAGCTCACGCAGCTCGACGGGCGTCGCCCCCGCAACCCGGCGCGCCGCTCCGGCCAAATGACTCGGCGATGCGTAGCCGAGGATGCGGACGACGGCGCGCACGGTATACCCCGGGTTTCCGAGCAGGTCCGCGGCGCAGGCAGCGCGGGCCAGGTCGATGACGCGCTTCAGGTTGGGGGCTCCCCCCGCCCCGAATTCGCGCGAGAGATGCTCACGCGTGACGCGGAGCGCGTCGGCAACATGCGCCGTCTTCGTGGGCGTGCCCGCCCGCCGCAGGACCTCGTCCCACGCCGCGAGCTGCAGGCGATCGGTCAGGCGCAAGAGTCGCGGCGCGTCCGCGAGCGCCAGCCGTCGCGCGACCTGGGCGGTCCGGGCGGCAATCCATTCCCCCGCGACCGCGTTGTCCACCCCTTCTACTAATACGCCGGTAAAACCGGCTTCACGGCAGGCGGCGAGCAGCGCGCCGTCATCGGGGCGGACGGCGCACAGCGCATACATCGGAATGCGCGGGAAGCGCGACGGGAGGGCCAGGCCTGCGCCATCGCAGGTACGTACGTCGAGCACGACGGCATCGACGAGCCGCTGCTCGAGCAGACGCTCCACAGCCTGGATGGTGCGGCACAACCGCACGGTCCCGGCACCGCGCGGATAGCCGCGTTGCACGGCACGCCGAGCCTCTCGGCGGGGGTGAAACACCGGCACGACCGCGTTCCCCCCCCTCACGTCTGCACCAACACCTGCTGCATCTCGGCTGCCTGCCGCAGGACGTCGCGCGCGTTGTCATAGCTCACCGTTTGCCGCGCCTCGTCGAGCGGGTGCCAAACACACGCCGTGATTCCTTCGGCTTCCTCGGGCACCGGCTCGCCGCGACGCGATTCGAAGAGAAAGAAATGGCAGTACTTATGAATCGTCTTGCCGCGGAAGCGGAAGTACCAGTCGATCACCTTGATCGGTCCGTGGAGCATCACATCCGTGAGGCCCGTTTCCTCGGTTACCTCGCGGCGCGCTGCTTCCGCAGGGGGCTCGTTGGTCTCGAGATGCCCTTTGGGGAATCCCCAGTTCTTGTACGAGTCGCGGATCAAGAGAAAGCGAACCTGGCCGTCGGGTCCACGGCGAAAAACCACGCCTCCGGCGCTTGTCTCGCGCTGGGCGCGAGGAGGGGGCTGGGACTTGCGCCCCTTGGAACGGCGGCGAGCCATGCTCTAGAAGACGCTGAACGTGAAATACTTGCGGGGATTTGCCTGAATATCGGACAGCAACTGCCGCAGTTGGATCATGGTGAGCGTGGACTCGCGATACAGCGCCGAATCGGCGACGAGCAGCCCGAGCGTTCCGCTGCGGTTGGAGATGCGCGCCAGGACCGTATCGGCGTTCTGCAGCACGTGCACGAGACTCTCTTGGCTCTTGTGCGCCGCGCCCATCAGCTCGCGGAAATCCTGGGACGCGCTGCGCAGATCAGTACTCGTGGCAGCCGTGTTATTCAGGATAGTAGCTAGCTGCCCCTGGTTCGTCGCCGTATCCACCCGAC
>Ga0209488_10003132_pt1 | contig 13368 bp, 9 predicted proteins | sample Rivendell_Oct201_8_FD_188349 | JGI IMG/M metagenome (GOLD analysis project Ga0209488, IMG submission 188349) | Vadose zone soil microbial communities from the Eel River Critical Zone Observatory, Northern California, USA -... | ecosystem: Environmental > Terrestrial > Soil > Vadose zone >...
CGGCCGCCGTGCGATGGACCTGAAGTACTCCAACATCGCCGACTACGCCCGGGAAGAGCTCGGGATCAACGCAAGCACGGCGGTGAAGATGGCGCGGCTGGCGCGGAGGCTCCGGGAGCGGCCGCTGTTGCGAGAGGCGGTGCGGCGGGGAGAGCTGAGCGCCCGCAAGGCGGAGATTGTCGCGCCGGTCGCGGTGGGCGATGACCAGGTGCGTTGGATCCTGAGGGCAAAGCCGGAGACGGTCCGATCGCTCAAGGTCAGGGTAAAGGCGCCGCCCGAGCCGGACGAGGAGGAGTGGGTCAACCTTCGCGCGGAGGTCTCGCCCGAAAAGTGGCCCGTGCTCGACGAAGGATTGAGGGTGTCCGGAGTCGTCATCGGTGCCACGGCGACGAAGATGCAGCGGGTGAACACGTGGGGACAGGAATACCTGAGCAGCCATGCCGCGCCTGCTGACGAGCACGCGGATGACATCCTGTTCGCTCCCGAGGACGAGCTCGAGCCCCTGAAGGAATTGCTGGAGCAGGAAAACCGGCAATGGGCGGGCCTCGCGACGGTCGAGCCGGTCAAAGCGTCAGAGTTCAGCGGCGAGATCGATCCGTGGCGAATTCACGAGGAGCTGAAGGGGCTGGCGGAGAAGCGCACCCGCTGGGACGAGGTGTTCGGGCACGTGGCGATGCTGTTCAAGAGGAGCCGCGCCTGGGAGCCCCTCGGTTTCGCCAGCTTCGGCCATTATTGCGAGGAGCGGCTGGGAATGGCCGAGCGCACCGTGGCGCAGCGCGTCGCGCTCGAGCGCAGCCTGTATCGGATCCCGCTGCTCCGGCGGGCGCTGCGCGAGAAGCGGATCAGCTACGAGAAGGCGCGCACCATCGCGCGGCATGCGGAAGGAGATGAGGTCCAGGGCTGGATCGAGAAGGCGGAGACGATGACCTGCGTCGAGCTGCGTCGTGCGATGCAGGACAAGGACGAGGCGCAGATGTGCGCGCGGGGAACCTTCCGCGTCTGGATGCCGGTGAGCGTTGCGGAGGTCGTCAAAACGGCGTTCAGGGCGGCCCGAGCCGCGGCGAAGCGCTGGTTATCGGCGGGAGAGTGCCTCGTCACGCTGGCGGAGCACTTCATAGAGACGTGGAGAGCGCAGCTCAAGCAGGCGAACACGCTGCAACGCCGCATCCGCGCCCGGGACAGGCATTTCTGCCAGGTGCCCGGCTGCAGCAGGGCGGCGGTGCACGCGCACCACATCAAGCCTCGCTCGCAGGGAGGGAGCGACGACCCGTCCAACTTGATCAGCCTCTGCGCCGCCCACCACCTCCACGGCATCCACGGCGGCCGCATGCGCGTCACCGGCTCGGCCCCGGACAAGCTCGCCTGGGAATTCGGCCTCCGGCGCAGTTACGCCGCCGCCTCGGCGTGAAACAACTGATGCGCTTGACGGCCTCTCTTCGAGGGTGCAAGGCTTCGCGCAGTCGAGAAGGCTCTCCGGGCGCCGCGTCGACCGCACGGAGTCGGCGGTTGTTGGCAGGAGGAGACCATGAGCGGGCTCAGGATCTTCGCGATCGTGCTGATCGTCCTCGGCGTTCTCGGTCTGGTCTACAGGCAGTTCAGCTACACCCGGAAATCACACGATGCGGACCTGGGAGCGGTGAAGGTGTCGATCAAGGAGAAAGAGACCGTCGACGTTCCCACCTGGGCTGGAGTTGCAGCCATCGGCGCCGGTGCGGTGCTGCTGGTCCTGGGCAGAAAGAGATGAACTGCCGGGCCTGGCACTGAGCATCTCATGCTTGAATCGGGTGGCCGTCGCGGAACAACCCGCCGGTAGGGCCGTCCGCAGGCAGGCGGCAAGCCCAGAGCACCGAGGCTGCGCCTTGGTCCACCGAGCGGGGCGCTCCGGGCCCACCCATGTCGGTCCGCACCCATCCGGGGCAGGCGGCGTTCACGCGCGCCTCGGGGAGCTCGCGCGCGAACAGCCGCGTCAGAGCATTCAGCCCGGCTTTGCTCGGTCCATATCCACCGGGTGGCTGCTGGCCGAGAGCGAGGATGTCCTCGAAAGTCAGCTCTGGATCCTGCAGCTTGCGCACCAGCGACTCGGGTTGGCTGGAGAGCGCCCCCAACCCGCTCGTCACCATCACGACGCGGGCGCCCTTGGCCAGCTTTCCCGCCAGCGCGCGGGTGAGCAGGAGAGGGCCGCGCACGTTGACTGCCCAGATCTCGTGCGGCGGACCGGTGTACACACCCGCATTGTTGACCAGGACGTCGAGCGGGCCCTTGATTCGAGCGGCACAGGCAGCGATCGAATCCGGGTCGGAAACGTCGAGCTTCTCAACGCGAGCACCCCGGATCGCAGGGGCCCTGCCTGGATCGCGGACTGCCATGATGACATCGTGATCCTTGGCGAGATCGCGCGCGACGGCGAGCCCGATTCCGCGGTTTGCTCCGGTGACGAGGGCGATCGGCATGCTGGAATCGATGCCTGGACGGTCGCCGCGTTGCGGCGGAGCTCGTCAGGGCGTGGTCGGGACATAGACCCAGATGACGGCGGGGCTCGACTGCCCGCCATCGACGGTCGCGACGACTTGATAGATCGCGTAGACATCCTGCGCGCCCGGCCAATCGCTCATGCTGGTCTCGTTCGGGGGCAGCGATACGGTGAGCCACCAATCCTCCTGAAAGGACAGCATTCGCGACACGACGTATCCAGTCTCGACGGCGGAATTGTCGGTCCAGGTGAGATTGACGATGCCGCCTTCGCTGACGGTGGCGGCCAGATCGCATGGGCAGGCCGGTGGGATGGTGCAAGCGACGTTGGATACCGGCGACTCGCCCATGGAGTTGATGGCAAAGGCGCGGTAGCAATATTGCTGCTCGGGCGCGGGGACGTCGTCGAGCGCCGCGGAGCAGTCGCTGGCCGGCATCGGTACCGCGATCCAGGTCGTGCCACCGTCCGTGGACCGCTCGAGCCGGTGTTCGTTGGTGCGTGGTGGGCGCGAGCAGTTCACCAAAACAGTCCAGCTGCCGTAAGGTACAACGTTCACCGTGGGGGCATCCGGCGCACTGGATGATGCGCTTGCCCGCACGACGTTCGACCAGTCGGAAAAGGTCAGCCCGTTCCTTGCCCGGACGAAATATTCGTGCGACGTGTCTGGCGCGACAGAGGCATCGCGGTAGCCCGTGGCGTTCGCTGCCAGGTTGGCGATGACGCTCCACGAACCCTCGTTCGGGATGCCGCGGTTCACTTCGTAACCATCTTCCGCGGTCGAGTTGTCCCGCCAGCTGAGATCGATGGCCGCCTGGCCCACCGCGGTGGCGGCCAGGGAGGTCGGGGCGGCTATGGTGGTGACGCAGGCGACATTCGAGGGCGTGGAGTCCCCTTGGGCGTTGAAGGCGATGATGCGATAGCAGCTCTGCTGATCGATGGGAGCCTCTGAGGCGAGTCCGGCGGTGTTCACCGGAAGTACTTGGGATCCATTCCAAGGACCGCCTCCATTGCCGGCGACTTCCAGCCGGAAGCCGTCCTCGTTCGCAGACCTGTCGGTCCAAGAGAGGTAGATTCTCCCGCTGCCGACGATGGTTGCGGTCAAGTCTGTCGCTGCGGCAGGACGCGCTGCCACCAGCGCGGACGCGACCTGGCTGAAATCCGAGAACCCACCATCCTTGATGGCCCGCAGCCGGTACCAGTAGACCGTATTGCTCCCCACTCCGACATCGAGGTAGCTGCTCGCGTTTGGCGGCAGGTTCGCCACGGCGCCAAACGGGCCGGATTGATCGAGGGAGCGCTGCACTTCGTAGCCAGACTCGACCGCCGACCTGTCGATCCAGCTCAAGCGGATGGTCGATGCGTTGACGCCGATCGCAACCAGGGCCTGCGGAGCCGCCGGCGGCGTGGTGCAGGTCACGTTGGACGGCGCCGAAACGCCGTTCGCATTGAAGGCGAACACGCGGTAGCAGACCTGGAGCTCGGCCGCACGCGCCACGTCTACGACGGCCGTGACGTCGCGCCCGGCAGTGTCAGCAAGCTCCCACGGGCCCGTCGTTCCCGCCCCTCGCTCGAGCCGGAACCCGTCCTCGTTGGTCGAGTTGTCGGTCCATGCCACTTCGACCGCAGAGCTGCTCTGCGGCGTCGCCACTGTGTTGGTCGGCGCACGCGGCGGCGCGGGAGTGGTCGCGCACGCGGTGTTCGAGTAGCCCGAGGTGCCGCCGTGGGTGAAGGCAGCGACCCTGTAGCAATACTTCGTGCCCGGCGACAGGCTGCTATCGATGTAACGGGTAGCGCCGGGCCCGGTCGTCGCTCGCAGGTAGAACTGCCCGCCCGTCCCGGTCGTCGATCGATACGCGCGAAAGCTGGTCTCGTTCGACGAGTTGTCCTGCCAGCGAACCTCGATGGCGTTGTCGGAAGCGGCCACGGCCGTCGCATTGGACGGCGCTTTGGCCGTGGACTCGCTCATCGACGCGCGGTGGGAGTCGGCCACCGGCTGGAAATCGTCTTGTCGATCGCACCCGATCAGTACCGCGATTGCAGTAGCAATCAGTCGCCCCGATCCCTCGCGCATTGGGCACCCTCTCAGATTCACGAACAGCGTCGACGTTCCACGGTGCCTACGGAATCGGGACCAGATTGCCCTCCCAGTCGACGACGAACTGACCGTTGGTGAATCCTTCCACCGCACCGTGCTTCAGCCACTGCGTGGAAATGCGGTGCAAGACCTTTCGCTGGTGCTCCCACACCATCAAGTGCCCCGCGCAAGCGACTTTGAACAAGAGCTTGGGAACGTCCTGGGGGAGCGTGTCGTAGAGCAGGAACGTATTGACAGCGACGGGAAAACCTTCCGCCGTCCCCTCGGTGTCCTTCTCGCCGAAAATGAGGAGCGTGGGAACCGATACCTTGTGCGCCGTCGCGGGGGTCCACCCCCAGGGAAAGAAGGACCGGTTCCGCATCACACCCTCCGGAGGAGAATCGGGCGGAGCGCCGGCCGGCGGCGGCCCCCACATGCGGCCCAGCTCGTCATCGCGCAGGATCGCGCGCCAGCCCCGATCCAGAACTCCTTCTTCGCTCTGGTCTGGGCACTGGATTTCGCGATTCCACCGGTCCATGAACGCCTGACGCGTGTTCAGGGTCATCGGAATCCCGGCCAGCAGCAGGGGGACGGAAGACGACACACCGGGACACAGGTTTGCGATCACGTCCGCGCGCGTGCAGGCGACCAGCTTGGTACTGCCGCCCGGAAGTGGAACCAGCTTGACGGGAGGTGCGAGCCCGTCGGGCCCGATCCCGAGAGGCGCATTGGGGTTGAAGATGGGACCCTGCATGAAAAGACTCTCTACCTTCTCGGGATGCTGGACCGTGTACGGGCCCACGACCAGTGAGCCGCGCGAGACTCCGATGAGAGCGACTTTCTGCACGCCGCGCTTGACCCGGATGTATTCGACGACCGTGTCGACCTCGTCCCACTCGCTCTGGGAGTTGATGAGCAGGAACGGGAACGAGGGAGCTTTACCCTGTTCTGGACACGTCCCACCCAAAAGAGGATTTGGAACCAACAGCAGCTGTTGCTCCGCGGTCGTGACGTTGCACGGGTCCGTCAATGCGGGGATCGAGCGGTTCGGGAGCGGCGACCTTCCCGATCCCTGCAGGTCGACGATGAAGACGTCGAAACCTGCTCTGGCCAACTGCAAGGCCCAATTGTAGTCGTCATGCCCGAAATCAAAGATCGAGAGCGCCGGAAAGCTGCGCCCGTGGACCATCAACACTGCTTTCCGACGGTGGTGTTCGCCGTAGTCGCGTTCGCGGTCGTCTCCCTGGTCCTTCCGGACGCGTTCTCGAACGAACAGCCGGACCCATTCACCCGCATTCGCCCCCACCGTCGAGAAGTGGGGGACTGCATGATCGATCCTGGCGACATCGCCCTCGTCGTGTTCGTCCGACTCGGATTCATGTGCGTACCCGAGCGGGCCCAATGCAAAAGCGGTGCACCAAATTGCGCATCGCAGACAACGTCCGGCTGTCGTGAGCATGCTGTCCTCCCCTGACTCAGGAATCCGCGTCCTGAGTGCGACCTCTGCCGGACCCGAAGCAGCAGCTCAATGCACGGCGTCTCAAACGTTGGTCACCTGGAAAGCCGTGGATCTGAAAGGGGATGGAGGCCGAAGTCACCTGGCCTCGACGCTTTGGGTGGCGCTCGGCGAAGTGCTAGAGTCCCCGCCGCAGCCGGGGGCCGTCCACAATGCCAGGTCTAGTCAACACCCCGCAGGTCGTGCGGTTTGGCGTGTTCGAGGTCGATCTCCGGGCGGGGGAACTCCGCAAGAAAGGGGTCAAACTCAGGCTCCAGGAGCAACCACTCCGGGTGCTGGCGGTGCTCCTGGATCAGCGCGGTGACATCGTCACGCGCGAGGAGCTGAAGCAGAAGCTGTGGGCCGGGACCATCGTCGACTTCGATCACAGCCTCAACACGACCATCAACAAGCTGCGAGAAGCGCTGGGCGACTCGGCCGATACCCCGCGCTTCATCGAGACCTTGCCGCGCCGCGGGTACCGCTTCATCTGCCCGGTCGATGACGCACTGACCGGTGCCCCGACCGTCGCGGTGAATGGCGCAGCAACTGGGACCCTGACCGCCCCCGTGACCGCGTCGAGCGACGCCGGCCTCGTCCGGAAGTCACGCAAGCTCCTGGTCGGGCTGGCGGCAGTGCTTCTCGCGCTCGCGGCGCTGAATGTCGGCGGACTGCGCGACCGGCTCGTCGGCCGGGCGACGGCAGTCGAAATCACCGCCATTGCGGTGCTTCCACTCAAGAACCTTTCGGGCGACCACCAACAGGACTACTTCGTGGACGGCATGACGGAGGCGCTGATCACGGAGTTGGGGAAGATCGGCGCCCTGCGAGTGCTCTCGTACCAATCGATGCTCAACTACCGCCAGACCACAAAGCCGCTCCCGCAGATTGCGCGGGAGCTCAACGTCGACGCGTTCCTCGAAGGCGCCGTGCTCCACTCCGGAGAGAGAGTACGCATCACCGCCAACCTGGTTCAGGCATCGCCCGAACGGCATCTCTGGGGAGAGACCTACGAGTTCAACCTGCGGGATGTCGTGGCCGTCCAGGGCGAGGTGGCGCGGGACATGGCCCGCGGGGTCCGGGTAAAGGTGACGCCTGGCGAGCAGGCGCGCCTCAGCACCTCCCGGCGCGTCGACTCGGAAGCCTACCAGGCTTATCTGTTGGCCCGCGCTCACTTGTCCAAGACACCCACCCCGACAAATTGGATGAGGACGAAGGAATACTTCGAGAAGGCAATTGACAAAGATCCTGGCTACGCCGCCGCGTATGGGGGTCTGGCCGAGCTTTCCATGCGGCACAGGGGGTCTTCGACACGAAATCCTGGGGACGCCCGCCAGCAGGCCCGGCAGTGGGCCGAAAAGGCCCTCAAGCTGGACGATACGCTCGCCGAGGCGCACAACGCGCTGGGCAGGGCCGCGCAGCAGGAGTGGGATTGGGCGGCGGCCGAGCGAGAGTACCGGCGTGCCATCGAGTTGAACCCCAGCTACCCGATCGCGCGCGTCAATTACGCCATGCTCCTCTATGCGATGCTACGGTTCGAGGAATCCGTGGTCGAGGCCAGACGCGCCCAGCAAGTGGACCCGGCGTCGCCGTTCGTCAACACCTGGGCGGGGGCAGCCTACTTCTTCGCCGGTCGCGTCGACGAAGCAATGGCATCCTGGCAGAAGGCATTGGAGCTGGACCCCGGTTATGCGGATGCCAGCCTGGTGCTCGCCAGGACCCTTCTGACACAGGGGAACCACGAGCGGGCCATCGCAGAGCTTCGAAAGGCAGTCGTCTTCAATGAAAGGCAAGCGCTCATTCTGGGGGCGCTCGCGCAAGCGTACGCCCGGGCCGGGCAGCGCGAAGAGGCCCTGAAGCTGGTGGGCGAGCTCAAGCGGATCGAAGCGGATGAACGCGTCTACGTGCCGCCGTTCGGACTCATCTGGGCCTACGCGGGCCTCGGCGACAAAGAGCAGGCGTTCGCCATCCTGGAGCGGTCCTTCGAGGAGCGCAGGGACCGGATGGTCTGGCTCAATGTCGATCCGCTATTGGATCCGCTCCGCTCCGATCCGCGCTTCACGGACCTCGTACGCCGCATCGGCCTGCCCACGCAGGGTTCGCGTCAGCAGTAATTCAACTCGACCCTTCCATGAGGAGGGCCGTGAGGGGGGACCATGACCGGCAAGAAGCGGGCGCTGTGCGCCTGGTTCGCGGTGTCGTTTGCTGCATCGGGTGCGCCCGCCGTCGAGGTGAAGACCGGGAGTGAAGACTTCACCCTCGACCTGGGGCCCCTGATCCAGCCTCGAATCGAGGTGGATTCCGGCGGACCACCAGGCGCTGCGGCTCCGAGCGGCCACGCCAACATCGACGTCTTCATCCGGCGTGCGCGGTTGCTGGTGCGGGGGACCGCTTTCAAGCAGTTCGCGTTCGCAATCAACATCGTCGCGATTCGCATCGGGGAGCGCGGAAACCTGAACGTGTCGCCTTTCCTGGAGGACCTCCGCTTCGCATACGTGCCAGCGAAGGACGTCAACGTCGAAATCGGGCTGCTTCTCATGCCGCTCACGCACGCCGCCCTGGAGGGCGCGGCCGTCAAGTCATCGCTCGAAGGCCCCACCATTCTCCTGTACAACAACGCGCGCCTTCTGCGCGAGACGGGAATCCAGGTCCGGGCGCTGCTGCTGGACCGTCGCATCCTGGTGCGAGGCGGCTTCTACGAGGGGGCGCGAAGTGCGAATCCACCAGGCGTTCCGGCGTTCAACCCGGACGGGATCCCCCTGGTGGGCGGTATGGTCCGGCTGAATCTCGTGGGGGACGAGCCGGCGTACGCCTATCCGGGCATCTACCTCGACGGGATGACCCGGATCTCGATTGGGATCGGCGGGCAGTATCAGCCACACTCGGGCGGGCTCCGCGCAGGTAGCGGCGCTTACGATGACTACATCGCGCTGGCAGCGGATCTATTCGCGGACGTTGCGATGGCTGCGGACACGGAAGCGATTTTGACGGTGGGAGGCTATCGATTCGATTACGGTCCCGGGAACGCCAGGACCGGCTACGGCTTGCACGGCGAGACGGGGTACCGCTGGGGCCCCGTCGAGCCGCAAGGCAACGTCAACTGGTTCAACAGCGATACCAAGAAGAACAGCTATCTGAAGGTAGCGGGCGGAGTGAACCTGTTCTTGTATGACCACCGCGTCAAGATACAGGTGGAGTTTGCGAGCTCGATCGCCAACGCCGACCTCAGGGCAACTCCGGCACTGCATCAGATCATCCTCCAGACCCAGCTTACCTTTTGACGCGGGGTGGCGCGGCCGCTTGCCCGCCTCCTTGTCACGCTTTCCGTTTCCGGAGGGTCGCTCGACCCTCGGATGGAGTCAGCGGAAAGCGACTGAGCGCGCTGCGACCAGGATGAGGATCAGGTTTCCCGATACGCAAGTGCAGGCTTTCTTTTCGCACATGACGGGCAGCCGGCTTGTGGCAGGCCTAGGTTGGCAGGCAGGAGGCCACCATGGATCGCTCGCGTTCGTCTCGTCTTCGCTTTTTCCGCATTGGTGTCTCAGGAGTCGTGCTCGCTGCTCTCGTGTTGCCGGGCTGCCGGCGCGAGGCAGATCGCGTGCCCGAGTCCACGCCCTCGCCCTCCGCGGCCGTGGCGGCGTTGACCGACCGGACGCTTGCCTCCATCCCGTCGTTCGCGCCGCTGGTGAAGCGGGTCCGGCCGATGACGGTCAACATCAACAGCCGGTTCAAGCCGCGCCTGCTTCGGGGAGCCGCGTCGAAGCCGCATTACCCACCCGGCTTTCAGTCGACGCCGCAGGACGAGGACGCGGAGGATCCGATGGAGAGGTTCCGTCGCTTCTTCGGAGGATCGCCCGCGCCCGAGGAGCGCGAAGTGGAAGGCCTGGGCTCAGGTCTCTACATCGGCGACGGGCTCGTGCTGACCAACAACCACGTCGTCGCCGTCGAGGAGCCGGGGTCGAAGGGATTCCGGCCCATGGACGACATCAAGGTGATCACCGATCAAACGGCCCCAGATGGAGGCCGCGAATATCCGGCGAAGGTCGTCGGCACCGATCCCAAGACCGAGATCGCGCTCATCCGCATCGAAGGCGAGCACGTCAAGGCGCTCAAGGCGGCCGTGCTCGGCGACAGCGATGAGCTGGAGGTCGGCGATCATGTGATCGCCATCGGCGAGCCGTTCGGCCTGGAAGCGACGGTGACCGCCGGCATCATCAGCGCCAAGGAGCGGACGGTGAATCCCGATACTCCCTACGCGGATTTCCTACAGACGGACGCCTCGATCAATCCGGGTAACTCCGGCGGGCCGCTGTTCAACCTGAAGGGGGAAGCGGTCGGCATCAACACTGCCATCATCGGGGGCGCGAACAACATCGGGTTCGCGGTTCCGATCTCCCTGGTCAAGCAGATCCTGCCGCAGCTCAAGGAGAAAGGTCGGGTGGACCGCGGCTATCTGGGCGTTCTGCTCGCTCCGATCACGCAGGACATGGCGGAGGAGCTCAAGCTGGAATCGAAGAGGGGAGCGCTCGTCACGGCGGTGGAGAAGGACGGTCCCGCCGCGCAGGCGGGACTCGAGCCGGGCGACGTGATCGTCCGCGTCGACGACAAGCCCATCAACGATGGCGCCCAGCTCACCCGCGCGGTCGGGCAGCACCAGCCCGGCTCGACCCTGAAGCTGGAGGTCGTGCGCGAGGGGAAGAAGCTCGACATGCAGGTGAAGCTCGCGCAGCGCCCCGACGAGGAGGAAGTGAGTCGCCGCATGCAGCGGGGGCGCTTGCCGAGCGGCCGCCGTCCTCGGCCATAGGTTGCCGGCGGCCTTCGAGCGCGCTGGACCACTCCTGCGGCGTGGGGCCCCGGCACATGTTAGAAGCCCCCTCCGCATGGGAACTGCTCTGGCGGCGTTGCTCAATGGTCGCGCCCGCAAGGTTACGCCCGCCGCCGTTCGCGCGCTCCGCCACGCCCTGCCGGACTCCACCATTCTCGTCAGCGAAGACCTCGATCAGGCGCGCCGCCACGTGCGCGAGCTCATTCAGCAGCGCCCGGAGGTCATCCTCTCCGGCGGGGGTGATGGCGCGGCGATGCGCCTCCTGAACCTCTGGCGCGAGGGGGGCGGCCGCGAGCTGCCGGTCGTCGGTATCCTCCGCCTTGGTACCGGTAACGCCTGGGCGCGCGGGGTTGGCGCGCCGCAATTCTTCTCGCACGTGCACCGGCTGGCGCGCCTGAACGGCGAGAAGCTGCCCGTGCAGGAGGTCACGCTGGTCGAGGTGGAGAACCACCTCTGCCACTTCGCCGGCGTGGGCTGGGACGCGCGCATCCTCAACGACTACCAGCGCAACCTCGACAAGCGCAGCTCGCAGCTGGTCGGCAGCCGCCTGGCTTCGTGGCTGCACAAGGGGGCCCGCGGATACCTCTACTCGCTCGCGCGCATCACCATTCCCGAGGAGTGGATGCGCCTGCACAAGGAAGGGCACCCGCAGGTCGTGCTGGAAAATCTCGGGCCGGAGGTGTTCGGCGTCATGGACGGAAAGCCGGTGCCGCTGCCCGGAGCGACGCAGCTCCACCAGGGACCGATCAGCGCCGGCGCCGCATCCAGCGTGCGCGAGTGGGGCTACGGCCTGCGCGCCTTCCCACACGCGGGACTCAAACCCGGCTTCATCAATGTGCGGGTCTACCAAGGGCACGTGCTCGATGCGCTGCTGAACGCCGCGAAGATCTGGCGTGGCCTCGAGGTCGAGGGCATGTACGACTGGTTCGTGACCGAAGTGCGGATGCGCTTCTCGCGGCCGATGCCGTTCCAGATCGGCGGCGATCCGATGGGCGAACGCACTGAAATCGTGCTCCGCGCGGCGCGCGAGAGGGTGCGCGTGATCGACTGGCGTGCCGCGCTGGCTACCACAGAGGTCAAGCAGAAGTGAGATGGGACTCGCGCGCGGGCCTGGCCAGGAGTAAATGCAAGGCATGGCGCACACGCTCCGGCACAGGTTGGGCCATCCTGTCGAGACCACGATCGAGCTGTTTGGAGGCAAGTGGAAATCCGACTTCCTGGGCCTGGGCGTTCTCAAGGAGCGGCTGCGCCACTATGCGCAGATCGGGAACGCCGCGAAGGCTTCCGAAATCGAGCCGCAGATTCCAGTAGAATCCGGGGAGCCTGGCGGAAGCGAGCAGCAGGTTCCGAACAACGGGCGCGGCCAGGCTGTGCGCCTTTCTCCTGAGGCGGGACACGTCATGCAACTCTATGTAGTGGAGCACGGCATCGCGGTCGAAGGCGGCGAAGGGATTCCCGACGAGTGGCGACCGCTCACGGACAAGGGCCGGCGCCGCTTCCAGAAGACCGCACGGGCCTTCGGCAAGCTCGGCCGCAAGCTGGACCTGATCCTGACCAGTCCCCTGGTCCGCGCAGTGCAGACGGCGGAGATTCTCGCGCGCGAGACCGAGCCTGGCGAGGTGGCCGTTCTCGCGGAGCTGGATCCGAAGTTCGACGTCGAGGCGGTACGCAATGCGATCGCGAGCCGCGCCGGCAAGGCGGGAGCTGTGGCCATCGTCGGTCACGAGCCGCAGCTCTCTTCGGTGCTGGCGGCGATCTCCGGGGTTTCGCAGGCAGAGATCGATTTGGAGAATGGGATCATCGTCCGCGTCGACGTCTCGACGCTGACCGATGGAGCGTCCGCGGATCCGCGCTGGTGGCTCAAGCCAAAGGGTACTCGCAAGAAGGGACTGCCGCTGCGGAAGCAAGAAGGAGAGCCGCGCGCGGCGGGCGGATCTACGAAGGCCAAGCGGACAGCGAAGAAGAACCGTCGTCTTAACGATAGGCCTTCGGAGTCCAGCAGTCCTTCTGAATCTCCGGTCACCGACGGTGAACCCACATCCTCCACGCCTCGATAAGTCGGTTCACGGTGGTCATCCGCGTCGCGAACTGACCGACCGGTCCGGTCGGCCAGCCGCGCGAGGGCAAATCCTCATCGGGACATCAGGACCGGGAGACCCGCCTCGCGCAGGGCCGTCCGTGTGACGCCACCGAAAATCCACTCGTTCAGGTGGGAGTGGCCATAGGCGCCCATGACGACGAGATCGGCGCCGAAAACGGCGGCGTGCGACAGCAGAAGGTGGCCCACGTCTTCGCTGCCGGACGACAGGCGTCGGACCTCCACGTGCACGCCGTGACGCGCGAGGTAGCGCGCGATATCCGCCCCCGGCTCCTGGCCGTGAGCCGACCGGCGGCCCTCAGGGTCGACGACCAAGACCTCGACCACTTCGGCTCTCACCAGCAATGGCAAGGCATCCGCCACGGCCCGGACGGCCTCGCGCTCGGCGTTCCATCCCACCAGGACG
>Ga0209488_10003133_pt1 | contig 13368 bp, 12 predicted proteins | sample Rivendell_Oct201_8_FD_188349 | JGI IMG/M metagenome (GOLD analysis project Ga0209488, IMG submission 188349) | Vadose zone soil microbial communities from the Eel River Critical Zone Observatory, Northern California, USA -... | ecosystem: Environmental > Terrestrial > Soil > Vadose zone >...
GGAAATACGGTTGAGTGCTTCGACGAACCAGAGGGCGATTTCCGCCGCAACCCGCAGGGACGCGCCTATTTTGGCCGATTGCCGTGTCGCTCGTCGCTTGTGGACGTTCAGTCCACGGCGCTTCTCGCTCCTGGCACTGGGCTAAAATAGGCAGCGTCGCGGCCGTGACGACCATGTAAACAGGGCCTAAGTTTATTCACGAAAGCGAAGGACGCGAATCGATGGGCGACCTCGTCAATCTGCGCCGTGCGAGAAAGGCGAAAGCCCGAGTCGCCGCGGAAAATGAAGCCGCCGCAAATCGTGTGGTCTTCGGAACCCCGAAACCCGTACGCGACCTCACGAAGGCGCGATCCGGAAAGGCGCGGCGCGACCTTGAAGCCGGCCGGCTCGATCCCGATAAGACCCTGAAAGATTAAGCTTTTCTAAACCTTGAACGTGGCGATCGGCACGGTGAATTTCCACCTCCAGCGCGCCCGCGCGCCTTCCCCCGCCTCGGTCCATTGTGTATTGTCGGCGGTTGAATCCGTTTCACGCTTCTCGCACCACCAGCCAAAGAGGGATCAATGTCCGGGAGAACAATTTCGACGCTTTTGTCCGCCGTCGCGGCGGCCGCTCTGTTCCATGTGGCTGCAGCAGAGGCCCAAACGGGCGCGGCGATCTCTGGAACAGTCTCCTCCGCGCAGGAAGGCGCGATGGAAGGCGTGCTCGTCACCGCCAAGAAAGACGGCGCGCACATCTCGACCACGGTCGTCAGCGACAACAAGGGACATTACGCCTTCCCGGCCGACCGCCTGGAACCAGGTCATTACAACATCAAGATTCGCGCGACCGGCTTTATTCCCGCGTCGCGCATAGCTGCCGATGTCGCGGCCGGTAAGACGGCGAATGTCGATCTCAAGCTCGCCAAGACCGACAACATCGCCGCTCAGCTGACCAGCGCCGAATGGCTCGCGAGCATGCCGGGTACCGACGAACAGAAGTCGTTCCTGCAGGACTGCACGACCTGCCATACGCTGATCAGGCCTTTGTCCAGCGGCTTCACGGCGGAAGATTTCATGAAGATCATTCCGCGGATGGGCACCTATGCGCCGGGCTCGCAGCCGCAGCGGCCGCAGAAGCTGCTTCCGGGTCCGCGCGGCAATCGCGGCATCGTCGACGGCGAGAAAGTGAAGGCGGCGGCGGAATATCTTGCCAGCGTCAATCTTTCGAAGAGCGAAACCTGGTCCTATCCCCTGGTGCCGTTCCCGCGTCCAAAGGGCCGGGCCACGCATGTGATCATCACGTCCTATGATCTGGCCCGCCCCGAGGCGATGCCGCATGACGTCGTCTATTTCAACAACAAGGTCTGGTACACCGATTTCGGTAGCCAGTTTATCGGCGAGATGGATCCGAAAACCGGCAAGATCACCGATCATCCCGTTCCGGTTCTGAAGGCTGACGAGCCGCTCGGCCTTCTCGAGCTCAAGCCCGATCAAGACGGCAACATCTGGGCGTCGATGATGTACCAGGGCGGCATCGCCATGCTGGACGTCAAGACCAATACTGTGAAGACCTACAAAGTTCCCGACAAATGGCAGGGCCCGAACACGCAAGAATCGATGGTGTCTCCCGCCAATTGGCACGTCGACGGCAAGGTCTGGACCAACAATCAGGAAGATCATTCCATCCTCCGCGTCGACGTGAAGACCGGGGAATGGGAAAATCTTGGTGCGTTGAAGGACCCGAAGGGCCGCACGATCAATGGCTACGACATTCCGACCGATGAGGAGAACAATCTTTACCTGCTCGAATTCGGCGGCACCAAGATCGGCAAGATCGACGCCAAGTCGAAGACGCTGATGACGTGGGACCCGGAGTTGCCGCATGCGCGGCCGCGTCGCGGGCATTTCGACGAGCACGGCACCTTGTGGTACGCGGAATATGGCTCCAATGCCGTCGGCCGCTTCGAGCCCAAGACGCAGAAGATCACCGAATGGCAGATGCCCGTGAAGTGGCAGATGCCTTATGACGCGCTCTCCAACAAGAAGGGCGACGTCTATACCGGCTCCGTCATGAGCGACCGCATCGTACGGCTCGATCCCAAGACCGGCGAAACCATCACCTATCTGATGCCGGCCTCCACCAACATCAGGCGCGTGAACTTCGATGACGAACACAATGCGCTGTGGGTCGGAAGCAACCACGGCAACGCGATTCTGAAGGTGGAGCCGTTGGACTAAGCGCAACGCACCGGATTTTCGTTAAAAAAAGAGCGGATGGCGCGACAGCACCATCCGCTCTTTCTTTTCGCTTTACGCGTCTAAGCGCGCTGCACGCGCTTTCCGGCGAGCACCGTGCCGCTCGGGAAGAGTCGCTGCTTGCCTTGGATCTTGTTGTTGAAATTGTCGAGGAAATCGAAATTCCCGTCGCGCAGCTCCAGCATTGCAACGTCGGCCGGCGCACCCACATTCAGCGTGCCGCGATCATTGAACAGCGGGAACATGCGTGAGGGGTTGACGGTCGCACGCGCGATCACCTGATCGACCGACATGCCCAAGCCCAGGAACTTCGACATGCAGTTGGGCAGGTCGATGACGCCGGTCATATGGGCGTTGACGTTCCAATCGGTGGAGAAGCTGTCTGGCCAAAAGCCCGTCTGCATGATGGCGCGGACAGTGTCCCACCGCATATGGCCGGTCATCCCATTGCCGACATCGAACCAGACGCCGCGGCGCCGTGCCGCCAGCACCTCCGGCAGGATGTGGCCGCTGTCGTCGATGATGCTGTTCGGCGGCGGCGCAAACATGTGCGTGACGATATCGCCGCGCTTGAGCTGATTGATGATCGCAGGCAGCGGCGAGATCGTCTGCCCCATATGGATCATCACCGGCAGATTGAACGCTGTGGCGACTTCCTGCGTGCGCTTCATCACCTCGACGTCGTTGGGACCCGCGACATCGCGCGACAGCCGCGCCTTGACGCCGACGATGAAGTCGCGATTCTTCGCGACCGCGTCCTTCGCCGCAGCCACATCGGCGTGGGCAAGGTCCATGGTGTCGCCTTCGGGCAGGATGCCGGCGCGCCCGATATTGATCAGCACGCGGCCCTGCTGGGGCGATGATTTTGCGACGGCAATCGTGTCGCCGATGTGATCGGCGCCCTGCGATCCCGCATCGACCCACCCCGTCACGCCGTCCGCGAGGCAGAGGGCGGGACCCTCCTTGGAGCGCGCCGCATGGGTATGAACGTCGAGCATGCCCGGAATGACGAGCTTGCCGCGCGCGTCGATGGTTTCGGCCGCCGGCGTTGTGATGTTGGCCTCGACTGCCGCGATACGTCCGCCCGCGATACCGACGTCGCGGATGGCGCTGATCCGCATCGACGGATCGATGACGCGCCCGCCCTTGATGATCAAATCATAACGCGCGGGCCCTGCCGCCGCGAACGCAGCTGATGCGCGGGCGAATGTCAGAGTGCCCGCAGCACATGTCATGCCATAGACAAATTGGCGCCGGTTCATCATCGTTTAGGCCTCCCCACATTGTTTGATCCAGCATATCGGGTTTGGATGCCGGGCGCACCTCAAACCGGCATGTCAAAAATCGGCTTTGCTCGCTTCCGGCGTCGGCTCGATTTCATAATGGAAATAATTGGCATTGTTCTCGGCGCAATTCGCCTCGGGCATGGGACCCGGCTCGACGCGGCGATAACGCTGCATCGCGTCCCAAGGCGTGGTGAAAGCGCCCGGATCCTCGACGTGGAGATCCACCTCCAGCGTTTTGCCGCCCTCGATCAGGTGGAAGCGTTCGATCGTGTGCAGCCTGTCGGTGTGCGGCGTGCGGTACTCGTCGATATAGGTGCGGTCGTTCATCCCGATCGTATCGACGATGAGCGTATCGCCTTCGTAATGGCCGACGGATTCGCCGAACCATGATGGCGTGACATGCGCCGAATGCGGCACGTTGAGATAGACATGGCGCGTGAGATGGTCGCCCTGCACCGTCATCAGCACTTCCTTCGGCGTCTGGATGAAATAGATCGGCGCCACCGGATAGAGCAGGAAGGCCGGCACGCCCATCGGCCAGCAGCTTGCATGTTTGGAGAACAGCGGCATTCCGGCGAGCACGCGCTCATTGAGCTTTCTCAGCTCTTCGCGAGCCCAGGGCTGCAGAATGGGATTGCTGATGTCGGAGACGGCAAAGGTCGTATGTTCGCTGACGTTCTTGGCGTTGGGTTGGCCGCTGAGAATCTCGGTGGCATTGGGTATGAAGGGATGCGCCGGGTCCGATGATACCGGGCGCGGCCCGTTGGCCAGCGGGATGTATTCCGGCCCATAAGCGATCCAGCCGACGCGGTCGCTGGGCGACAAATCGGGCGGCGATGCGGGCTGCGCGGCCAGCGCCGGGCACAACGCAGCCGAGCCGCAAAGCAAGACAGCTAGGATCGATACAAACTTGGACATCGCAAGTTTCCTACGCTTTGAGGAGTTCGAGAACCGCCGCGGCCGTGACGGCGGGGGCTTCCTGCGGCACATTATGGCCGATGACCGGTATCATCCGGCGCTGATAGCGCCCGGTGAAAAAGCGCGCCTGTGTATCGGATGCTCCGGGCGTGTTGACGCCGTCGCCCTCGCCTTGCAGGACGATTGTCGGCACCCGGATCTTGGGCTGCGCGGCCAGAAGTTTCTCCACAGGCTCCAACGCCGGATCGCCCGGCGCGTAGCCGTAACGGTGGCGGTAGGATTGGACGACCACATCCACGAAATCGGGATTGTCGAACGATCGCGCCGTTCGGTCGTATGTTGCGTCGTCAAACTTCCAATTGGGCGACCACAAATGCCACAACAATTTGCAGAACTCGTGCCGGTTTGCCTGCAGCCCGGCGCGCCCGCGTTCGGTGTGGAAATAATATTGATACCAAAGCCGGTGTTCCTGTTCCGGCGCGGCGGGCGTTGCCGAGGCGGCGATATCCTGAATCGTGTAGCCATTGGCGGAGACCAGACAGCGCACGCGTTCCGGCCATAAAGCCGCGACGACGCAAGCGCCGCGACCACCCCAGTCGTAACCGACAAGCGCGGCATTCGGCAGCCGGAGCGCATCCATGAGGTCAAGCAAATCCCGGCCCAGGGCCGCCTGTTGTCCCGAGCGCGGCGTTTGTGCCGACAGGAACCGCGTCGGACCATAGCCGCGCAAATAGGGCACAATCGCCCGGTACCCAGCCGCCGCAAGCGGCGGGGTCACGTCGTCATAGGCGCGCGGATCATAGGGGAATCCGTGCATCAGGAGCACAGGGACACCGGTTTCAGGACCGCTCTCCTCGTAAGCGATCTCCAGCGTGTTCGTGCGGATGCGCTTGATCGGTCTGGTTTGGACCGGTTGCGAGAACGCCGGTCCATGAGTCGCCATCATCACGGCAGGCAAGAGGCCGATGAGCATGCGGCGGTCGATCATGCGATCACCTCGTCCATAGCGATGTCACATCGCTCAAAAATCCGGTTTGCTCGCTTGCGGAATCGGCTCGACGTCCAGATGGAAATAATCGTTCGTCATGCCCTCGGCGCAGGACACTTCGATCATCGGTCCGAATTCGGCGCGCCCATATCGCTGAATGGCGTTCCAAGGCATGGTGAAAGCGCCCGGATCATCGACATGCACATTGACTTCAAGCGTCTTGCCGCCGTCGATCATGCGGAAGCGTTCGACGACGTGCAATTTATCCGTATGCGGAGTGCGGTAATTGTCGATCCAGGTCTGGTCGTTCATGCCGATGGTGTCGACCACCAGCGTGTCGCCCTCGTAATGGCCGACGGATTCGCCGAACCAGGAGGGCTTCGGATGCGCCGAATGGGGTACGTTCAGGAAGATGCGGCGCGTCTGGTAATCCTCCTGCCAGACCATGGTGACCTCTTTGGCGGTCTGGATGAAATAGACGGGCTGCACGCCCTGAAGCAGGAAGCCGGGAACACCCATCGGCCAGCAGCTGGCTTGCCGGCCGAAACCGGTTCCTCCGGAAAGGATGCGCTCGTTTCGCTTGCGCAGCTCTTCCCGGGCCCAGGGCTGCAGGATCGGGTTGCTGATATCGGAAACCGGAAATGTCGGTTGGGGGCCTTGGATTCGCCCGCTTGGTGGATAGTTCGGCAGAAGATTGACCACTTGCGGATGGGCCGGATCGTTGGTGACCGGGCCAGGCCCGCTCGCCGGCGGTTTGAACCCGCCGGGGACGGCGATCCAGCCTATCCGGCTGTCGGTGGAAAAGTCGGGTACCGGTTCCGCACCAACCGCCGGCCAAAGGGTGGCGCCTGCACAGAGAAGCACCGCCAAGCCCAGACCAAAGCGGCGAGCTATCCGGTTCGGCTTATCGCTGGACATCGGCCCCGCTCCTCGTGCCTACGAGAGAGATATACCATCTTCGCGAAACGAGCGGAAAGCCGCCAACAGGCGCTTGGGTCAAGCCGGTCCGCTCAATTTTGGCCTCGTACGGCGCGACGGCGGCGGCGTTTCGGATTAAAATGGCGTCTTTCGGACGGAGAGTGCTTTGCGGCTGGGCGTTTCACTCGTTGCGTTGCTATGCGGCCTGGGGTTTGCCGGCGATGGCGTGGCGCAAACCAATACCCGCATGGCGCAATGCGACGGCTCGGACCCGGCGCTCGTGATCCCAGCCTGCACCACCGTCATCACATCGGCCCAATCCTCGCACGAGATCGTTAGCCTCGCTTTGAGCAACCGCGCCCTGGCTTACGAAAAGCTCGGCCAGAACGATCGCGCGATGGCGGATTTGGACGCGGCGATCAAGCGCGATCCCAAGAATCCGCACGCTTGGCCCAACCGCGGCAACCTCTATCTGGCGCAAGGTCAATTCGACCGCGCCATGGCCGACTACAACGAGGCCCTGGTGGTTCACCCGAACAACCCCTTCGCCTTCGGCCATCGCGCCGATGCCTATTTGATCCACGGAGAACCCGCGAGGGCCATCCCGGACTACGACCAAGCAATCAAGATCGATTCCAAAAACGTCAATTACTTCATCCATCGAGGGGAAGCCTATCGAGTCCAACACGACGACGATCACGCCATCGCCGATTTTAATCGCGCGATTGCGCTCAATGCGAAATCAGCGCCCACTTATGTCGATCGCGGCCTCGCCTATTCGGACAAGCGGGACTACGACCACGCCATCGCCGATTTCGATTCTGCGATTCTCCTCGATCCCAAGCTGAGCATGGCGCTCAGCCACCGCGGCGAAACCTATGCCTTGAAGGGCGTATACGATCGCGCGCTGGCCGACTTCACCGAAGCGCTCAAGCTCGACCCGAACAGCGCGGCGATCTATGTCGGCCGCGGCAACATCTATCAGGGCCAGGCTCTATTCGATCGCGCGATCGCGGATTACGACCACGCGATCATGATCGATTCACACGATGCGCAGGCCTACAACAACCGCGGCACCGCCTATGCAAGCAAAGGGGATTATGAACATGCCATCGCGGATTATGATGCTGCGGTGGAACTCAATCCAGGGTTTCCCGAACTCTTTGCCAATCGCGGCTTGGCCTATGTGAAGACCGGACAGCCTGCCCTCGCGATCGACGATTTCAGCGCGGCTTTAGCCAAGAATCCGACGGACGCCCTGAGCATGTACAACCGTGGCGTCGCCAGGAAGGCCATGGGAGACCAGACCGGCGCCGATGTCGACATGGCGGGCGCGCGCCAAATCAATCCCAATGTCGGAAAATGATGGCCTGCCTCAAGGCAGGAAGGTGAGCCGCTTGTAGAACGGCAAAGCGGTGATGGCGATGATCTTCTCGGAGCCATTAAGCGCCGTGGCGAGCTTGCCGCTTCCCTTGGCTTTCAGCTCGATTGTCTGGACATGGTTCACGCCGGTATTGACGCTGCGCAGCACGTCGACCACCTGCTCACCGCGATAGATCCGATAGAACGCCGGATCGGCGGCCGAGTAATTGTGCACGTCGAAACTGCTCAAGGCCGGTACGCCGCGAGTAAAGCTGACGTGGAGGTCAAGCTCATTGCCATCCTGGCCTTTGGCGACCCAAGTCTCGTCCACCTTGGCATCCAGCCCACCGGCGCTGCCGTGCTCGGCGCGATCGACGCTGACGGTGCCCGGACCGTAGACCTTGTACGCTCCGGGAGAACCGAGAGGATCGGTCGAATAGCCGCCGACGATCATGTTTGCCACTTCGCCCGTCTTGGCGTTCTTGCTGGGGACGATGACAACCAGCAGCCGATTGGTGCCGGCCTGGAGCGGCTTGCCGTCGGGCGTCAGGCCAAGTTTGCGGTCGAGGAACAGGACAACAAAATTGGCGTCCTTGGCCGGGCCGTTGGTGACTGGGCTTGAGGTCCATCCGCTGGGCAGAAAAGATTGCACCGCGTTCGGAGCGATCTGCAGATAGAGATAGGTCCGCATCTCGGCGACAATATTCTCCGTCTGCGTCTCGGCCTGCGCAGCAGGCGCCATCATCGCCAACATCCCTGCGACGATCAGACCGCCTGCGATTCTCGACATCAAAGCGCGCATGATCTCCTCCAAGCGTTTTGAATTGGCGTCCCGGACTTTCCGCCCGAGCAATCACGACGATACCATGTTCTTGGCTGCGCAAAATGAAACGGGCGGGTCAATCGACCCGCCCGTTGCCATTAACTAGCGCCGTTGAAGAGGCGCGAGGCGCGTTATTTCGACGCGACCTGCTGCTTCAACTTTGCGATGTCCGCGTCGCTGCGAAGCGTCAGGATGCCCATCTGATTTGTACGATAGACGGGCATGCTGATCTTCGTCACGCCGCTTCTCTCATCGACGGTGAGATGGCGCATTTCGGTGCCGCGTACCGGCAATTCGAACGTCGTCCATTGCTTCGTGCTGGGGTCGTATTTGAAGATCTGGTCATTGGTCCAGAGGTTGCCCCAGACATTGTGCTTGGAATCAACGCTGATGTGGTAAGGCTGCATCGCCGCAGACGGGAACGGGATCATCGTGACCGCATTCGTCTTGGTGTCGATGCGGGCCAGGCTCGAGCCCCAAGAATCGCCGACCCAAAGCACGTCGGCGGCCTTGTCCGTGCCCATGCGGCGCGGACCTTGCGCCCACGGATACGGATTGCCGGTGGAGATGTCGGTGACCTTGCCATAGGCCGCGACTTCTGCGGGTGTCAGGAAGTCACGAATCTTCTTGTTTTCCGGCAACACGATTTCCGTGACCTTGCCGGTTGCGAAGTCGGCTTTGCCGATCGTGTCAAAGCCCATTTCCGCCCAGTAGCCGTTGCCGGTCCGGTCGCCAGCCGCACCATAGGTGCCGCCCGTGCCATAGGAACGTTTGAAGGCGGTGGTCTTGAACTCCGTGAACTCCAAGGTCTTCGGGTTGAACTTCAGCACGCCCTGCGGCGCGGAAGCCCAGATCATGCCCTTGCCGTCCACGTCCATCGTCACCGCGCCGCCTAGCGGCTGCATGCCGTCAGGAGTCGGATAGACCGTGATCTTTCCGGTCTTCGGTTCCATCTTGCCCAAGCTGCGGCGGCCAGGATTGACGTCAAACCAGAGGTTGCCGTCTGCATCGCGCGTGATGCCATGCGTCGGAGACGCGAGTTGAGGATTATTCGCGCGCGGCCACTTGTAATACGACACTTCACCCGTCTGGGCGTTGACCTTGCCGACTGTCACCAGGCTGTTGGTGCTGTTCGAGGTGAACCAGACATTGCCGTCGAAATCCATCTGGTCATCATGAACGATCAGCCCGCCCTTGGACGGTGTTCCCATCGCCCAGTTCGTGCCGTCATTGTCCGCGGTGCTCGCAGGAAGGGCACCGGCTCCGGCGCCCTGAACGCGCGGCACATCATACAGCGTCCACACCACGCGGGCAGCCTCGCCCGACGGACGCGCCCGTGTCGGGATCGTCGGTGTCGGGGTATTCGGTCCGCGCACTCTGGCCAGATAGGCCGCCAGGCGCTTCTGATTCATCTGAATGATCTGGTTGGCCGGACGATCCGTCGGCAGGCCGGCGCCGATGACCTTCATCAGGTCGATGATCCTGCTCCAGCCCTGCTCGTCAAAGCGGAATTGCAGCGGGAAGCTCGGCGTATGGCAGCCATTGCAATTGTTGTGGATGATTTGCTTCATGTGCACGTCTTCGGCATTGCCTTCCGGCAGTGCGTCCCAGACCAATTCGCCCGGAAGCTGTTTCCACTTCGTCTCGGGATCGGTGATCGCCTTCAACGCCAAATCTTGCTTCTTGTTGGCGGAGAGATCGACTTGCGCTTTGGTCTGCTCGAAGCCGAGCGTCTGTGCCCAAACATTGTACTTACCGGCTGCCATCGGCGGGAAATAATAATTGCCGGTCGCGTCGGTATAGACGCTGTTCGTGATGGTCGATCCCTCGCGCTTGGCGGAGACCACAACGCCATCGAGCTTTTGGCCGGCCGCCGTAGCGATCGAGCCGCTCAAAATCTGGTCGGCGGCCTGTGCCGACACCGTCATTCCCAGCCCGGCCACTACCGCAGCTGCACTCGCCAACAACATGCTATGAAATTTGGTCATGGTGTTTTCTCCTGTGGGAATTTTATTCTGCTGCGCCGCCTGGTTTCGCTGTCGGGGGCGGAGGTTCCGGTAGTGTCCTTACATAGGCAATGATGTCGCTGATGTCCGAATCTTTGAGAGTGTATTTCCAGCCCGGCATCTTCACGAGACCGTTCTGAATGACTTCTTTCATCAGCGCGTCATCGCCATTGACCGATGATTTGCTGAGCCGCGGACCATAGGTCGCTGAACCTGGGTTTTGCGGCAGATGGCAGACGTTGCAGTTCTGGGTCAGGATCTGCCGGCCGTGCGCTTGCTGAGGGGTGAGATTGTTCTGAGCAAATGCGGTCTGCGTTCCCGCGGCCAAAAGGAATAGAACCAACGCAGCATGGTGCTTCATGGGGACTCCCTCCCGAATAAACTTATTTTCAGGGAGCATATTCCTTGCGGGCCTAGGGGGGAAGGGCTTTCCGGCGCGGAATTGCCTCAAAACGGGTCAAAATGGTCATTCCCCGGGGGATTATCCAAGGGTTCGATGCGCCCCGTTCTTGCGGCCCGAAGTTCCCCCAATTTGTCCCTAGAAATCCGGTCTGTCCGCCGTCGGGATCGCCGCATCGGCTCCGGCGTAATACTCGAACGGGTTCTCGGCGCAGCGCATCTCCCACAACTCGCCTTCGGCCCGCTGATAGGTCACCAGAGCCGTCCAGGGCATGGTGAACATGCCCGTATCATCGACCGTCAATTCCACCTGCATGCCTTTGCCCTTGTAATTGGGATCGAGCAGCACGCCGTTCGGGTTCGGCCGATAGCCCACGCGGTATTGCCGATCGTGGCGCTGGGCCGCCTGCTTGGCGGCTTCGCCATCCATCAGGCGGTAGCGCTCCACCACGTGCAGGGCATCGCTGTGCGGTGTGCCATACCAATCGAGCGCTGAGATCGGGGTGGCCTTGATGCCGACCGTGTCGATCACCAGCGTATCGCCTTCGTAGTGCCCCACCGAATCGCCCTGGCCGGAGGGCGTCACATGTGCCGGATGGGGCACATTCATGCGCACATGGCGGACCTTGTTGTCATGCGAGTAGAGGATGGTGACTTCATTCTTCTGCTGCAGCATCTCCATGGCGAACTGCACGGCAAAAATGAAGGGCGGCGGCTCGGGGCGGCATTGTTCGTGGGCGTTGGGAACGGACATGCCCGCAAGCGAGGCCTCGCCGCGTTTCTTCAATATTGCTGCGGCTTCCGGCTTCAGGATCGGGTTGGTGTAATCGCCGACGAGCTTGTTCATGTCCATCACGCCGGCGCCGGTGTGCATCATGTTCACCACCGGACCGGGGCCCGATAGAGGCGATTCCAAATTCAGCGAATCGCGTCCCCACAGGCCGGAGAAATCGGGAATCGCCGCCTGTTCGGACCCGACAACCGGCGAGACAAAGAGTGCTCGCGAGAGCACCGCCGCCATCAGGATTTGCTGCGTTACACACCGTGCGAGATGGCGCATTCGCCTCGTCTCCCTCAGCAATCATCCGCCGCTCGCCAAAAATGAAGAGCGGCCCCAATCCTACGACTGGAGCCGCTCCCGAACGAGTCCGAATCCTGAGAGCTTACGCCTTCAGGTATTTGTTGAACCAATCCAGCGTGTGCTGCCAGGCTTCTTTGGCGGCGGCTTGGTCGTAACGCGGCGTCGTGTCGTTGTGGAAGCCGTGATTGGCGCCCTTGTAGATGTGACCTTCATGCGGCACGTGGTTGGCCGTGAGTGTCGCATCAAAGGCTTTCCATCCACCGGTGATGCGCTCGTCGAGCTCGCCATATTGCGCATTGATCGGCGCCTTGATCTTGGCGGTGTCTTCGGCGCTGGGCTGAACCCCATAGAAGGGAACGCCGGCCGCCATGTCCGAGCCCATGCGCACCGCCAATTGATTGACGATGCCGCCGCCGAAGCAGAAGCCGATGACGCCGAGCTTGCCGGTGCCGTCGGGGCGCGATTTCAGCCACATAGCCGCGGCGTAGAAATCTTCCCGCATCTTGGCGCCATTGACCTGACCGAAAAGGGTCGCGCCCTTGTCGTCATCCCCAGGATAGCCGCCCACCGAGGTGAGCCCGTCGGGCGCCAACGCCATGTAACCGTTGACCGCCAGCCGCCGTGCCACGTCCCTTATATAGGGATTGAGACCGCGGTTCTCGTGGATGACCAGGACGACGGGCAGTTTCTGGGCATTGGCCGGCCGCACAAGGTAGCCCTTGATGCTGCCATTCCCCTGCGGCGAGGGAACCGTGACCTCTTCGCCCTTGATGCGCTTGTCGTCCGGTTGAACCTCCATGGCCAATGCGTAGTTCGGCTTGAGCGCCTCGAAGAGGGCCGCCGCGGTCATGCCGCCAACGGCATATTTCTGTGCGCCATCCATGAATTCGCGGCGGCTGATGCCGCCATGCACATATTCGTCAAAGAGGCTCAGAACCTCCTTGGGGAAATCGGATGCTTTCATACGTGTCATGGGAGTGCTCCCTCTAACTGGGTGAAATCGCGAAAACCGGGGGTGTGCGAGAGCGAAGAATACCTGCCAACCCACCGATTGTCATGCCCGTAGTCACCAAGCCTTGCTGAGGGTAATATCCCCTCCGGCATGAACGGATGGGCGCTCGCATATCCTTGACTTCGGTTCGGAGTGCTCGACATAGTAACGGGAATTTGACTGACGAACAGGCGTCACCACGCGCTCGAGAAACCTGGGAGGGTACCAATGAAAACTACGTTTGGAGTTGCGATTCTGTTGGGCACCGCTGTGGCTGCCGTCAGCGTCATCGGCGCGATACAAGCCGCCGATCAACAACCATTGCAGCAGCCCGCTTGGGCCTATGGCGTTCCGCCGCC
>Ga0209488_10003134_pt1 | contig 13365 bp, 11 predicted proteins | sample Rivendell_Oct201_8_FD_188349 | JGI IMG/M metagenome (GOLD analysis project Ga0209488, IMG submission 188349) | Vadose zone soil microbial communities from the Eel River Critical Zone Observatory, Northern California, USA -... | ecosystem: Environmental > Terrestrial > Soil > Vadose zone >...
GGAAGCGAAAACGAGGAAATTTTGGTGGTCGAATGTGATCCGGCGAAAAGCGAAGAAACGCGTCGCGGCTGGCCATTCTTTCGCGACCGTCGCATTGATGCCTATCAACCGATCCTGAATCGCTGGCTCGGCGAATAATGTCTGCCGCAGGCTGGCCCGATTCGCTTGGATTTCGCATGCCCGCCGAATGGGCGCCTCACGAAGGCACATTCCTTGGCTGGCCGCACGAGCTCACGGACTGGCCAGGGAAATTCGCGCCGATTCCGTGGGCTTTCGCGGACATTGTGCGGCATCTGGCGCGCGTTGAATGCGTTTTCCTGCTGGTAGAAAACGCCGCAGCACAATCGGGCGTCAAATCCATCCTGAACAAATCTCACGTCAATATCGAGCGCGTTCAATTTCTACTCGTTCCCACGGACCGCGGATGGATGCGCGATTCCGGCCCGCTATGCGTTACAAATAAAACCCACAACGTCGCGTTCAATCATTTCAGTTTTAATGGCTGGGCAAAATATCCCAATCACAAGAAAGACGCGCGAGCCGTAAGCCGCGCTAACAAAAAGCTTGGCCGCAAAATATTTCTGCCCACGCACAATGGCCGCCGCGTAGTTCTGGAAGGCGGCTCCATCGATGTAAACGGCTTGGGCACACTATTAACTACCGAAGAATGTCTGCAGAGCAAAATTCAGGAGCGCAATCCCGGCTTCACCAAACGCGATTATGAGCAAGTCTTCCGCAACTATCTCGGCGTGCGCAATGTTCTGTGGCTGAAAAACGGTATCGCCGGTGACGACACCCACGGCCATGTGGACGACCTGGCGCGTTTCGTCGATCCGTCGACGGTGGTGACCATCGTCGAGGAAAATAAATCAGACGCCAACTATTCCGCGCTGCAGGAAAATCTCACGCTGCTGCAATCGATGAAGGATCAAGACGGTAAACCGCTTCGCGTTGAGACACTGCCGATGCCCGCGCCGGTGTTTTTCAACAAACAACGCCTCCCTGCCAGCTATGCAAACTTTTATATCGCTAACAAACTTGTACTCGTTCCGGTATTCAATGATCCCAACGATCGAGTCGCCTTGAACACCCTCCACAAACTTCTCCCGGGGCGCGAAATCGTGCCGATTTACTGCCGCGATCTCGTCCTCGGCCTCGGCACCATCCACTGCATGACGCAACAACTTCCCGCGTCTAGCTAACCGAAAGATGACGAAACTCGCTGCCTGCCTGCGCAGGCAGCTCGAATAACAGCCCGTGGCGATTCTTTGCTACACTGCCAGCAGCAAAGCTGCTCAGATCTGGAGATCGCATGTTCGCGTCCATCGCACTTCTTCAGCAACGAACAGTGGTAATCGAATGGTGGCCTCGCGGCATCATCGCTTGGCTGCTGCTTGGCCTGATCGCGGGATGGCTGGCGGGTAAATTAGCGCGCGGCCGCGGCTTCGGCTGCGTCACCGATGTTATTCTAGGCTTGATCGGATCTTTTATCGGCGGTTGGATTTTCACCCGACTCGGAATTTTTGGCGGAGGCTTTCTTTTCTCACTGGCCGCGGCCACACTCGGTGCCGTAGTCCTGGTTGCCATCGCGCATCTGTTCAGCGGCGGTTCAAGAAACTGACTCATGGTCAGCCCGCCGCTTTTCTCTCCCTGGGCGCTAATCGCTGATCGCTCAGTTCCTGCGGGCTGATCGCTGTCGGTTCACGGTACTGTGATACTCTTGCACTGTACCCTAATGGAGCTAATATTCGTTGAGTAAGCCTCTGCAATCGCTTTTCGCAATTCCCCTCGGTGGTCTCGGTGAGTTCGGCATGAATATGATGGCGCTTCGCTACGGCGACGACATCATCGTGATCGATGCCGGCATGATGTTCCCCGAGTCTGAATTGCTGGGCGTGGACCTGGTCATTCCCGACATTACGTACCTGAAACAGAATCGCCAGCACGTTCGGGCGATCGTCTTAACGCACGGCCACGAAGATCACATCGGCGCACTTCCCTACATTCTGCGTGATCTCAACGTTCCGGTGTACGGAACGCGCTTCACGCTCGCGCTGGTCAAGAAGCGCATCACGGAAGCCGGACTTCTCGACTCGACGACATTGCGCGAAGTTATTCCCGGACGGCGCATTGAAATCGGCCCCTTCGAAATTGAGATGATCCCGGTGACGCACAGCACCATTGACTGCGTCGCGCTCGCGGTGCGCACTCCTGTCGGCGTCATCATTCACACCGGTGATTTTAAGATTGATCACACGCCCGTCGGCGGCGCGGGATTCGACATTCATACTTTCGCGCGCTACGGCAATGAAGGCGTGCTGGCGTTATTTTCCGATTCGACAAACGTCGAGCGCCCCGGCATTACGCCTTCCGAGCGTGCGGTGGTTCCGCGCATTGAAGAACTTGCGCGTTCCGCTCCCAAGCGCGTCATCCTTTCGTGTTTTGCTTCCTCCATCCATCGCATCCAGCAAGTGATCGACATCGCCTCGCGGGTCGGCCGCAAAGTCGCCTTCGTCGGCCGCAGTATGGTGGACAACGTCGAAATCGCGCACGACCTGGAATATCTGCGCATTCCCGACGGCATGGTGGTCCGCTCGCAGGACATTCGCTCATTCGATCCGCGCAAAATCATTATCCTGGCTTCCGGCTCGCAAGCCGAGCCCATGTCTTCCCTTTCGCGCATTGCCGTGGACAATCACCGCTTTGTCAGCGTCGACGAAAATGACACGGTCATTCTTTCTTCGCGCATCATCCCGGGAAACGAAAAAGCGATTTTCCGCATGCTGGATCACATGTTCCGCCGGCGCGCGCTGGTCTATTACGACAATTCAGCCGGTGTCATTCACGTTTCCGGACACGCCAGCCAGGAAGAACAAAAACTCGTCCTGCAGTTGGTCAAACCGAAATACTTTATTCCGGTACACGGCGAATATCGCCATCTGTTCCGCCACGCGGCGCTTGCGCATCAACTCGGAGTCGTCAGTGGCGAAATTTTGCTGGTCGAAGACGGGCAAAACATCGAGTTCACCGAAGACGCCGCCCATCGCCGCGATCCGGTAACCGCCGGCCGCGTCCTGGTGGATTCCGGCTCACTGGAAGAAATCGAAGAAGTGGTGGTACGCGAACGCAAGCATCTTTCCGAAGACGGCGTGGTCGTGCCGATCATCGCGATTGATAAACACACCGGCAAACTGGAATCGCAGCCGGAAATCGTTTCGCGCGGGTTTATGAGTGACAACGGCAGCGATCTCGTCGCTGGGGCGCGAGACATCGTGTTGCGCACCATTAACACTTCCAACGCAGAAGAACGCGCCGACTGGTCGGTCATCAAAGAAAAAATTCGCGTGGACCTGAAGCGCTACATCAGCAAGCAGACCTCGAAGCGCCCGCTCATCTTGCCGGTAATCCTCGAAGTCTAGACGTTACACGCCGTTAACCGCTCCGAAGCATCAATGTTTCCCGAGGGGTCAATCGCTTCCGAGGCGCATACCTCTGCCCGGGTGTCAACCTCTCCGAGGCACTCACGACAACCCGTCGTCATTCCGAACCTGCCTGCGCAGGCAGGCGCAGCGAGGAATCTCTCGACGCTTTCTCGCTGGCGTCACCACTTAGCAATCCCGTGTTAATAGTCCGCCGCCCGGCGTGATTTTTTCTGCGTGGAAGTTTCCGGCCGCTTATCGCTGAAATTCCGTTACACAAATTATTCATATCCGCCGCATTTGAATTTTTTATGAGTTTTACTGTAGCGGTACCTTAGATTCCCGGACATTCCTGCAACTTCCTACGCATAATTTCGTCCAAGTAGATGAGTTTAGATTTTTTCGTTCTTCGCAAGACTCTAGACACTTTCAAGGAGAATTAAATGAAAACGAAACATTTCGCAAAGGGTCTTCTCTTCGGCGCTTCGCTTCTTCTCGCTTCTGCCGCTTTCGCCGGCGAAAAGGCCTCCATCAAGTTGTATGAAGATGTGAAAGTCAGTGGCAAAACGCTGACTGCGGGCCAGTACGATTTGGCCTGGGAAGGCGCCGGCGCAAACGTTCAGCTGAGCATTCGGCAAGGCAAAGACACCATCGCCACGGTCCCCGCGCAGCTCGAAAATTCCGCGTCCGCCCCCGCAAACACCGGCTATGCGACCAAGAGGGAAGATGACGGCTCAAAGTCGTTGACCAACGTCTTCTTCTCCGGAAAGAAATACTCACTCAACCTTGACCAGCAAGCAGCCACTACTGCCGCGCCCGCAGCCACGGGCACCAAGTAACTTTTTTCAGATTTTTCTAAGCGGTTGGTGGCCTACACTCTCCCCGTGGATCGCTCCCGAACGTCCTCGCGTGTCTTTAAATGCGAGGACGTTTTTTTGCTGTTGCGTGTATTCGTCCGGCCGCTTTACCGCTTTCGGAACGCGCACCGCGCCTTCGCTCGACTTTTGCTGCCTCTTCGCACCTATAATCTCTGCCATAGCGAACTGCGCGCGGAGAACTGGTTCGTGAGGTTTGCAGTCGAAGAGGTGCGCCATGCTGATTTTTCGTCGATACTTCGTGTTTCCGTTTCTCCTGACCGCATTTTTCGCTGGCGCGTCGCCTGCCCAGCAGAATCCCGCTGATCCCTACTCGGTGGTGCACGGCTGGCCCGTTCTTCCGGACGGCATGGTCCTCGGCCAGGTTTCCGGCGTCGGGGTCGATTCCCACAATCATGTTTTCGTCTTTCATCGCGCGGAAAACTCCTGGGCCGCGGACAAGACTCATCCCATCAGCGCTCCAACGATCCTCTGCTTCGACGGGGCGTCCGGAAAATTGTTGTGGTCCTGGGGAGAAAACCGCTTTCTCGAACCCCACGGCCTGCGTGTGGACGCGCACGACAACGTTTGGGTTACCGACCGCGCGCTCCAACAAGTCTTCAAGTTTTCCCACGATGGAAAACTTCTCTTAACCATCGGCACCGAACGCGTTTCTGGCGTCGATGCAACTCATTTCGACAAACCTACCGACATCGCTTTCGCTTCCGATGGCTCGATCTACGTCAGTGACGGCTACGGCAACAATCGCGTGGCAAAGTTTTCTTCCGACGGCAAATTCCTGTTCGATTGGGGACACAAAGGCCAGGGCCCCGGCGAATTTGACCTGCCGCACAGCGTAGCGGTTGATACACAGGGAAATGTTTACGTCGCCGATCGCAGCAATGCGCGCATTCAGGTTTTCGATGCGAACGGAAAATTCCTGAAAGATTGGAAGTCACCTGAGCTTGGCCGCCCGTGGTCTCTTACTATCGGGCCCGACAATTTGCTGTACGTAGTCGATGGTGGCGACCTCAAGCCCGCGGGACCCGATCGCGGCCAGCTTCTTAAGCTCGATCTATCCGGCAAAATCCTGGCCAAGTGGAGCCGCTTCGGCAATTACGACGGCCAGATTTATTGGGGCCACGACCTTGCCGTCGGAAAAGACGCCGCAGTATATGTCGGCGACGTCTATCACGGCATGCGCGTACAAAAGTTCGTTCCGCGGTAATCTCGCGCGTCAAATTCTTACAATACGTTTGCTCCGCCCCGATTTATATTCGGAATGAACTGAACCAGGGTGCTGCGCTTTTCCTGCTGGTGTTGGCAGCACTTCCGGTTCCTCGCTACAATGGCCGCTTAAAGCGGCCCGTTTCAACGCGGAGTCTACATTGTCATCTTCTCCCACATCCCCCGCTGCGCCGGTCGCCTCCAAAGCAGCCTTCTACTTCATCCTCATCACCGTCGCGTTTGACTTTCTCGCCTTCGGAATCATCGCTCCCGTTCTGCCCGACCTGATCCGCCAATTCCAAGGCGGCGACTTCGCTCGCGCCTCCGCCATCACCGGCTATTTCGGACTCGGCTGGGCCACCATGCAATTCATTTTTTCCCCCTTACTCGGTGCGTGGTCCGACCGCTTCGGCCGCCGCCCGGTGATTCTTATCTCCTGCTTCGGACTCGCCATTGACTACATCTTTATGGCTCTCGCTCCCTCGCTGCGCTGGCTTTTCGTCGGCCGGCTCATTTCCGGCATCACCACTTCGAACGTGGCTACCGCCTTTGCCTATGTCACCGACGTCACTCCTCCCGACAAACGCGCCAAGCCTTTCGGCCTGATCAGCGCGGCATTCGGACTTGGCTTCGTCATCGGCCCAGCCGTGGGCGGCTATCTTGGCGATATCAATTTGCGTTTTCCCTTTTGGGCCGCGGCAGGGCTAAGCCTCGCCAACGCTATCTATGGCTTTTTCATACTTCCCGAATCTCTCCCTCCCGAACGTCGTGCAAAATCCGCCTGGCACATGGCGAATCCGCTCGGAGCTCTTGGTCTTCTTCGTTCTCATCCCGAGCTGGCCGGACTCTCCGTCGTTCTCACCCTGTACTACCTCGCCCACAATTCGCTTCCTTCCATGTGGGCTCTCTACACGGAATACCGTTATTCCTGGAGCCACCGCGACGTCGGCAACTCGCTGACACTGGTGGGAGTGTGCGCTGCGCTGGTTTCCGGCGTCCTGGTCGGCCCTTTTGTGAAGCGCTTTGGCGAACGCCGCAGCGTTCTCTCCGGGCTGTTGTTCGGCGTGCTTGGATTTGCAGGCTTCGCTCTGGCCGCCCGCGGCTGGATCATCCTTGCCGTCATTCCCTTCATCGCACTGTGGGGAATTGCTGCTCCCGCCATGCAATCACTGATGTCCCGCCACGTTGACCCGTCTTCGCAAGGCAAGCTTCAGGGCGCCATCAACTCGCTCCGCGCTGTCACTGGCATGGCCGGACCTCCCCTATTCACACAAATTTTTGCCATCGCCATCGCGCCCAAGTACGCAGTTCACCTCCCCGGCGCTCCTTACTTCCTGGCGACACTGCTTCTGCTTTCCTCCCTGCTGCTCGCGGTCTACGTCACACGCGCTCACGCTGCCTCTCCTGTCCGCGAGCCGGTTTCCTCCACAAACGATTGATACGTCCACGGGGCCTCAAGCATCTCCGCAATTGACGCCTTGCGAATTCTTTGCCTATCCTTCTGTTGCTCAGCTGAATCTAAATTCACGGTTACCCTGCGCATTTTAAAAATAGCCAGATTCAAGGAGATTGCTCTATGCCAAGAGATTCCAAGTCGAATTCAAAGTCCGACCCGCAGGCCGGGTCCGATCGTTCGCGCCCGATTCTTCATCAGCATGCCCACGAAATTCAGCCCTACGGCAAACTGGCCAAGCTTCCCATTGCTCTGGACGAATCCGTTTGCGCCGAAAGCGCCGAAAATCTCAACCAAGTTCTCGCCGACACCATTACCCTTCGCGATCTCTACAAAAAACATCATTGGCAGGTAGCTGGTCACACCTTCTACCAACTACATCTGCTCTTCGATAAACACTACGAAGAACAAAATGAACTGGTAGACAGCATCGCCGAACGCATTCAAAGCCTCGGCGCCATCAGCCTGGCCATGGCCGCCGACGTCGCCGAAACCACCATCATTCCCCGTCCGCCGCGCGGCCGCGAAGAAGTGCCGGTGCAGATTTCGCGCCTCCTCGAAGCTCACGAAATGATCCTCAAGGAAGCCCGCACTATGTCCAAACAAGCCAACGAATCCGGTGACGACGGCACCAACGACCTTCTGGTCAGCGACATCATCCGCACCAACGAGCTGCAAGTCTGGTTCATCTCCGAACATCTAGTCGACGTTCCACTGGTCCGTGCCGACGGGCCTGCCGCCGAAAAGGAACCCGCGAAATCCAAATCCGCGAGCGCTCGATAATCCTCGTTCATTCGTGGAAATTTGCCACCTGCAGCCCCCACCCTCGCTCTCCGAGGGCAGGGGCTGCGCAAGCTTACGTTGTTGAAGCGGCTTTCCGCCGGGCGCGGCGGCGCGTTCAATCCTGACCAACCCAGTCGGTTTGCAAGTGTGGTGGCCTGATCAAGGTCTGCATCACCACGCAATACTGTTCGGTTTTCTCCCGCAGTCCGCGCAGTTGTTCCGGGGTTGCTTCAGGAGCAACAACGTCAAAATGAAGACGAATTTTCTCAAAACCGACGGCCAGATCTTTAGCTATGCCCAGCGTGCCCCGAAGATCCAAGTCGCCTTCGACGGCCACTTCAATACGTTCAGTGGGTATGCCCATAGCGGCAGCGACCATCTGGCAGGTGATCTGCGCACAAGCCGCCAAGGCCCCAAGCAAAAGGTCACCCGAACAGGCGCCAGTGCCGGCACCTCCGACTCCTTTGTGGGCCTGCGCATTGTAGATGGCGCGCCCGATATCGACCGAGCAGGAAACTGGAAGGTCCGTCTGGCCGCCTTTCGCTCGCAGAGTGATTTGCGAAGCCTTTGGGTTGTTGCGGTATTCCTCTTTCAACGGCTTCTGAAGTGATCGAAGGTCCATGGCAGCCTCATTCTGTGCATTTTTCACTGCGCGACTCCGAGACAGCCCGGCCAAGTCGCCTTGAAGCCGCCTTCGTTTGCATGTTAGCATCCGGGTTTATCATATGAGGGTTCATGCCTAAGTTCGTCATTGAACGAGAGGTCGCGGGAGCAGGAAATCTAACCGACGCGCAACTGCGGGAAATCTCGCAAAAGTCAGTCAGTGTTTTGAAGGAACTGGGTCCCGAAATTCAGTGGCTCCATAGCTACGTAACAGGCGACAAAGTGTACTGTATCTACCTCGCTTCAGACGAGGCCATCATCCAGGAACATGCCAAGCGCGTGGGCATCCCGGCCAACCGCGTCTCTGCGGTGCGCCGGCTCATCGACCCCACGACCGCCGAGTAGCACGCGCACCTGGCAAAAGTTATCCTTCGTCAGCCATGTTCCAGCGCTGGTGCGCTAACTCGAAGCGGATGCCGCGCCCGGCATCCGTGCTTCCTCAATTACTTTTTCAATCGGCATGGCCCGGCCCGCCAACCCTGCTGCCACACCTTCCTGACCGCTCAACATCTCTCGCGCCAGCCGCAAGATATGTTCCAGCTTGGCCTGTTCGGCTGGTGTCAACGGAGCACCAATACTTTGCCGCAGTGCCGCCGCCGCGCCAGCCAGCCGCAAGGAGCGCAATGCGTCGTGTTGCACGGCCGATAAGCACGCGAAACACTCCAGCAAACGGGCGATTCCGCGTTTGTGTTCCAGTTCTTGGAAAATTTTTATGCTTTCCCGGTAGAGGGAATGTGCCTGTGAATAGTCCCCTTGTTCCCTGGCCAGGCTTCCCAGATCGGCCACTGTGCCTGCAACGCCCCAGCGATCTCCAAGTTCGCGAAAGATTGCCAGCGCCTGTTCGTACAACGTCCGCGCGGCGACTGGCTCACCCTGATCGCGGGCCACGTCTCCCTGATAGTTTAGCGACCAGGCAACACCGGTCCGGTCTCCCAATCCTCGGAAGATGGAAATACATTCCGCATATAGGGCGCGGGCAAGATCATGGGCCCCTTGCAATTTCGCGATATTCGCCAGATTGCTGAGCGAACGAGCGACGGCCTTCTGGTCCCCCAATTCTCTCCATAGCAAAAGACTTTCTTCGAAAAGAGCGAATGCGGCCGGCAAGTCAGGCTTATCACGAGCAACGACCGCCAGCGCGTTTAGCGAGACCGCGATACCCGTTTTGTCATCTAACTGGCGCGCGATGTCTCGACTCTCGCTGAGGAGCGTCTGCGACGAGGCGTAATCTCCCTGGCCGCCAGCGAGGACGCCTGCCGCAAAAAGTGCGCGCGTGCGTGCCTTGGTTGGAGCTGTCGCTCCGGCAAGCTTCAGCAGCCTCCCCAACCTTTCCCTGCCTTCGGCAAGGTACTCACGAATCTCCCAGAAGCGAAACAGGGCGTTGCCCAGTCGCAGACCCCAGTCCGCATCGCCGGTTTCTGTCAGCCAATCAAGGGCAGCGCGAAAATTGTCGTGTTCCAACGCAAAGCGCTCTAACCATTCCGTTCCTTCCCCGCTGCACTGCTCCAGAGCCTCTTCCTCAGCTAGCACCAGGCAGTAGGCGGCGTGGGAGCGTTTCGTCACAGCCTTCTCCCCACTTGCTTCCAGTTTTTCCAGAGCGTATTCGCGAATCGTCTCCAGCATCGCGAAACGCGACTCACCCGCTTGTTCGACCTGCTGAGCCAGGCTGTTATCCACGATGGATGCCATACCGTCGAGCAGACCCAAGTGGAGATCACCTTTGGTGTCGCAAACCGCTTCCACGCCTTCCAGATTGCATCCTCCCGCGAACACCGATAATCTTCGAAAAAGCTTCTGCTCTGCAGCGCCTAAAAGATCGTAGCTCCAATCCATGGCAGCGCGAAGTGTCTGCTGTCTCTGTGGCAGATCCCGCGAGCCTCCCGTTAAGAGTTGCAGTCGGCTCGTCAGACGGGTCAGCATGGAAGACGGCGAAAGAACTTTGATCCTCGCGGCAGCGAGCTCGATCGCGAGAGGCAGACCATCCAATCGGACGCAAATCTCGGTGATGGCAGACGCGTTTTCTCGGTTAAGTTCAAAATCTGGCTTGGCAGCGACGGCCCGTTGTATGAACAGCGCGACGGCGGGGGATTGTGACAAGACTTCGACGGAAGGCACGCACCGCGAATCCGGCAGCGCGAGCGGCGGAACCGGAAATTCATGTTCGCCATAGACGTGCAACGCTGCGCGGCTGGTGACCAAGATTTTAAGATTGCGCCCCATAGTCAATAACTCCGCCACGCTGGGTGCCGCTTGGACCAGGTGCTCGAAATTGTCCAACACGAACAGCATGGGTGCGCGCAACGAATTCTGTAAATTCTTTTTGAGTATTTCGAGCGGCGACTGCCCTCGCGTCTCCCGGATACCCAATGTCTGAACGATCACCGAAGCGATCAAGCTCGGATCGCGTAACGGGGCGAGCGGGACAAAATGGATCCCGCCAGGAAATGCCTCGATAAGCCCGCTGGCCACAGCCACTGCCAGGCGCGTTTTACCGATACCGCCCGGACCGGTGACCGTAACCAAGCGCACATCCTGCCGTAGCAGCAGTTCTTTAGTAGCGGCTGCTTCCCTTTCTCGCCCCACCAACCCAGTTCGCGGCACGGGGAAGTTGCTCGGGCGCGTCTGCACCTGCTCTCCTGTTGCCGCAGCGCCAGCCCAGCGAGCGGATTTCAGGCCGGGCTTCTCCCCGTCGTAGACCTCAGCGACGCGAGCATGCCCCGAATCTAAATCGCGCCTCAGCCGCTGCAAATCCGCACGAATTTCCGCGGCGCTCTGGTATCGCAACTTCCGGTCCTTCTCCAGCGCCTTGTTGATTACCTCTTCGAGCTTCGGCGAGAGATCGGGATTCAGTCGCACTGCCGCAACCGGCCTGCGATTCAGAATCGCTTCGGTAATCAGAGCCGAGGTCTCGCCACGAAAAGGCTGAACTCCCGTTGCCATCTCGTATACCACCACGCCAAACGAAAACAAATCCGTGCGTGCATCCAGATCTTCACCACGAACCTGTTCCGGTGACATGCAGGTAATGGTGCCAATCGCCGCGCCAACGTCAGTGAGCTTTTCTGACTCGCTGGCTGTGGGCATTGCCGATAAATTCCGGGCACCATCCGCAGGCACTAGCTTCGCCAGACCAAAATCCAAAATCTTGGCGTGCCCTCGTGACGTCACAAAAATATTGGCCGGCGTGATGTCGCGATGGACGATGCTTTCGCTGTGCGCGGCGTCCAGAGCATCGGCAATCTGGATGCCCATATTCAGGATTTCCTCGATAGGTAGCGGTTTACCACTCATGTGCTGACGGAGCGTTTCGCCTTCGATAAACTCCATGGCCAGAAACGGCCGCCCGTCCTGCTCGCCGATGTCATACACGGTGCAGATGTTGGCGTGGTTCAGCGCCGAGCTAGCCAGCGCTTCCCGCCGGAAGCGCTCCAATGCCCGCGAATCGTTTGCCAGATTGTCCGGCAGGAATTTCAGGGCGACATATCGCTCCAGGCGCAAATCCTGCGCCTTGTATACGATCCCCATGCCCCCGCCACCGAGTTTCTCTATGATGCGGTAATGCGATGCCACACTATGCGGTCCCACAGTTGTCGTTTTCGATTTGGAACCCATACTCCCGGTTGATCTCTGCGTGGTGGTATTGCCCTCTATCACGGAGGCGACAAACCGGTATCCCATGCCGGTGACCGTATGCACGAACCTGGGCTGCTCGGGATCGTCATCGAGCACTTGCCGCAACTTGCGTACGGCTGCGTTGATGCTGTTATCCGTGTCCAGGAACACATCCTTGCCCCAGATCCGTTCCACGATCTCGTTCCGCGTTACCAATTCTCCGCGGCGCTCCACCAGCAAGAGTAGAAGTTCCATGGGGATGCGGGACAGCCTCAGAGCTTCGCCCGACCGACGCAACTCATAGGCGCCGCGGTCCAGTTCGAGATCGTCCGCAAGTTTTAAGACATTCCTAGCCATAGCAAGGACTACCCAAATGGAGACTTCCCGGCATTATACCTCCGCTTCTTGAGCAGTAGGCCTCCCTCTTCTCCCTGACTGCCGTTTTCATGGAGATTTAAGGCAATTTTCAGTCGCTCACTATTGTTAGAAACCGGCGCCTCGGCCACTATTCACGCCATCGCATGCGGACCGATGACAAGGCCCGAGCGAATTCGATCACAAGAAAAGAGAGAATCACAATGAAAAACAACCTAGCTAAGTTGAGTTTGCTGGCTGGCAGTTTTCTGTTGGCTGGCGCCGCGCAAGTGGCGGCTCAAGACAATTCCACTCCCGCACAAGTCGTGGTCCTGGATGAATGCGAACCGGCCAGCTTCAATGCCGCGCTTGGGCCTGACTTCTGCAAGAACGTCACGCTCGGAGCATTCACGACGCTGTCGGACTTGTTTGCCAAGGCGGCCGCAGGCACCCCGGATCCCAACTGGGACTTCGAACCTGACGTTCTCCACATCAAGAAAGGAACTCCGCTACTCGTAGTCGATCAGGGCGGCGAACCTCACACCTTCACCGAAGTCAAACACTTCGGTGGCGGCTTTATTCCCGAACTCAATTCAGGCGAAGCAACCGTTTCCGAATGTTCCGGCGGTTTTAAGAACATTGCGGTGGCCCGCACGCGCATCTTGCAAGGCAGCCAACTCCAGGTCTCCGGCCTCGCAAAAGGCGACCATCTCTTTCAGTGCTGCATTCATCCGTGGATGCGCATGACGGTTGAGGTGGGTGACAAGGGCCCGGCAGAAAAATAAATCGCGGGCCGTTTCCACAGGACGGCGCAAACTCGCGAACAAGCGGCTAAGGTGCTTGACGGAGGCGATCCCGTTTGCCAGGAGCGGTTGGCAGCGGGGTTCTCCTCCGTTTGCTTTTAGGCGGCAAAAATCGCCTTCACAAACGCGACGATCCGAAATTCCGGCAGGCAGGTCATAGCAGCATTGGTACTAGGTGCACGCCAACGATGGCTCTC
>Ga0209488_10003136_pt1 | contig 13361 bp, 9 predicted proteins | sample Rivendell_Oct201_8_FD_188349 | JGI IMG/M metagenome (GOLD analysis project Ga0209488, IMG submission 188349) | Vadose zone soil microbial communities from the Eel River Critical Zone Observatory, Northern California, USA -... | ecosystem: Environmental > Terrestrial > Soil > Vadose zone >...
TCGCTGCGCGCCGGAATCGTCTGGGTGAACCACATGCAGCCAACGTACGTCGAAGCCCCGTGGGGTGGATACAAACAATCCGGCTTCGGCCGCGAGTTGGGCCCATGGGGTATCGAAGAGTATCTCGAAACCAAGCAGGTCTACATCAACCTGAACGAAGCCCCAATCGGCTGGTACTGATGAGCCAAGCTCTCACGCACTGTCATCCTGAGCGAAGATTGATCGTCACGCCCAAGCGCGACGATCAACCGCAGTCGAAGGACCCCTGTACTTCGCGTAGCGCCATTACCGATTCAGGGAATTCTCACGAGAAACTGACATGAGCACGATTCGCATCACCACTCCCATTCCCGGACCAAAGTCCAAAGCCCTCTCCGAGCGCCGCGCGAAAGCCGTGCCCCGCGGCCTCTCGCACGGCACCCCCATCTACGTGGCCAAGGCCGAAGACGCCTGGCTCGAAGACGTCGACGGAAACCGCTACATCGACTTCGCCGGAGGCATCGGATGCGCCAATGCCGGTCATCGCCGCGATGCCGTCGTCAATGCTGTCCGCGATCAACTCGATAAATTCCTTCACACCTGCGTTCAGGTTACGCCTTACGAAGGCTACGTCCGTCTCGCCGAGCGCATGAATGAAGTCACTCCGGGCAAGTTCCCCAAGAAGACTTTCTTCGTCAACAGCGGCGCCGAAGCCGTCGAGAACGCCGTGAAGATCGCACGCGCTTACACCAAGCGTCCCGGCATCATCGCCTTCGAAGATGCTTTTCACGGCCGCACCATGATGACGCTGGCTCTCACCAGCAAAACTCATCCTTACAAGGCCGGATTCGCGCCCTTCCCGACCGATATCTATCGCGTGCCGTTCGCGTACTGCTACCGCTGCTCCTACAATTTGAAATATCCCTCTTGCGATCTCTACTGCGCGCGTCATCTCGAAGATACTTTCAAGCGTGTCGTGGCCAACGAAGAAGTCGCGGCGGTAATTGCTGAACCCGTGCTGGGCGAAGGCGGATTCATCGCGCCACCGCTCGATTACTTCAAAGTTCTCGTTGACCTGTGTCACAAGCACGGGATTCTCTTCATCGCCGACGAAATCCAATCCGGCTTCGGACGCACCGGCGCAATGTTCGCTAGTGAACGTTACGGCGTCGAACCAGATATTCTGGTCACAGCGAAATCTCTCGGGGGCGGATTACCCCTCGCAGCCATCACCGGCCGAGCCGAAATTATGGACGCACCGGGTCCGGGCGGACTAGGCGGGACATTCGCGGGCAACCCGCTCTCGTGCGCCGCGGCATTAGCCGTGCTCGACTTATTCGAGCGTGAGAATCTGTTATCCCGCGCGAACGAACTGGGTGAGCGCTTTCAACGTCGTGCCCGCGAATGGCAGCGTCGCTGGCCGATCGTTGGCGACGTGCGCGGCCTCGGCGGTATGCAGGCGATCGAATTGGTCCAGTCCACAGAAACGAAAACTCCGGCAGCCGAGGAAACAAAAAAGATCACGCAGTACTGCTATGAGCATGGCCTGATCACGATCACGGCGGGTTCGTACTCCAACGTGATCCGCGTCCTGGTGCCGCTGGTCGTTACCGACGAGCAATTTGACGAAGGACTGAATGTGCTGGAGTCCGCCATCGCCACGGTTTGCGACCGGAAGGATGCAGCCGTCGAAGTGATGTAGCAACCCGCGATCAACTACCTCTGAAGCACGCCCAAGGATTACGATCAAGACATGCCATTTCGCTCCGGATTCGTCTGTATCCTCGGCCGTCCCAACGCGGGCAAGTCCACACTTCTCAACGCCCTTGTCGGGGAGAAACTGGCAATTATTTCTCCGAAGCCGCAGACCACGCGCAACCGCATTCAAGGCGTCGTACACATCCCCAAGCGCAAGGGCCGCCAAGGCGGACAGATCGTGCTGGTCGATACGCCGGGCGTGCACAAGCCCGACAGCAATCTCGGCCGCAAAATGATGGTCGAAGTGCGCGAGGCCATGGAAGGTTGCGACCTTGTGCTTGTAATCATGGACGTTGCCCGCAAGTTTGATCCTCGCGACCAGTTCGCGCTCGACATATTGAAACAGTCGGGGACGCGTGCCTTTCTCGTCCTGAACAAAGTTGACCTGCTGCGCGATAAGGCGAGACTACTCCCCGTGATCGAGCAGTACCGCAAACTCTACGACTTTGCCGAGGTCATACCCATCTCCGCCCTGAAGCGGGACGGTCTCGATCTCCTCCTGGACAAAGTGATTGCCGCCTTGCCCGCAGGCCCCGCATATTTTTCTGAAGATCACGTCACCGATCAGCCTGCGCGCTTTATGGCGGCAGAAAGTATTCGTGAGCAGGTGCTGCAGGCAACTGAAGAAGAAATTCCATACGCGACCACTGTAATCGTCGATAGTTTCGAGGAGGGCCGCAAACTGACGCGAATCGCGGCGACCATCTACTGCGAACGCGAAGGTCAGAAGGGGATTCTTGTCGGCAAACGTGGCCAGATGCTAAAGAAAATTGGCACAGGAGCCCGGCTGCAAATCGAGCGCATGCTGGGAACCAAAGTATTCCTCGAGCTTTACGTCAAAGTACAAGCCGGATGGCGGGACTCGCGGGGTTTTGTCGAGGAACTGGACTGGAGACGACAGTTAGAGAACATGATGGGCCAGCAAGTTCGTCACAACGACACAAAAGAGTAGGGTTGTGTTAAGCGCCTTCCCCCACCACGCGATCGCCAGGTGGGATTGCCGTCAGGGACGTGCGACCGTTAGAATCCCAACAGCGACGCTGTTTGTCGCGCAAAAGGACAATCCAGCCAATCATGGAATCTGAGGTTCCTTCCGACGAAAACTTTCCGGAACACGACTTTGATCCACAAAAGTTGATTCTGCAACTGCGTGTCACATTGGCCGCTGACCGCACTGCGGTTGAGCCGGTCGTCGCGCAAGTCATGAGCACGATCCGGGAGATCAAATGTGTCGACGGCAAGGAAGACTCCATTGAGCTGGCCCTGCAGGAAGCCTTGGCGAACGCCGTTGTCCATGGCGCCAAGGAAGATCCAACCAAGATCGTCGAGTGCCTTGTGGCCTGCGAGCAAGATCGTGGTGTCATCATCATCGTGCGCGATCCCGGCCCCGGGTTTGATCCGAATGCGATTCCGAGTTGCACGCTGGGCGAAAATGTCTATTCCAATCACGGGCGCGGAATTTTTCTGATTAATCAGCTGATGGACGAGGTGGAGTTCCGCAAGAACGGCACTGAAATCCACATGGTGAAAAGATAAAACTCACCCCCGGGTCGCCACACTAACTACTCTTTCGCCGTGAGACCCAAAGTTTTCATCTTCCGATATAGGTGGCTGCGCTCCAATCCCAGCACTTCCGCGGTGCGGCTCATATTTCCGTGATTCTCATCGAGCTTCTTAAGGATGTAGTCTCGCTCGTAAGCGTCCCGAGCCTGATGCAGAGTGGAAAATTCCCGCTTCGGCGCCCGCCGTCCCCCATCGCGATACACGAGGGGAGGCAGATGCTTGCGCTCGAAACGCGTAGTCGTCGGATTCATGATTACGATGCGCTCGATCACGTTGCGCAGCTCACGAACATTCCCAGGCCACGAGTAGCGCATCAGCACATCGATGGCCTCGTCGGTAATTTCGCGCGGCCGTCGCCCGTAAGTGGCGGCCAGCTCTTTGAGGAAGTACCGAGCAAACAGCGGAACGTCTTCCTTGCGTTCACGCAAAGGAAGGACAAAGAAGGGAATCACATTCAGCCGGTAAAAAAGATCTTCCCGGAAGTTGCCTCTCGATATTTCTTCCTCCAGATCCTTGTTAGTCGAAGCAATCACACGAACGTCGACTGTGATCGTAGACGCGCTGCCCAGAGGGACAAAGCGCTGCTCATCCAGCGTGCGCAGCACCTTTGACTGCGTCTTCAGGCTCATGTCGCCGACTTCGTCCAGAAACAGCGTGCCCCCATTCGCCCTCTGAAACTTACCTTCTTTATCCGCGTTGGCCCCGGGGAACGATCCCTTACGGTGGCCGAAGAGTTCGCTCTCGATCAGATCCTCCGGAATGGCCGCACAGTTCATTTCGACGAATGTTTCGTCCTTGCGAAGGCTTTGAGCGTGAATCGCATGAGCCACCAGTTCTTTACCCGTTCCGGACTCGCCATAAATCAGAACCCGGCCGTTGGTGGGCGCCATCAGCCCAATCTGCTGGCGCAAAGCTTTCATTGGGATGCTGTCACCTACGATCACGCTTTTCGAGTGGAGCTGCTTCTTCAGGTCAACATTTTCCCGCTGCAGTTTCTTGGACTCGATCGCGTTCTTCACCAGAATCAGAGTCTTGTCGAGAGAAAGCGGCTTCTCGAGGAAATCAAAAGCCCCAAGCTTCGTCGCGCGAACCGCAGTCTCAATGGTTCCATGGCCGGAAATCATGATCACTTCCGGAGGATTGTCCAAGTCGCGAATCTTCTCAAGGGTTTCAAGCCCATCCATGGCCGGAAGCCAGATGTCGAGCAACACCACGTCGAATGCTGTCTTGCGAAGCAACTCAAGGCTCGCCTCGCCACTCTCCACTGACGCGGCGGAATATCCCTCATCCGCAAGCGCTCCTGCGAGCGATTCGCGAATCCCAGGTTCGTCATCCACGATGAGGACGTTATGCATGCTGAGGGGTTGCGGCTACGGACGTGTGCTCGGGAACCACAGGCAACTCGACGATGAAGCGTGATCCCACCGGCCGGTTCTCTTCCACCCGGATCGAACCATGGTGATCTTCTATCACTCGGCTCACAATCGCCAGGCCCAGCCCGGTCCCACGTTTCTTGGTCGAGAAATACGGTAAGAAAAGTCTCTCCTTAAGTTCCCGCGTCACGCCATGGCCCGTATCGGCTATGGTGATTTCAACCGCATCGCGGCTCGCCACTAGTGCGGTCGAGATCTCAATTTCCCGTACCAGAGAATCCTGCATGGCATCGGCGGCGTTGTCCACCAGATTGGCTATCGCGCGTTTGATCGCCTCTTTATCGGCCATTACTTTTGGAAGGTCCGCTGTGAGCGATTTGTGCAGGGCGATGCCATCCAACCTTCCATCAAACATGGACAGTGCGATCTCAATCACCTCATTGATATTCGAGGGCTGCGGTTTTGAGGCCGGAAATCGAGCCAATGTGGAGAATTCATCGACCAGCCGTCGCACTGTTTCGACTGCGCCAGCAATCGTTTCCGCACATGAGCGGACAATTTTGAGCGAGGAGGGATCCAAAGGCTTCGCCCGTTCCAGATGGCGCTGGATGCGCTCCGCAGACAACGCGATGGGAGTAAGCGGGTTTTTGATCTCATGAGCCACCCTGCGCGCTACCTCCCGCCAAGCGGCCTGCTTCTGAGCCTTCAGCAAGTCAGAGAGATCCTCGAACACGATCACGTATCCAGATCGCTCGCCTTGATGCCGCAATGTCGCAACAGTCACGGCAACGTTCAGAGACATGCGCTGCACCGACATTTCCATCTGGCTGGTGGTCATACCCATGCGATCGGCGCGACGCAGCAAGGGCTCGAAGTCTTCCAGCACTTCGGCAGGAAAGACTTCTTCCAACGTCGCCCCTTGAAGAATCTGGGGTGCGGGCCCGTGACCTGGGTCGGGGTGAAACATGCGCAGGAGCGCCTGATTGACATGGGTTACGCGGCGGGATTCGTCGAGTGAGAGCACTCCCGTAGGGATGCTTTCCAGTATGGTCTCCATCTGACGCCGGCGCCGGTCCAGTTCGGCGTTGGCAGCACCCAGGTCCCGGCTGGAGGCTTCAATCTGTCGACGGCTGGTTTCCAACTCTTCAGCCATGCGGTTGAACGAACGAACCAGGTCCCCGATCTCATCCGCCGCACTCACGTCGACCCGATAATCGAGACGTCCGCGCGAGATTTCCTGCGTGGCTTCCGCCAAAGCCGCCAGCGGGCGGGTTACGAGCTTGGACAGAAAAAGCGCTAACCAGGTCGTGACAAAAAGCACAATCATGGTGAGAAGCAGCAGCAGCCCCATGTAGGTACGCCGGACGAGCCGGCGCTCGTGGGCTAAGTCGTAATACCGTTCCTGGCTGGCCTCAACTTGCTTGACGGTTTGGGAGAACTCCTTGGGTAGGGGAATTGCGACCAGAACCATTCCTCCTTTCTCCACCGGCGCGCTGCCCAACGTATAGTCTGACTGTTCCCAGGTAAATTGTGCTGGCCGACCGGCCATGGCCTCCGCAAGTGGCAGCGCGGACTTCAAAACCGGCCAGGGTGCTGGAGCGTTAAAACTGGCTTCGGCGTTGTCATCCTGCACGGCAAATGCGAATCCACCCTGTAACGTTGATTCATGCTCATGGAATTCCTCCATAACTGCCGAGAACCCCTGGCCCGAGAAGCTCCGCTGAGCCGGGGTTGACGAGGCAATTGCTGATGCTTCAGAACGTGCATTCTGCGAAGCATAGTTCGCCAACAGCGAAACCATGGCATGGGTGTCGGCGCGCACCTCTTCGACAGGGGTAGAAAACCATTTGTCGATCGAGCGGTTCATCAGGCCGTAGGAGAACCAATACATCACCATGATCGGCACAAAGGACAGCAGCAGCGCGCCTGCGACCATGCGCGTGCGAAACTTCGAGCCCAACACGCCCAGACGGCGTTCCGCAAAGAGCTTCAGAAGGTTACGCGCAAGCACGAAGGTGAGCGCAACGAAGAGGAGGAAAATCAGCGCCGAGAGCGCAGCGAAAACTACGATTTCCTGATTATTTCCCGGCCGCAGGAACTTCAGGTCGAACGCCGTCTGTGATACCAGGAGCGCAAGCAACAGGAAGACGCCAATCGCCAGCAGGATGATAGCCCGCTTGCGATTTGAGGTCTTCGGAATCTGGGTCGAACCGAGTTGTGCCAAAGGTTTTTCCACCGCCTCTCCCATGGGCCTGAGAGAGAACTTATCGCAGCACCCAATTATAGATGCATGATGGTAGCCGGTGAGCTCCTAAGACGGCGCAGGATTCAGGAAGCCAATGACTTCACGGGAATACCAGGTGTCCGTTTACCGCTTGTGATTTCTGCCGCCGGTAATTTCCTCAAGGATAGCGTCATATGCGGGCTTGGGCCGATAAGTCCGGTCTAGCGGCAAGGCCATACCGCGAGAGCCGTGGGACGAAGACCGAATCCAGGAGTACTTGTCGGTGAATCCCCAGGTTTGAATCGCGGTACAGCCCGAAGTCTGCAGACAGGCGCGAACCACGCTACGATAAATTTGGGCTTGATGTGTAAGGTCGTCTTTGTTTACCAACTCCTCTTCTGGATTTAGGGGAACCGAAACGTCAAGTTCGGTAATGTGAACCTGAACTCCAAGGGCGGCGAGCCGTGTGATGTTAGCCTCCAGACCCGCGACGTCGAGATCGAGCTTGGAAATATGCAATTGCAGACCAACTCCATCGATCGGAACTCCTCTGTGCTTGAAGCTCCGGACCATGTCGTAAATGGCGTCTGACTTCTTGCCTAGTTCCTCTCCTTCCGCCTCGTTATAGAAGAGAAGTGCCTGAGGATCTGCTTTGTGCGCCCAACGAAACGCTCGTTCAATATATCGCGTTCTTTTCCCCGCCAACCCGATTCCCGGACGGTTGTACCAGATCGAGTCGCGCACGTCGCCATTCTCATCCAAAGCCTCGTTGACGACGTCCCATGCAAAAACCTGACCGGCATAATGCTTCATTACGTGAGCGATGTGATCGTGCAGTAAACGAGACAACTGGGCGGGAGTGAAATGGCCTTGTGCAAGCCATTCCGGATTATCCCTTGCCCAAACTAAGCAGTGGCCGCGAACCTTCATTCCATGCGCTTCGGCGAAGCGGACGACTTCGTCACCCTGTCTGAAGTCGAATGCTTCTTGGTTGCGCCGTACAATCCACCACTTCATTGCGTCTTCGGGTTCGACCATATTGAATTCACGACCCAGCGTTGTGGCATAGGCAACTTCGGAGAGTTGTGCGGGCCGGACGGCAGCGCCCATGAGCATGCCGGCGCGATCGGCAGCGCTCCGCAACGAGGGCCGTGAGCCTGGTAAAGGGACCACGCCTGCAAGAATCAGCGCTAGCGTCCGGATGTGACGAACTCTAATTTTCATGGGATGGACCCGATATTTCGGTCTCATCTTACTTAGAACACGGCAGGAAGGGTTGTAAAGGGCATCCGTCACACTGGGGCTGAGATTTCTTGCAATAATTCTTTCCAACGCCAACCAGGAGGCCGTGCATCTCGTTGTAAACCTGAGTTAGCGCCGTCCGGCGGGCCGTGCTTATGGGAGACGGCGGGTGAGAGGAACCGCCAATTCCAGATGCTAGCTTGGGACGCTTATCCAACGGTTGCTCCTCTTCTTCATCAACTTCTTCCTCAACGATGGGCGCCAAGGCACATTGGAAGAGCTGGCGAATCTCCTCGTAATCGGCTTTCTCCGGCAAGAGCCCATGGCGATCAAGAATGCGCCGCGTATATGCATCCACCACAAAGAGAGGATGGTTCCCAGCGTAGAGCAGGATAGAATCTGCGGTCTCCGGTCCCACTCCGTTCAGGTTCAGTAACTCCTGGCGCAATTTATCTGTGGGCTGACTGAACATCCTGGCGAGCGATTTACTGTAACGTTCGTCCAGAAATGCGACGAAAGTCTTCAGCCGCTTGGCCTTTTGCCGAAAATACCCGGAGGGTCGAATCAGCCGCTCAATCTCGGATAGCGGCGACCGCCTGATTCCGTCTACGCTTAATAAATGCGCAGCACGAAGATTGGCCAGCGCTCGCTCCACGTTTGTCCAGGCCGTGTTCTGCGTCAAATAGGCGCCAACGATGACTTCAAAACGCGTGCGTGCGGGCCACCAATGCTGAGGTCCCCACTCGCGAAACAGAGAGCGATAGTACGCCCGGATTGCGTCCGCATTGTTCACTCCCTGCAAATGAAGAATCCCTCACCTCAAGTTTAATTGAGTCTGCCATCCGTATGCATGGGAACTCCGCGGCCGGCGTGAGTCTTACCGAAGTGCATGTACCTCGGACCGCAATCGTGTGTTGATTGGCTACAAACAATCATTTGGCGTGCACTCCAGCAAGGTGGTCTCTCGGAGGCACGATTCTCCGTCAGGTCCAAGTACCAAAGTTACTGGTACGGTAACCCGCTTGCGTTGACAATTTGTGTCAACGCGAATGAGCTGCATTTCTCTCCCAACAAGAGCAGCGCTTTGCGCGGAACGTCTGCAACACTGTCGGGCAAAATTCCACCGCGTGGATAGGAGATCGACGTATGTCTCAACGGCTGGGTGACCTTCTCGTCAAAGAGAAGATCATTACCCCAGAGCAGTTGGAACAAGCGATTAAGGTTCAGAAGGAATCGAACTGTCGCTTGGGCTCCGCCCTGGTGAAGCTCGCCTTCCTTACGGACGAGGATGTCACAAATTTTCTCTCCCGCCAGTATGGCGTTCCAGCCATTAATCTTTCCTATTTCGAAATTGATCCGGCAGTCGTCAAGCTAATCCCATTTGAAACCGCCAAGCGCTACCAGATTCTTCCCCTGAGTCGGGTCGGTGCGTCCCTCACCATCGCGATGGTGGACCCCACGAATGTGTTCGCGATGGATGACATAAAGTTTATGACTGGCTTCAATATCGAGCCTGTCGTCGCTTCAGAGAGCTCCATCCAGTCGGGTATTGAAAAGGCGTACGGGACGTCGACCAAGGAAGAAGATCTCGAGACCGTGATGCAGTCGATCTCGGATATGAACGACAGCGACGTCGAACTGCAATCGGAAGAGCAGCAGATGGAGCTGGCCGAACTGGAAAAGGCGGCCGACGAAGCTCCCGTCGTGAAGCTGGTCAACCTCGTGCTCACCGATGCCGTGAAGCGTGGAGCAAGCGATATTCACATCGAGCCCTACGAGAAGGAGTTCCGGGTAAGGTTCCGCATCGACGGTGTGCTGCAGGCGATTATGTCCCCGCCCATGAAACTGAAAGACGCTATTACCTCCCGCCTAAAGATCATGGCCAAGCTCGATATCAGCGAGAAGCGGCTCCCCCAGGACGGCCGCATCATGCTCAAAATGAATATCGGCGGCCGGAAAAAGCAGCTCGATTTCCGCGTCAGCACGCTGCCCACGTTGTGGGGAGAAAAGATCGTGCTCCGCTTGCTCGACAAAGAGAATCTGCGGCTGGATATGACCAAGCTCGGTTTCGAGCCCGAGTCGTTGGTGAAGTTCGAGAAGGCGATTTTGAAACCCTACGGCATGGTGCTGGTCACAGGGCCAACGGGATCGGGCAAAACGAACACGCTGTATTCCTCAATTTCGCGTTTGAACCAGCCCGATACCAACATCATGACCGCCGAGGATCCGGTTGAATTTCAGTTGGGCGGCGTCAACCAGGTCCAGATGAAGGAACAAATTGGATTGAACTTCGCCGCCGCGTTGCGTTCCTTCCTGCGGCAGGACCCAAACATCATCCTCGTCGGCGAAATTCGAGACTTCGAAACTGCGGAGATTGCTATCAAAGCGGCCCTCACCGGCCATCTTGTGCTCTCTACACTGCACACAAACGGAGCGCCGGAAACCATTACCCGCTTGATGAATATGGGTATTGAACCATTCCTGGTGGCGACCTCGGTCCACCTCATTTGTGCTCAGCGGCTGATTCGTCGCATCTGCAAAGAGTGTATTGAAACGGTTGACGTTCCAGTGCAGACCCTGATCGAGGAAGGCTTTACGCCCGAAGAAGCCAAGACCATCAAGATTCAGAAAGGCAAGGGCTGCACCACTTGCAATAACACCGGTTACAAAGGGCGCTGCGGCCTCTATGAAGTTATGGAAGTGGACGACGAGATCAGGGAACTGGTGCTCGTCGGAGCCTCCGCGGTCGAGTTGAAGAAGAAGGCCATCGAGCGCGGCATGATCACCCTGCGTCGAAGCGGATTGATCAAGGTGGCGGCTGGCATGACCACACTCGAGGAAGTCGCCCGCGAAACGATTCACTGAGTACTGAGACAGAAAGGTAATCATTTATGGGTTTGTCGTTAAGCGATCTACTCAAGAGAATGCTGGAGATGAGTGGCAGCGATCTTCACATCACTACCAACTCTCCGCCCCAGATTCGTGTGCACGGACACCTGGTGCCGCTTGATTTGCCGCAGATGACGCCGGCTGAGACCAAGCAACTCGCCTACAGCGTCATGACGGATTCGCAGAAGCACCGCTTCGAGGAAAGCCTCGAACTCGATTTCTCATTCGGCTTGAAGGGCCTGGCCCGCTTCCGTGCCAACGTGTTCAACCAGCGCGGAGCGACCTCGGCCGTATTTCGTCTGATTCCCTTCGAAATCAAGTCATTCAACCAGCTCGGCCTGCCCGCCGTGGTGAGCAAGCTTTGCGACAAGCCGCGTGGGTTGGTGCTCGTAACCGGACCTACGGGTTCCGGTAAGTCCACAACGCTCGCGGCCATGATCGACAAGATCAACAGCGAGCGCCACGATCACATCCTCACCATCGAGGATCCCATCGAGTTTGTGCACATGAACAAGAATTGCGTGGTCAACCAGCGCGAGTTGCACGCCGACACCAAGAGCTTTACCGACGCCTTACGAGCTGCCCTTCGTGAAGACCCTGACGTCGTGCTGATCGGCGAAATGCGCGATCTGGAAACCATCGAATCGGCGCTGCGAATCGCCGAAACGGGTCACTTGACCTTCGGCACGCTGCACACCAACTCTGCGTTGTCGACTATCAACCGCATCATCGATGTGTTTCCTGCGCACCAGCAGCCGCAGATTCGCGCCCAGCTTTCGCTGGTGCTGGAAGGCATCATATGCCAAACCCTGCTGCCAAAGATCGATGGCAAAGGCCGGGCCATGATCATGGAAGTTCTGATCCCCAACCCGGCTGTTCGCAACCTGATTCGCGAAGACAAAATCCATCAGGTTTATTCCGCCATGCAGTCCGGGCAGGACAAATTCGGCATGCAGACGTTTAACCAGTCGCTGGCCACCGCTTATTTCCAGAAGCAGATTTCGCTGGAAACATGCCTGCAACGGTCCAGTAACGTGGACGAATTGCAGGAGATGATCAACCGCGGCGCCAGCTTATCCAACCGGACGGGCGCGGCCGGACCGCTGGCCAAAGGAGCGGTTCCCGGCAAACGGTAGGGCTAGATTATGACAACAGCACATCAGGGCCGGGCGGCAGGATGCGAAGTTCATCTTGCGGTCGCCAGGAATTTGAACAAGCAAGGGACATCAGCGAGGAGAGGGTAAAACCATGCCAGTTTTCACATTTTCGGGTAAGGACGCTTCCGGAGAGAAGGTCTCCGGAGAACGGATAGCGCCCAACAAGCAATCACTAACGCAGCAATTACGGCGCGAGCGCATCACGCCGGGTGCAATCCGCGAAAAAGGCAAAGAGTTTGCAATGCCCACGTTTGGTTCGGGCAAGGTTTCCACCAAGGACATTGCGATTTTTTTCCGCCAGTTCTCGGTCATGATCGATGCCGGACTGCCGTTGGTGCAATGTCTGGAGATTCTGGCGGCTAACCAGGAAAACCAGGCGTTTCAGAAGACGCTCAACGGCGTGCGCACCACGGTCGAGGGCGGCTCGACGCTTGCCAATGCCATGCGCCAGTATCCCAAGGTGTTCGACGATCTCACCACCAACATGATGGAAGCAGGAGAGACCGGCGGTATTCTGGACGTCATCCTGCAACGCCTGGCGACCTATGTCGAAAAGGCTGTCCGTCTGAAGTCGGCCGTCAAGTCGGCGCTGATTTATCCAGTTGCCGTGGTGAGCATTGCGGTGTTAATCGTGGGCGCACTATTGAAGTGGGTTGTGCCCATCTTCTCCAACCTCTTTGCAGGTCTCGGAGTCAATCTGCCGTTACCCACTCGTATCGTCATGGGCCTGAGCGCGTTCGTCCAAAGCTTCTGGTGGATATTCCTGGTTGGCGGGGTCGGTCTGGTCTTCGGTGTGAAGCAGATGCGAAAGCATCCGCGGGGACGCTACTACTTCGATAAGATGCTGCTCCACTTGCCAGTGGTAGGTACCTTGCTCCGGAAAATCGCTGTGGGCCGCTTTACGCGAACCCTGGGCACGCTGATTACCTCGGGCGTTCCAATTCTCGAAGGCTTGGCGATCACCGCCCGGACTTCTGGCAACGCCGTTCTGGAAGAAGCTCTAATGAAGGTGCGTAAAGCCATTGAAGAGGGGCGCACCATCGTCGACCCGCTCCGGGAGTGCGGCGTGTTCCCCAACATGGTGACGCAGATGATCGGCGTCGGAGAAGCGACTGGTGCCATGGACTCCATGCTGCAGAAGATCGCCGACTTCTACGAAGAGGAAGTGGATGCCGC
>Ga0209488_10003137_pt1 | contig 13360 bp, 14 predicted proteins | sample Rivendell_Oct201_8_FD_188349 | JGI IMG/M metagenome (GOLD analysis project Ga0209488, IMG submission 188349) | Vadose zone soil microbial communities from the Eel River Critical Zone Observatory, Northern California, USA -... | ecosystem: Environmental > Terrestrial > Soil > Vadose zone >...
GACGATGAAGCCGCCGGTCGCGAGATCGCGCACGATTTGCGTCCGGGCGCGCGGCCAATCTTTCCTGGTCCGCGGATTTAGCGCCCGGCAACAAGATCGTAAAAGGCGAATGGTGGAAGCCAGGCGACGGCGGCGGACCGCGGCTCTCGCTCGAAGAGCTCTACGCGCGCAATCTGGGCGTAAAAATCGGCGATCGCATCACGTTCGACATTGCGGGCGAAGAAATCACGGCGACGATTGCAAATTTGCGCGCGGTGCAATGGGATAGTTTTCGCCCCAACTACTTCGTCGTGTTTTCACCGGGTGTGATCGATCGCGCCGTTGGCACCTACATCACGAGCGTGCATGTGCCGTCGTCGCAGCGCACCTTGATGCGCGAATTCATGCGGCAATTTCCCGAGGTGACTGCGATCGACATCGAAGCAATCCTCAATCAAGTTCGCTCTGTGATGGATAAGGTGTCGCTGGCCGTGCAATACGTTTCGCTTTTTACGATCCTTGCCGGCATCACGGTGTTGTTCGCGGCCATTCAGTCGACCCGCGACGAACGCCGCTACGAAAGCGCCATGTTGCGCACGCTGGGAGCAAGTCGGCGTGTCGTTCTTGTCGGCGTAGCGACCGAGTTCGCCGTTCTGGGTGTGCTGTCGGGAGTTCTCGCCGCCGCGGGCGCGACGCTTGCCGGTTACTTGCTCGCGACCGGTCCGTTCAATCTGGAGTATTCCTTCGATCCGCTCGTCTGGACCGTCGGCATGCTTGCCGGCATCGCTTTGGTCGGCATCACCGGCACGCTCGCGACCTATTCGGTGGTGAACGCGCCGCCGGTGGAGACGCTGCGACGGGCAGGATGAGAAAGAGGCCAACTGGCCGCTGGTAAGCTGGCCAGAAGAGAAGTCCTCGGATCTGGCTTTTTCTCTGGCCAGCTGCCAGCTTACCAGTGGCCAGTTGGCCTCATTTCATTCCCAACTGAATCCAGCCCGCGGGCACAGTGTCGCCGCGCCAAGTGTAGCCATCGAGTTTGATGTTGTAGTCGCCGGGACCGAAAGACGATGAGTTGAGATCGATATGGACTTCGCCGTTCGAGTCGCGCGCCACGCGGCGGATCTGCATGACGCGTCCGTCGGTCACACTGTCGATCGTAATGAGGAATGTATTGTAACGGCCTTCCGACATGTCGATACGCAAGCTGAGCCACTTCGGCGAATCGGGCCAACCGACGCTAACGGTGGGACTGCCGGGTTTAGCGACGCTGGGCTTGACGCGATACTCCTGGACAGCGCCCGGCGCGCGTAGGTGAAATTGTTTTGCTTCCTTTTGATTCGACGTCAGCTGTTTGCTGATTGAGTTGGCGTACAGGATTGCGCCGACGATTCCACCGATCGCCACGACCAGCATCACCGTCAATAGTCTGATCCAGCGTCGCGCCGACGGTTGCAGCGTCCCGTATTCCGATTCGGACGGGCTGTCATCAACATCATCATCGTCGTCGAGTTGCGCGGCTTCAATCGCGGCGTTGGAAGGCATGCTCTCGAGATCCGCTGGGTCCAATTCCTCGCCCGGCTTGCGAATCATCTTCGCCTTGAGCCGCACCGGGATCGGTTGAGTCTTCACCCAGTCCGGATTCTCCAGGCAGTACTTTTCGAATTGACGCGCCTCACGCACGGTGAGGTCGCCGGATAGATATCGCGCGACAATTTGTTGGCTTTCTATGTAAGTGCGATCCATTGTTTGGTCTCGCTGCGCGTTGGAGGGTGAAGTATTCGCTTGTTATCGACAGCTGTACACTAATTCTGAACGGTTGCTAGTCGTAAACCGTCCGTGCATCGAACACGGGACCGTCCACACAGACGCGTTTCATGGCGGGGCCATTCGGAGCATTGACCTTTACGGTGCAGCCCGCGCAGCCGCCCACCGCGCATGCCATGAATTCTTCCAGGGACACTTGGCAGGGCACGTCGAACTTGCGGGCGACGGCAGCCGCTGCTTTACGCATTACTGTGGGGCCGCACGCAAAAACCTCGACTTGCTCGAGCGCGGGCCGGTCGAGCGCGGCCAGCCATGTCTCCGCGAGGGCGGTCACGTAGCCCTGAAAGCAGCCGGGAAAATCATGCAGGCTCGCCAGTCGACTGGCGATTCCCCATTCTTCCAGCAGTGGCATGCAGGCGATCACGCCGTCCGGAATTCCCGGAACGAGGAGAGTTGAGGGCCGCGTGCGAAAAGGAAACGGGATCTCCGAACCCATCAGCACCATTGGCTGCCAGCGCGCATCGTTACGACGGTGCAGGGATTCTGCCAGGAAAATCATGGGGGGAATGCCGACGCCGCCGCCGACTAACAGCGTGCGCGGTCGTTCCGGATGTGCTACGAATCCCTTGCCTATCGGACCGAGCAAACTCAACCGTGCGCCGACTTTTTTTCTCGCGAGATGCTCCAGCCCGACACCGAGGCGCTTGTATAGCAATTCCACGGTTCCTTGCTGCGCATTCGCGCGCATGATCGAGAGCGGCCGGCGCATCGGCAGCATGGCATCGCATTGCACGTGTACGAAGCTGCCCGGTTCGGCGTGTGCGGCGCACTGGGGCGCAAGGAGCCGCAAAACGAACTGGTGTTCGTCGCGGGTTTCGTGCGCCAATACTTCTGCATCTTCGAGGAAGATCGTGTCGCGGTGTTCTTGTTTGGGCATCTATTGGTTACGTCGAGCAATGGCGGTCAGCACCGCCATCCGCACTGCGACGCCGTTGGTCACTTGGCGTTGAATGACGGACTGCGAACCGTCGGCCACATCGCCCGTGATCTCCACGCCGCGATTCATGGGGCCTGGGTGCATCACGATCGCGTCGGCCTTCGCGAGCTGCAAGCGCTTGGGTGTAATGCCGAACTCGCGGCAGTACGCAATATCGTCGGGAATGTGCGCGGCACTCATGCGTTCGCGCTGAATTCTTAAGGCCATCACAACATCGACACCGACCATGGCCTTGTCGATATTCGTGAAGCGCGCGGCCCCGGGAAATTCTTCCGGCGGCGGCATCAGATGTTCCGGACCCGCGATGCGCAGTTCGCCGACTCCAAGCGTAGTGAACGCCTGCCACGCGGAACGCGCGACGCGCGAGTGCGCAAGGTCGCCCACGATCAACACGCTCAAGTTCTTGAACTCGCCCTTGCACTGGCGAATCGTCAGCGCATCGAGCAAGCCCTGCGTCGGATGCGACAAATGGGCTTCGCCGGCATTCAAAATGCTCACGTGCGGCGCGACCTGCTGAGCGATGTACGCGGGCAGGCCCGGTTCAGCATCGCGCATAACCAGAATGCCGGCGTGCATCGACTGCAAGGTGTAAATCGTGTCGAGTACGGTCTCGCCTTTTGCGCGCGAGGAAGACTGCATATCGAGATTAACGATGTCCGCGCCCAATCTACGCGCCGCCAATTCGAACGAGACACGCGTTCGTGTGCTCGGCTCGAAGAATAAATTTGCAACCGTATGGCCCGCCAGGCTTTGGTTGCGCGCGGAAAGCTCGCCGCTCGGGCGGACGAAAGACTGACTCAAATCGAGCAACTCGTGCAGCTCGGCGGCGGTGAGGCCGTCGAGCGTGATGAGATGCCGCAATTTTCCGTTTGGGCCGCGTTGAATGAATCGGTCGGTCGAGTTCAAGTTCGCTTACTTCGTAGTCTCATTGTGCGCGCCGCTAGCTTCATTGTCTTGCCGTAGCCATTGTTCGACCAGCACCTTGGCCGCAGTCATATCGACGTCGGCGTGCGTCACACGCTTAACGATGCGGCCATGGGCGCGTGCTTCGCGCAGCGCCTCTTCCGCCGCATGTGAGCTCAGGCGTTCGTCGACCAGCGCTACCGGGCGGGCGAAGCGCTCGCCAAGCTGTGCGGCAAAAGCACGCACTGTCGGGGCCAGCGCGGTTTCGGTTCCATCCATATTATAGGGCAGCCCGACGATGAAGCACGCCGGCGAATATTCCGCCACCAGTGCGGCGATATCCGTCCAAGGGGGCTGAGTACTCTGGAGCAGTGTCTTAACGGGTTGCGCGCTTCGTGTGAGCGTATTTCCGCATGCAACGCCAATGCGCCGCGTGCCGTAGTCGAAGCCGAGAATGGTGACCGGAGGCGGAGGCTTCATTGATTCTACTGTCTCGATCCTCTATGCATGTCCCGCGTCCGCACCCAGATTGGTGACGTCAATGCCGAGCAATCTGCCGGCAGCGCGCCAGCGTTGATCGTAGGGCACGTCGAATAAGATGCTTTCGTTGCATTCCACCGTGAGCCAGGAGTTCGCCACGATTTCCGCTTCCAGTTGTCCGCCGCCCCAGCCGGCGTAGCCCAGCGCAACTAGCGCAACCCGCGGTTCTTCACCACGGGCCAGCGCCGCCAAGATGTCGCGCGAGGTTGTAATGTGAATCTGTTCGGATACCTGGATGGTTTGTTCCCATCCCGCGTTGGACGCGTCCGCGCGATGAATCACGAAGCCTAGCTCGGTCTGCATCGGACCGCCTTGCAGAACCGGACGGACTTCGACGGCGTCGTCGGTGCATGGAAATTTCAATTGCTCGAAGACCTGCGCCATGTGCATTGTCGTCGGCCGATTGACGACGATGCCCATTGCGCCATCTTGGCTGTGCCTAAACAGATAAGTGACTGTCTGCGAGAAATTCGGATCGGTCATGCCGGGCATGGCGATCAGGAATTGATTGACCAGGTAGTGCTCGGCTGGCATGTGCGCAGTATGGGTTGCCTCTACGGTCAGTGGCAACCCCGATATGCATCAGGGCGTGAGCGCGCGAGGTCGTGAGATCGATCAGATGAAAGATGCGCAGTGTCTCTAACCATCTCACGCTCTCACGATCTCGCGCCCTGACGTTCTGACAATAGCTACTTCTTCTCCGCGCCGGCCGCGCGTTCCTGTTCCCGCGCGCCAGCGAGAATTCCCGGCAGTGCATAGTTGCCTTCGTGGCAGGCATACTCGTAAATGTTGCCCTGCGTTGCGTTCATCGCAACCTCACCGCTGACGGGTTTTTCAAAAGTCGTCGGATCTTCCACGGTGAACTTGTAAAGTATTTTATTCGACGCGACGCGCGTGAAGCGTTCCGTGACTTTTACATTGTCCGACGGATAGCGCAGCACGGTTTGTTGTTCCGGAAAGTTGATCGTCTCGACGACCAGCGTGTCGCCCTCGTAGTGACCGATGGAATCTCCCATCCACTTGCGAATCGAACTCGGCAGATGTGCGCCGCCGATGCGCACGATGCGTGCGTCGTGCACCATCTCTACCATGATGGTGACGGTGTCTTTGTTTTGGACGATCTGATAATTGTTGTTGTAGAGCAGCGGGAGCATCGGCGGGCCGCCGCTGGAACCGAATGAGAGAATACAGCGCTCACCGAGACTGCGGACTTCAGGGCCATCGGCGCCGCCGGTGCCACGATAGCGCGAGCGGCGTTCCGTCGCGCGTGCTTGCGCGCCTTGCACCATCGGTGGATAGCGGCCATTAGATGGATCGACAATGATCGACGTCCGTTTCTCGCCGTTGAGATCGATCAGTTTGGTGCCCGGGTCAACCCAAAAGGAGTTGTAACCGCAATTGACGCCCGTAAATCCGCGGCCGCAATCGGTCGGTAAATCCTGGATGCCTTTTTTCGGATCGGTGGGCTTGTCGGCCGCCGCAATACCGTCGAGTTCGGCCTTTTCCAATTCATTCGCCTCTGCAGCTGTAAAGGCTTGGCGCTCGCCGAACTTTGCCGGACGTTCGATGGGCGTGATGGTTGCGTTGGTCCAATTGCCTTGCAGATCGGGGTAACCGTATTCGGTGTGCGGCGTTTTATACGTACCGCCGGAAGATGCTGCCAACAATGGTGCGGCACATAAGAGCGCGAATGGCGCAATTGCCAGCGGCCGAGAACTGAATAGCTTCATTTCGAAAAGCCCTCGTCGAATCGCTATAAAAACGGCATATACAGTAGCGCGTCGGGATTCGCGATGCACATGAATTGACACTGCTAGACAGTCAATCATTGCCTTTGCGGAGAAGCAGGTACCTGCTTTGTCCGCAAAGGCAATGATTGGTCAGCGCCAAGTATTGCCGCCCTGATCCGTGAATTTCGCTTGCGCGTCGCGGCGGGAGATGCCGACAAATTGTGAGTTTTGGAGAAACAACTTGGCATTGGGCGCAGCCTCGATCGACGCTTCGCCGCCTTGCACAGAGCTGTTACCGACGTGCACGGTTGCGTCCTGAACGATGATCGCGGTGCCGGTCGCGACGATTTCGCTGTTGGTGAGATGCACTTCGCATCCGTTGCGGGCGATGATGGCATCGCCTTCGACATTCATGCGCCGACTATCGAGGAACAGCGTACGACGCCCCTCACAGATGATCGGCTCATCGTGCCTCTTGAGCGCTCCGGTGGAGGCGGCCTGCGCTCCAGAATTTGTGGATTCGATGTTCACGCCGGGACCGGAGATGCGCACTCGGCCGCCTTCTCTTTCCACCTTGTAGTTGGATCCGTTGGGTTCGCGCGTCGCGGCCGGTGGTTCGGGATCGGCCACAGCAGGTTCTTCCACCACTCGTGCCGGCGTTGGAGCTGTTTCTGTTTGCGCCACTCGCGACACTTGCGTGAGAGCCACCAAGTCGGCGATCGGAATTGCCGCGAGTTCTCCCGGCGTCACCGTCGACACCTCGCCTGTGGTTTTCACGCGCACGCGAATCGTTTGCTTCGCTTCGTCCACCATCTCGATCTTAAGATTCGGATTGCGCTCCAATGCGCCGCGCGCCCACTTTAATTCCGCGTTCGTTTCGCGATTTGCAGCGGCGGTCGTTGCTTTGCCGTCTTGTTGGCCGCATGCCGCGAGCAACATCGTCAGCGCCGCGAAGAACGCACAACGGACGATCCGTTGATTCGTTAGCATGCCGTACTCCAGCGCCTGAGCGCCTATTCAATGTTGTCTCGATCTTAGCGCAGTTCGCCGCGGCGTTGGCTCGGACTGACGATAATGAACGATGCGATCCGGCGCATAGGTCTTCGTGAATGCAACGCCAATCTGTCGTGTGCAGTTCCCAGCGAATCGTTACGCAATGCGGATGCGCTGCGAAGGCGAGAAAGCGTGGATTTCCGCTAGCGCTTCAACGCGGCTCGGCGTAATGTGCCCGCGTAATCAATCAGTGGCTATGAGGCTGGCCTATGGAAGAGTCGAATCAGAAGTTTGTAGTCGGCGGCGCGATCGCGGCAGTTCTCGTTATAGCCGGCGTCATCTACTTCTGGCCCAAGTCCGAAAGCGAACAGCCGATCGCGAAGACACAGACGCCGGTCGCTGCTCCGCAGCCGGAAGCGGACTATCCGGTGCCCGCTCCCAAAGCCGACGCGCCACAACTCCCGGCCTTGGAGGGCAGCGATCCCTTATTTGCCGATTTGGTCGGATCGGTGTTCGGCAACGACACTGTGCAGACTTGGATCGTCAAGAATGACGTCGCTCGTCACGTGGTGGTCACCGTCGATAATTTGCCACGCAAGAAAGTTGCGGAGCGCTTGAAACCCATCAAGCCGATACCAGGAAAGTTTGCCGTCAGCGGACCCGAGGGTGCGCAAACCATCGCGGCGGAAAACGCAGCGCGGTACAACAATGCGGTTCGCGCGCTGGAAACTGTCGATACACAGGCGTTGGCCGCCGCTTATTTTAAAGTCTACCCGCTGCTGCAGCAGGCCTACGTCGAGCTAGGTTATCCAAACGGTTATTTCAACAATCGCGTGATTGAAGTGATCGACCATCTGCTTGCGACGCCGGAGGTTCCGGGGCCCATTCAGTTGACGCAGCCCAACGTGATGTTCGAGTTCGCCGATCCGCGTCTGGAAGCGTTGTCAGCCGGACAAAAGACCATGTTGCGGATGGGACCCGAACACGCCGCGGTGGTGAAAAAGAAACTGCGCGAACTGCGTTCGGCGTTTACAGCGAAAGCGCCCGGTTAGAGGCAGCCTTTAGACACTCAGTTAGGGTTTTGCGGTCTGTCCGATCGTGATGTGCTTGCGTCCGGTTGCCTTGACGGTGCGTCGTGCGTTGAGCTGTTCGACGATGCCGCCCACGGCTGCACGTACGTCTTCCGGGCTGCCGTGGCGATAACCGACGATCTGGTTTTCACCTTGATCGATGACATAACGGTACCAGTCCGTTTCAGCCGAGACTCCGGTCGAACCCGGCGGCGAGGTGGTTTGCGTGATCGACGTTAGGACGTAGGAGTTGTCTGGCGCACCTTGCGGGACGCTAGCTGGATCCGGAGCGGTGAGGGGAGTGGGATTGTTTGCCATGGTCACACGATAGTCTATTCGCGACGTTTCCGGACGATATTTGCCGCGGCGCGAAAATTCCCTGATTCGATAGGGGATTATCTGTATAGTGCACACCGGCTCGCGACCTTTCTCTTTTGTCTTTTTTTGGCCTTCGCCCTCGCGGCGACTTAAGCCCGCCAAAAGTTCTCAAATCCGAACTGCCTCGAACCAGGTGACAGACTGTTCGGATTCCGCATTGCTTAGCCAGCTCGCGGCTACCACGGATTGCTGTCGATTTTAGACGCAGCCTTTAAGATGCCTTCGCATTCCGTGCGGGTAGCTCGGGCTGCATTTTTAGTGAGTACATGGTGTTATGAGTAAGATTTACGTGGGCAATCTGCCCTTTACCGCCGATGAAAATGCCGTTCGCGAGTTGTTTGCGAAACACGGCACCGTTGAATCGGTGGCCTTGATCAACGATCGCGATACGGGCCGTCCTCGCGGCTTCGGTTTTGTGGAAATGCCGCGCGCCGATGCCGCACGCGCCATCCAAAACCTCAATGGTCAAGATATGGGCGGTCGCCCGCTCAAAGTGAACGAAGCCCAAGAAAAGACGGGCGGCGGTGCACGCGGCGGCGGCGCCGGTCCGCGCCGCTGGTAATGTTTGCGCGGCGCTAGCGGCGCCGCCAACATCTGCCATCATCGTGCGCCGCTGCGGGCAACCGCAGCGGCGCACTTTCTTTTGCGTCATGAGCCGGTGCCGAACTGCTCTTGACGGAAAACCTGCAAGATTGCTCCAATGTTGAGTACTCCGGCGAGGATTGCATCGACGTATGAAAGCGCTTTCGTTTCGGCAGCTCACCAAGACTTACAAGAACGGTGTTCATGCGCTCAAGGGCATCGATCTCGACGTTGACGAAGGCGATTTTTTCGCATTGCTCGGGCCGAACGGCGCCGGCAAGACCACAGCTATCGGAATCGTGACCTCGCTCGTCAATAAGACCAGCGGCAAGGTTGAAGTATTCGGTCACGATATTGACCGCGAATTAGCGGCCGCGAAGTCGTGCATCGGACTCGTGCCACAGGAGCTCAACTTCAATCAGTTCGAGACGGTCGCGACTATTCTCGTCAATCAAGCGGGGTTCTACGGAATTCCGCGCGCGGTGGCGCTATCGCGCATCGACAAATACCTGGACAAGTTGCAGCTTACGGACAAACGCAATGCAGTTTCGCGCAGCTTGTCCGGCGGCATGAAGCGCCGCTTAATGATCGCGCGCGCACTCATTCACGAGCCGCGGCTGCTCATTCTCGACGAGCCGACCGCCGGTGTCGATATCGAAGTGCGCCGGTCGATGTGGGAGTTCATGCAGCAAATCAATGCCGCGGGCACGACCATCATCCTGACGACGCACTATCTCGAGGAAGCCGAAAATCTCTGTCGCCACGTAGCGATCATCAACAAAGGTCAGATCGTCGAGAACGAGCGCATGGGCACGCTGCTGCGCAAACTGCAAAGCGAAGTGTTCGTGTTCAACTCACGTCAGCCGATTGCGAAAGTGCCGGTCATGCCGGGCTATCAAGTGACGAAGGTGGACGATCACACCATCGAAATCGAAGCCTCCAAGGAACAGAACCTGAATGACGTATTTAACGTGCTTTCGGCGCAAGGCGTCGAAGTGCTATCCATGCGCAATAAAACCAACCGGCTCGAGGAATTGTTCATGCGCTTAGTCGAAGGCAACGCACCGACTGCAGCGGGCGCTAAAACATGAGCGCCGGCACGCAAGTCACGGGGTTCAATACCATCGTACGGCGCGAATACAGCCGCATCGTGCGCATTTGGGGGCAGACAATTATCCCGCCGGCGATCACGGCGACTCTGTACTTCATCATTTTCGGCAGCTTGATTGGGCGGCGCGTCGGCGACCTGGGCGGCTATAGCTACATGCAGTACATCGCGCCCGGTCTCATCATGATGACGGTGATCACCAATTCCTACGGTAACGTCGTGTCGTCGTTCTTCGGTGCGAAGTTCGGTAAGCACATCGAGGAGTTACTTGTGTCGCCGCTGCCAAGTTGGTTGATCGTCTGCGGCTATATGTGCGGCGGCATCCTGCGCGGTTTGATGGTGGGAGCGGTCGTGACGATTATCTCGCTCTTATTCACATCGCTGCATGTCGAACATTGGTGGGTTGTGATATCGGCCGTATTGCTGACGTCGATCATTTTTTCGCTCGCCGGCATGATCAACGCCGTGTTCGCGAAAAACTTCGATCAAGTGTCCATGATTCCCACGTTTGTGTTGACGCCGCTTACCTATCTCGGCGGTGTGTTCTACTCCATCAACATGCTGCCCGGCTGGGCGCACGCGATTTCGCATAGCAACCCGATCCTCTACATGGTGAGCGCGTTCCGCTTCGGGTTCTTGGTGGGGACCAACGATGTCGCTATCGCCGTCGCCTACGAAATCATGATCGGCACGGCGGTCGTTTTATTCACGACTTGCGTGTGGTTAATGAATAAGGGCGTGGGAATGCGCGAATAGCGTCTCTCATTCGAATCCGAAGGGAGCGGCGATTTTTTCGGATGCGGTTTCTTGCAGCGGCTCCTTATACTGCTCGGCCAGTTCGATGAGCCGCTTGCCGAAACTGGCGCGACGCCAACCTTGGCCGAACGTGCCGATTCTTCCGCTAAAGACTAATGCCTCGACTTCGCGGCGCGTCGCCAATCTTTCGGGGCTGACATGCAGATGAATGCTTTGTTTACGGACAAACTCCATGAGTGCGGACACTGTTTTTTGTTGACCGCGTGATGGACGGAAGCGGTTGGCCGGCGGCTCGCTGCCTGCGCTCGCGTTGGAGTCGGCGATCACCTTGAGAAGTTCCACGCCGCGCTTGTCGATCGTTTTCTCCGGCAATCCGTCGACTCGAGTCAGCTCGGCGACGGTGCTCGGCAGCCGCTCCGCTAATTGCCGCAATACATCGTCGGGCAGGATCCAAGTCCGCGGACGATCCTTGCGAATGGCGCGCCGCTCGCGCCACTCCGCCAGCGACTTCGCGGCAGCGCGTTGTTCCGGTTCAAGCTTTTCGAGTCCGCGCAGACGCTGCCACGCCTCGCTCGGTTCAGTCATGTACAGGTGCGGATCTTCCAATTGTTCGGCGTCTTCTTCTATCCAACCCCAGCGCAACGTATGACCGAGCGCGGCCTTGAGGTTGTGATAAATCTCCACAAGATAAATCACGTCGTCGGCGGCATAAGCAAGCTGTGCTGCGCTTAGCGGACGTTGCGACCAGTCAGTCCGTGCCTGACCTTTGACGAGCGTGAGGTTGAGCCGGCGCTGAACGAGATCCGCGTAGCCGATATTGGCCGGCATGTCGAGAAAGGCCGCTGCCGCTTGCGTATCCAAGAACGGACCCGCAATCGGCGCCAGCTGCGTGGCGAGCCGGGCGCCATTGGCGAGCGCCAGCACTTCCAAGTCTTGATGCGCGGCGTGCAACACCTTGAGCCGTTTGCGATCGTTCAAGAAATCGAGGAGCGGCGCGAGCGTCGGCAGCGTCAACACATCGATGACGGCGCAGTAATCATCGTGCGCGATTTGCAACAAACAAAACTTAGGAAAGTAAGTGCGTTCGCGGAGAAACTCCGTATCGATCGCGACGAACGGGCTAGCGGTTAGGCGCTTGAGCGCCGCATCGAGTTCCTCTGCGCTGCGAACGTAATCGGGAGGGGATGTGTACAATGCTTTAGGCTCTTGCGAAGATGAATTGCGGGCGTTATGGCGATTATAGAGACAGGCGCATCGGCGACGGTATTACCCTTGGCCGCAATGATGGCAGAAATGACCGAACTTACGAGCCTCGCTCGAGTTCTCGCAAAGACCAAGACACAGCGGCCAACACCAAGCGAATTCTTCATGCACATTCACATTCTGGGGATTTGCGGCACGTTCATGGGTGGAATCGCGGCGCTGGCGCGCGCTAGCGGGCATCGCGTGACGGGTTCGGATCAGAATGTCTATCCGCCGATGTCCGAGCAATTGGCCGCGCTCGGCATCGACCTCATACAGGGATACGATCCCGCGCAATTGAAATTAAATCCGGATGTGGTTGTCGTCGGCAACGTCATGAGTCGCGGTAATGGACTGATCGAGGCTCTGCTCGATAGCGCCATTCCCTATACGTCAGGTCCCGAGTGGCTTGCACGGCATGTCTTGCAAGGTCGATGGGTATTGGGTGTTGCTGGCACGCATGGCAAGACAACCACCACGAGTGTGCTGACATGGATTTTGGAATACGCAGGGTGCAAACCAGGTTTTCTGGTTGGCGGCGTTCCTTCGAATTTCGACGTGACCGCGCGTTTGGGAGACGGCCTGCACTTTGTGGTCGAAGCCGACGAATACGACACGGCGTTTTTCGACAAGCGCGCCAAGTTCGTCCACTATCGACCGCGCACGGCTGTTCTCAACAATCTCGAACATGACCACGCCGACATCTATCCGGATGTTGCGTCCATTCAATGGCAGTTTCATCAACTGTTGCGCATGGTGCCGCGTAACGGATGCGTGATCGCCAACGGGGCGGACGCGAACCTCGAACATACATTGAGTATGGGATGCTGGACGCCCATCGAGCGCTTTGCCTACGAAGCGCGATCCAATGCCGATTGGCATGCGAGCGTGCCCAAAGATGGCGACGGTTCGAAGTTTGACGTGCTGCGTGGCGATCGCGTTCTCGGTACGATCGAGTGGCCCATGATGGGTCGTCACAACGTTGAGAATGCGCTCGCTGCCATCGTGGCGGCGCGTCATGCCGGCGTCGCCGTGGAAGTGGCGATCGAAGCGCTCACCCGTTTCAAAGGCGTGCGCCGACGCATGGAAGTTCGCGGCGCCGCAAAGGGGGTGACCGTATACGATGACTTCGCACACCATCCGACGGCGATTGCGACAACTCTCGAAGGACTGCGACGCAAGGTGGGAAAAGGACGCATCGTCGCAGTTCTGGAACCGCGCTCGAACACGATGAAGCTCGGTACGCACAGCGCCGCATTGGCGCATTCGCTCGCGCTGGCCGATCGAGTGTGGTTGTATCAGGGTCCCAACATTAAGT
>Ga0209488_10003138_pt1 | contig 13359 bp, 11 predicted proteins | sample Rivendell_Oct201_8_FD_188349 | JGI IMG/M metagenome (GOLD analysis project Ga0209488, IMG submission 188349) | Vadose zone soil microbial communities from the Eel River Critical Zone Observatory, Northern California, USA -... | ecosystem: Environmental > Terrestrial > Soil > Vadose zone >...
CGAGAGCAGAGTGGCCGAGGCAGGAGCAGATCTTCGCCGCAGACATGATGGGGCGTGGCCGTTTCCCCGGCCCGTGGGATGCCGAGCTGGCCGCGCAGTTGGCAGCCGCGGAATAACTCTTCTCTCGTCATCCCCGCGAAAGCGGGGATCCAGAGCAACGCAACGAGACGCCCGTCGAGCGACCCTGGACCCCCGCTTTCGCGGGGGTGACGAAGAGGTCCTGTGATGAACCGAGACGAACACATAACCCGCCTTCTGCTGAAGCAGGAGATCGAGGAGTTCCTCTATTACGAGGCAGATCTGCTCGATGAGCGGCGCTACGAGGATTGGCTGGCGCTGGTGGCAGAGGATGTGCGCTACTGGATGCCGATGCGGCGCAACGTCAAGGTCGACGACATCGAGCGCGAATTCACCCGCGAAGGCCTCGACATCAGCTGGTTCGACGAAGGCAAGGAGACACTGACCCGCCGGGTGCGACAGATCCAGACCGGCATCCACTGGGCCGAGGAGCCGGTCTCCCGCATCTCGCACATGGTTTCCAATGTTCGCCTGCTCGAGGCCAGCCCGACATGGGCGGATCCGGTGGAGGTTACGGTCAGATGCCGCTTCCTGATCTATCGCAATCGAGTAGAGACGGAAACCGACATCCTGGTTGGAAAGCGGGAGGATCTATTGCGCCGGGTTGATGGCCAGTGGCAAATCGCTCGGCGCAAGATCGTCTTGGACCAGAGCGTCCTGCTTACCAAGAACCTGACTTTTTTCTTTTAGGCGGGAGGACGCCAATGGCGGCCGCACGGATATCGGGTTATCGCGCTGGTCTCGTCGACATGGCGACGGGGCAGATCAGCCGCGAGATCTTTGTCAATGACGAGATCTACCAGGAGGAGCTGGAGCGGGTCTTCACCCGCGCGTGGCTGTTCGTCGGGCACGAGAGCCAGATCCCGAACCCCGGCGATTTCTTCGTCTCGTCGATGGGTGAAGAATCGGTAATTCTGTGCCGCGACCGCGCCCATAAGGTCCACGTGTTTCTGAACTCCTGCCGGCACCGCGGTATGAAGGTGTGCCGCTATGACGAGGGCAACACCGCGGTGCTGACCTGCCCTTATCACGGCTGGAGCTACTCGACCGACGGCAAGCTCGTCGGTGTCCCGTACTTCAGGGAAGCCTATCACGGCACACTCGACAGGTCGGCCTGGGGTCTTGTCGAGGTCGCGCAATTGTGCCTCTACAAAGGCACGGTATGGGCCACCTGGGACCCCGAAGCGCCGCCTTTTCTCGAATATCTCGGCGATTTCACGACCTATCTCGACCTGACCCTCGACTCTTGGGACGGCAGCGACGGCGGCAGCGAGATCCTGTGCGGCATCCAGAAATGGCGCGTTCCGTGCAATTGGAAGTTTCCGGCCGAGAATTTCTCTGGGGACAGCTACCATAACATCAGCCACCGCTCGGTCGATCTGGTCGGCATTGGGCCCTCCGGCAGCGGTCGGCGCGACATGCCGGAGCTGCTGTTGGCGCGCAAGCTGCACATCGCGTTCCCGGATCGCGGTCATCAGACTACCGGCTATTTGTTGCCCAAGGAGGTGTCGCCACCGCCCGCCTACCAGCACTCTTCGGTCGTATCCGACTATTTCCGACATTGCGAAGAGGCACGGCGCCGGCAACACGGCGATTGGGGACGGATGATCGCACTGGTCGGCGAGGTGTTCCCGAACACCGCCTTCCTCGCGCGCCAGCCGCGCACCCTCGCCGCGTGGCACCCGCGCGGCGCGCATGAGACCGAGGTCTGGCGCTGGTATCTGGTCGACAAGAACGCGCCGGCCGAGGTCAAGGATTTCCTGCGCGACTACTACATCCGCTATTCCGGCCCGGGCGGCATGACCGAACAGGACGACATGGAGAACTGGAACTACGCGCATGCGGCGAGCCGCGGCACGATCGCGCGCCGCTACCCCTACAGCTACGAACAAGGGATGGGGTCCGAGGTCGAAAATTACGAGTGGGAAGGATTCCGCGTCCCGGGAGTTGTCGTTGACCTCACCGAGGCGAAGTCGAGCGAGCACAATCTGCGCAATCTCTACCGCCGCTGGGTCGAGTTCATGGAGGCCGAGAGCTGGGACGAGTTGACGAGCTGGCGCCGGCCCGGTCGCGCCGAGGCGGCAGAATGAAAAACAATGAGACAGTGAGACGTTGAGATACTCCAGGCCCGAAATGAATGGCAAATGTTAGAAGGCTAGTCGTCATTCCCGCGAAAGCGGGAAACCAGGACCCCAATACCGTAACGGCTGCCCTGGACCCCCGCTTTCGCGGGGGCGACGAGATCTCACTGCCTCGTTGCCTCATTGTTAACAAATCTTGAGGAGGAACGATTGACGACGGCACGCAAAGAGGGATACCGGCCGGGTCTCGTGGACATGGCGGCAGCGCGGATCAGCCGCGAGATCTTCGTCAACGAGGAAATTTATCGGGAGGAGCTGGAAAAACTCTTTACCCGTGTTTGGCTGTTTGTCGGCCATGAGAGCCAGATCCCGAAGCCGGGGGATTATTTTGTCTCCGGTATGGGCGAGGAATCAGTTCTCTTGTGCCGTGATCGGGCAAGCAAGGTCCATGTCTTCCTCAATTCGTGCCGCCACCGTGGTATGAAGGTGTGCCGCTACGACGAAGGGAACACACCGGTATTCACGTGCCCTTACCACGGCTGGAGCTATGGCACCGACGGGAAGCTTGTCGGGGTGCCCTATTTTCGCGAGGCGTACCACGAAGAACTCGACAAATCGCAATGGGGATTGATCGAGGTCCCGCAGCTATGCCTGTACAAGGGCACGGTGTGGGCTTGCTGGGACCCCACGGCTCCACCCTTTCTTGAATATCTCGGTGATTTCGACCGTTATCTCGACCTGTTATTGGACGGCTGGGACGGCAGCGAGGGCGGCACTGAAATTCTGGGAGGCATCCAGAAATGGCGCATCCCGTGCAACTGGAAATTCCCGGCAGAGAATTTCTGCGGCGACAGCTATCACAATATCAGCCACCGCTCGGTGGATCTCGTCGGCATTGGGCCCAGTGGCAGCGGCCGCCGCGACATGCAGGAGCGGCTGATGGCCCGCCGGCTGCAGGTCTCCTTCTATGAGCGCGGGCACCAGACCGGCGTCTATCTTCTGCCAAAGGACCGCCCGACGCCGCCCTCCTATCAGCACTCGTCGGTCGTCTCAGAATATTTTGCGCATTGCGAGGAGGAGCGGCGCCGTAAACGAGGCGAGTTGGCGAGGCTCATCGGCAGCCCTGGCGAGATTTTCCCCAACACCGCGCTCCATCCGCGGCAGCCGCGCACGATCGCCGTCTGGCACCCGCGCGGCGTCCACGAGACCGAGGTGTGGCGCTGGTATCTGGTCGACAAGTCGGCGCCGGCCGAGGTCAAGGATTTCCTGCGCGACTACTACATCCGCTATTCAGGCCCCGGCGGGATGACCGAGCAGGACGACATGGAGAACTGGAATTATGCGCACGCCGCGAGCCGCGGCACGATCGCGCGGCGCTACCCGTACAGCTACGAGCAGGGTCTCGGGTTTGAAGTCGAAAATTACGAGTGGCAGGGACTGCGGATCCCTGGGACGGTGATGGATATTACCGAGGCAAAGTCCAGCGAGCACAACCTCAGAAACCTCTATCGGCGCTGGACCGAGTTCATGGAAGCCGAGAGCTGGGACGAGCTGGCAACTTGGCGGGTTGCGAGAGCTGCGGAATGACCGAACCCATCAACATCCGATTGCTGGGCCCCGGCACCCGGATCGTTCTCGACGACGGTGCCGTCGCGGAAATCGTGTCGAACCCGCTGGACGGCGTCTGGGTATTCGCCCGCTTTCTCTCCTCGCCCGATGATGCCGCCAGGGTCGGGAGCGAGGAGATGATCTTCGCGCAAGACATTGTGGAGATCGGCGAGGCGTCCTGAAAAGGCGCTGATGCCCGTCACTTCGCCGCGAACGGAGAGCTGGCGGGCAGCGGCAGCACGGGCTCGCGCAGCTGCAGGCTCTTCGGCCACACGATGTTGGGCTTGTCGTCGATGTATTGCAGGATGACCGGAGAGGCGCGGTCGTTCTGCCCGGGCGCGGGGGCGCCCTCGCCCTCGAACTTGACGCCGAAACCGAGCATTGTCCCACCCTCGGGCAGGTCGACCTCGAGCGCCGCCTTGCGCAGCGCCTCGGCGTCGATCCCACCATATTTCTTGATCGCCCGCGGCAATACCTCGGTCATGAACACATAGGTGTTGCTCGCCGCCATGCCGACATGGGCTGATTTGACGGCGACGCCCGGACGCGCCTTCTCGTACTCGTCGCCGATCAATTTGATGACGGGCGGCAGTTGCGGCGCCAGCACCTCCTGGTTGACCAGCCAGATCGAGATCGGGTCGACATTGAAAAAGTAATTGACGTCGCTGCCCAGTGACTCCTTGAGCTTGTCGTACACGCCGTAACCGGCGCCGTGCCCGACCAATGCACCGACACGCAATCCCTGCTCTTTGGCTTGCCGCAGGAAGAGGGTGATGTCGGGATTGTATCCGGTGTGGAAGATGACGTCGGGTCGTGCGCGCTTCAATTTGGTGACGAGCGATGACAGGTCGGGAGCCGTCGCGGCATAGCTCTCCTTGAGAACGATGTTGAAGCCGGCCTTCTTGGCGCCCTCTTCATTGCCGGTGGAGACGTCGATGCCATAGGCGCCGTCCTCGTGAATGATCGCGACGCGGAGATCGTTGGGTGCTTTGCCGAACTTCTCCTGGGAATACTTGGCGATGAAGTCAGTCGACAGCAGACCGAACTGCTTGCCGTTAGGCTGCGGCCGGAAGACGTATCGGAAATTCCGGTTCTCGAGCACCGCCGAGGAGATGCAGGTGGTGATCCACATGAACTTCTTGAACTGGTCGATCCGGGCGGCCGCTGGGACGCACTCCGCCGACGAGTAGAAGCCGAGCAGCATATCGACGTGCTCGTGCTCGATCAGGCGCACCGCCTCGTTGATCGCGACGTCGGGCTTGCTTTGGGCATCGGCGTAGATCGGCTCGATCTGGTAGCCCTCGACCCCACCCTGCTTGATGAAGTGATCGAGCATGATCTTGGCGCCGAGCGCGTGCAACTCGGACCCGCCGCCTGCGAACGGGCCGCTGTAGTCGTAGATCACTCCGATCTTGATCTTCTTTGTTTCCTGCGCCTGCGCGGCCAAGGCGGCGGCGAGCGCCATCACAATGGCGGCTGCCCCGACCACGCGGCGGGTAACTCCACGCACGCGCATCGCCCTCTCCCTGCTCAATGATTATGGTGTGTTCGATTATGGTGTGTTCGAGCGCCCTCACGTCTGCTTGAAGAAGCGGCTCGCGTTATCCCAGAAAAGCTTCTGTTTCGTGTCCGTCTCGAGGCTCGACCAAGCGAGAATGTTCTCCACCGAGTCGGGGAATTGACACTCCGAGTGGGGGTAGTCCGAGGCGTACATCAGCACGTCGTCACCGAGAAAGGCGGTGACGGCGTCAAACATGTCCTCGCCTTCCTGGCGCTCGATGCTGCAGAAAAACCGACCGCTCGTCACGTACTCGCTCGGAGCGTGCTTCAGCGACGCGACACCGCCGACATACGCGGCCTGCTCGTCCATGCGCCTCGCCCAGAACGGCAGCCAGCCAAAGCCACACTCGAGCACCCCCATCCGCAAGCGCGGGAAGCGGTCGAAGATCCCACCGCCGATAAAGGACGCGACAAATCGCATCGCTCCCCAAGGATGCGAGGCCATACGACCAAGAAAGATGTTCTCCCAAAGATCCCGGTAGCCGGGGTAGTAGGGCGGATTCCAGGTAGAGCTGTGATGCGCGATCGGCAGGTCGTGATCCTGGGCGGCCTGCCAGATCGGGTCGAGATCGGGATGGTCGGCGGGGAGATCCGGGGGAAGCAGCGGCTTGACCGCCACCGCCCAGTTCGACTTGCCCCATTCGCGGATCTCGCGCACGGCTTCCTCGGGAGCGCGGGCCGAGGCAACGATCAGGCTCTTCAGCCGGTTCGGGAACTGCCCGCAGAAATCGGCGATGTGGCGGTGATAGGCGCGCGCCATCGCGACCTCGAAAGCCGGGTCGTCGAGCCCGACAAAGCTCATGAACGAGCCGGGGATCAGGAAATGCACATCCGTCCCCTCGTCGTCCATGTCCAGGACGCGGTTGGCGGCGTCAGCGTCCTGCACCCCGGGGCGCGGCATCTTGCTGCCGCGCCAGCGCGACTCGCGGCCGGTGAAGGTTTCGCGCGGCATCGCCTCGCCGAGCACGCGGCGATAGAATTTTCGGCCGAAGCTGTAGGAGTGCAGACCATCGCCGGTGTCATGACGATAGGGCGCCAACTCGGTGAGCCGCGGTCGAATGCTCGGGTCGAGGTAGCGCTCGAGGATCTCTGCGGAAGGACTGACATGAGTGTCGGCGTCGTACACACGCAACCCGCTTTTCATACTGCCTCCTCCCGCGTCGTACTTCCTAGCCGAGCATTTTTGCCGCGATGGACGACCTCAAGTCTGCTTGAAGAAGCGATCGGCGTTGCCCGATAGAAGCTTGCGCCTCGTCTCGTCTTTGAGGCTCGACCAGGCGAGAATGTTGTCGACCGATTCGGGGAACTGGCATTCCGAGTGGGGGTAGTCGGAGGCGTACATCAGGATGTCGTCGCCGAGGAAGTGGTTGACATAATTGAACATGTCCTCCCCCTCGTGGTGTTCGATGCTGCAGAAGAACCGGCCGCTGGCCATGTATTCGCTGGGCTTTTGCTTGAGCGGGGCGGTGCCGCCGACATAGACCGCCTGCTCGTCCATGCGTCTGCCCCAGAACGGCAGCCAGCCAAAACCGCATTCGAGCACGCCCATTCTGAGGCTCGGGAACCTGTCGAACAGCCCGCCGCCGATAAACGATCCGACAAACCGCATCGCACCCCACGGATGGGCCGCGAGACGACCGAGGAAGATGTTTTCCCAGAGGTCCTGGTAACCCGGGTAGTAGGGAGGATTCCAGGTGAAGCTGTGGTTGGCGATCGGCAGGTCGTATTCCTGCGCGGCCTCCCAGATCGGGTAGAGATCGGGGTGGTCGGCCGGCAGGTCCTTGGCGAGGAGCGGCATGACCGCGACCGCCCATTTCGACTTCCCCCACTCGCGGATCTCGCGCACCGCCTCGTCGACGACCCGCGACGAGGCGACGATCATGCTCTTGAGCCGGGTCGGATACTGTCCGCAAAAGTCTGCCATGTGGCGGTGGTAGGCGCGGATCATGCCGACTTCGAGCGCCGGGTCGGGAAGGCCGACGACGCTGAGCCAGGAAGTCGGGATCAGGAAGTGAACATCGGTCCCTTCGTCATCCATGTCCTTGACGCGGTTCTCGGCCTGATCGTCCTGCACCCCGGGCCGGGGCATCTTGCTCCCCATCCATTTCGTCTCGCGGCCGGTGAAGGCCTCGCGCGGCGCCGGCTCGCCGAGAACCCGCCGGTAATATTTGGTTCCGACCCGGTAATTGTGAAATTCCGCGACGCCGCCAACCGCTCCCTGGCCGACCGGAAACCGGTAGGCTGCCAGTTCAGCGAGGCGCGGGCGGAAACCCGGGTCGACATACCGTTCAATCACTTCTGCGGCGGGGTTGACGTGTGTATCGGAATCATAAACGCGGAACCCGTCTTTCATGCTGCGCCTCCTCGTTTCGCGGAGGTCCGACCCTAGAGGCAGCATTCGAATTGCCCGATGCGGGCGTCGGCCAAAAGGGCGGGACCCTCAGCCGCATCATAAGATCGCAAGCGGTGATTTGTCGCGAGCAATGTTTATCGCCCGAGCGGCTTCACCCGACCAAGAGGGGTCCCTTCCGACTGGCTGCGGTGTTCGTCGCCACCCGGCGGCGCAAGTCTCAGGCCCTTGCGCGGGAATTCGTAGCGGGGGCCTCCGCCCTGAGGGCGCCGCCATTTGCGGCGAGGTAGACCGCTTTGTTGGTCTCGACATTGAATACTGGGAGACACTCGCGCGGGTTGAACTGCGCACGCGCCAGGATGCGTCCGGCTAGCTCTAGATGGTTCCCGATGTCGAAGAATTCGATCATGTTCTGGTGGTAGCGGCCGAACTGCAGAAAGGTGTGCGTACGCGACGCGATCACGCGGCACCCGAGCTCCAGCGCTTGCGAAATCGGGCCCGAGGAGGACTGACCCACCTCGAGATACGGAAAGACCACTGCGTCGCAAACCGCCATCCCCGAGAGGAAGTCAGCGTCGCTCTGGGCACCGAGGAAATGAATTCGCTCCGAAAGATCCTTCGGATGCTCGATCAACAGATCGCGCATCGAGCCGTCGACGGCCACTGACACCGCCGGCGCGGTCGTCCCCGAACCTTCCCTTATCCGCTCGGCAACGCTGGTATCGACATAACCGGCGTCGAATAATGACGAGACCACCGGGTCGATCGGTTGATGAAGTTTGATCTCGTTCGGGTGAACGCCGCCGAAGATCAACAAATGGTAATCTTTGGGCAGGTGATGCAAGGCCCGCACGACAGTGTCAAACCCCTTGTACCGCCCGAGGAAGCCAAACACACCGATCAGCTTGCTTTCCTTGGGAACGGTGTCGAGCACGGCAAATTTATCGCGCGTAGCGGCGCGACGAATATCCTGCACTTCGGCGGCGGTGAGAAATGAAAGCGGATGGTCGTGCACGTTTCGCATGCCGTGGACGAATTTCATGTGCGAGAGGTCACGACCCGTGTGCACTATCAGGGTGACGGGCTTAAACCGTTGCGCCCGGCGAAGCCGGCTGGCGATCCCTGCCGATAGCAGGTGCTTGCGATTGTAGGCAGATCGCATGGCGATGGCCTTGGCAAAATTGAGCCTCAAAATCTCGTTGATGAATCCCCGAAAATCGAACGCTTCACATTCAAATATGGTGTGAAACGTCACCGAGCAGCGTGGAGCCGCACGAAGTATCCAACTGAACCTTCTATGGATATCACGACAGCTGCGGCCCAAAGTTCCGTGTTCCAACTGAAGATTAACCGCATCATACTCCCTAATCTCACGGCAAATATCCTGGATATGTTTATCACCAAATTTTTTTACCCGACTATGAGCACTGCGCAATAAATATTGGTTCAGGTCGAACACGGTCACGTCGAAAATTTCGTTGAGTTGCTTTTCCAGACTACGGGTATACGCGGCGATGCCGCACAAATCATCATAGGTCGAGATCAGGGCCAACCTCTTACGAGCGGTGCGGCTGGGGTGCCGAAACGGCGATCCACTGACCGCGGCGGAGGGGAAGAGCGGGGGATGGGATTCGAACTCGATCGTCGCCATAATTTCTCTCTTCCGACGGCTACCCCAACCCCAGTCGAGGCCGACCGGGTCATAGCGCGGTACCTTGTACTGAGCTGCTTTCTACAGGTGGTCTCGCACGGATTTGAGGGCGATGCCGCCGATCCCCCAGACGGCAAAACAGAGGACAAACACAACGCCGAACGAACGCAGCCGCCGCGGATACAACGATTCCTCGGGCAGGCTCGGCTGGACAAAGCCGGCAATGTAGACTTGCTGCCGGTCGGCGTTCATGCGCGATCGGTCGAGCGACTCCAGGGCGTGCTGATAGGCTTTCTCAGCGAATGTCCGTTCGCTTTCCAGATGCTCATACAAGCCCATCGCCCGCGAAAGAACTTCCGACCGCGATTTTTCGGTGTCGGTGACCTCGCTCTCCACCGAGCGCCGCTGGGCCTGCAGCGACTGGACACGCGCCTCCAGCATTCTGACCGAAGGAGCATCGGCTCGCATGTAGTGCTTCAGGGTTGACAACTCAGTGTCCGTGCGAATGAGTTCGTCGCGGACCCGGCCGGCGAGTGCTTGCGTGGCGTCGGCGGTCTTGCGCGGATCGATGATGCCTTCTCTGTCGCGGAACTCGCGCAGCCGCATCAGTGCGGTCTTCATACGCCTCTCCGCACGGCGCACCTCCTTCTCCGAATTTCGCAGAGTGTCACGGCGCGCCCGGACCGATAAATCATTTACCAAGCGCTCCGATGAGGCGAGGACACCTTGCGCCAATTTGAATGCGTCCTCGGGGGTGAAGGCTCGAGCCCTGACCACGATTGTTCCGTTCGTGGCATCGAAAAACGCGTCCACCTGGCTTTTCCAGTATCTGACGAGCTCCTCGATGGAGATTGGCAGTTGCAGTCGGACGAGCCAATCGGCTTCGGGGCGCGAAAACATCTCACGCAGGTCGATGGTCTTGCTGAGCTCATCGACGATGTCCCGGCTGGCGAGGTATTGGACGATGGCGTAGGAATCGACTCCGATCGGCGAAGACGCAACACTGCCTTGGAAAATTGCGCTGGCCTCGTTCCGCACCGGTTCGACGGAACGCAAAGCAAAGCGGAATTCCGCGACGTACTGGTCGGCAGCCACCGAGAAGTAATAGAATGCGGCGAGGGCGAGCGGCAGTCCCACGACTCCTATGAACGACAGCAAGCGCAGCGGGAAGCGTCGTCGCTTTTCGACATGTGTGGTGCCACCGGCGAAACTGCGCCCAGGGAAGACTGCAATCCGCTCTCTGCCGTCCGAGGGAACTGGGGGTCCAGCCGCGCTCCCTGATGCGGCTACTGCCGGATCGAGGTCTTGCGATGGGGCCGGCCTGGCCCAACCACCCAGGAAGCGATCGCGCGTCACTGCCGGAGGTCGTGCCATCACAGATTGTCCTGGACGAGGCGATGGTATTGCCCCAGCGCAGTGCCGACATCGTCGTACAATGCGAGTTGGCCATCGGCGAGAACTGCACCTCGGTCGCAATACTGCCGGATCGTCTGGGCGTTATGCGTCACGAGAATAATGTCGGAACGTAACATGCGCTCGCGGAATGCCTCGGCGCATTTTCGGCGAAAGCGCTGGTCACCGATCTCGGTCACCTCGTCGATCAGGTAGACGTCAAAGTCGATGGCGAGACAGGTGGCGAAGGCGAGCCGCGCTCGCATGCCGGCTGAGTAAGTGTTTACCGGCATCTCGAAATATTCTCCGAGCTCGGAGAACGCCTCGACATAATCGATGGCGCAGCGGATCCGCGCTCCATAGATCCGAGCGATGAAGGCGACATTCTCGTGGCCGGAGAGGGCACCGTGAAACGTGCCACCAAAGCCGAGGGGGAACGATACTCGGGCGTAACGCCGAACCACACCGCGATCCGGCGCTTCGGATCCGGCGAGCAAGCGGATCAATGTCGATTTGCCCGCCCCGTTGACCCCGAGGATCCCGAAATTATGCCCGGCATCAAAGGTGGCGTTGACATTGTCGAGCACGATTTTGCGACCGGCTCGAGTGCGATAGACTTTGGAAACGCCGTCGAGCATGATCATTGCGGCTCGTAAAGCCGGCGTCGCAATCCGCGCTCGAGCCCCAATCCCGCCAACAATGTCACGACGGCGACCGTAGAGAGATAGGAGCGGTCGAGCCAATGCGGTTCGTATTCTTGAAAAAAGCTCGAGCGAAACCAGTCGACCGCATGTAAAAGCGGGTTCCAGGCCAGGACATCACGGATCCAATCCGGCATCATCCCCGGCACGTAGAAGATTCCCGAACAGAAATACAGTATGCGGGTCAGTTGCGCCCAGATCTTGTCCCAGGATTTGGAGAATGCAGTGACGACGGCATTGACGAAACCGCACCCGCAACCGAACAGCCAGACGACCAGGATCGAAGCCGACACGCCCGGAAGATCGTGCGGCAGGACGCCGAGCCCGACAGCGCCGAAACCCGCGAGCAAGATGACCGCTACGAGTGTGTCGGTAAACAGCTCGAGCAGACCTCGCGCGATAAGCACATCGAAGGTGCTGACCAGAGGCAATTGCAATAACGAGCCGTTGCTCGTGATCGCGTACGTCATGCTGGTGCTGGTGTGGACAAACAGATGATAAGGAATGATGCCGGTATAGTAGAAGATGAAGAATTCTTCCCCGATTGGCGGCCGGCCGCGCATCATCACTGCGAATACGAGAGACAACATCAGGATGTGCAGGATCGGTTCGAGAAGCGCCCAGCCATATCCGAGCTTCGAATCGCCGAACCGAGTCCTGGTCTCGCGGATGATCAGAGCGTGGATGACACGCAATTGGGTTCGCAAGGTCTCCAAAAAGCCGGGCGGTGGCCGCGGCGCACGGGGCGGCCGCAACGCGCGCTCGCTCAGAACCACGTAATCGCCGTCCAGTGTTTCGAAGCGGCGGTTCAGTACCTGAAGCACCGCCTGGGCGTATTCCTCATTGTCCGGCGCGACTCGGATCAGTTCTCCGCCAATGGCGAGCGCCTCGGTAAACCGGCCACTGTCGAAATAAACGGTGAGCTGTGATCGCTTCGCGACGGGGTTCGACGGATCGAGCACCGCGGCCCGGCCGAACGCTTCCGCCGCCTCGTCGAGCCGTCCAACCCGGTAGAGAAGGTTCGCCCGGTGCAGATGGTATTCGACGATCTCAGGCGCGAGGGCGAGCGCACGATCGATAGCGTCGAGCGCGTCCTCGATACGCCCACGCAGCATCTGCGCCGCAGAAAGGAGGCGAAATGCAACGTCATCCCGCGGATGAATCTCGACGGCATCGAGAATGATATCAGCCGCCTCGTCAAATCGCCCGGTTCGGAGCAGGAGCTCGGTCGCATGCAGTGCATTGAGACGATCACCGGGCGCCAGCGACGCGGCGCGCAGGGCGGTAGCGACGGCCTCATCGCGTTGTTCAAGGGCGAATTGGAGGGTGGACAAATGCCGCAACGCGGCACTGTCGTGCGGTTCGATGCGTGCGGCGCGCGTGAAATATTCGACGGCATCCTCGTATAGGCCGGCAGACTCGAGCAGACAAGCCGCATGAAAAGCGAATTCAAACGAATTCGCATCGAGGTCGCTCGCCGACCTACCGTGGAAGATCGCGCGATCGATCTGTCCTGCGGCGGCGAACGAGCCGCTCGCATGGCGATGCCCCTCGGCCCACTGAGGACGAAATTCCAGCAGTCGCTCGTATGCCGCCGCGGCTTCCTCGTGTCGGTCGCAGTTGCTGAATACCCAGGCGCATAAATTCGCTGTATCTTCTTTTGCGGGCCGCAAGTCGAAAGCCATGCGGGCGCATTCGACTGCATCTTCGCGACACCCCCGATGCAGCAGTGCCTCGCTCAGTCGGCAGTAGAATAGGGGAAGCTCGTGCTCGGCAATTCCGCGACGCGCCAGATAGAGGCGGCAAGCCTCGGCAAAGCCAACCCCATGGCCGCGGGTAAACGCAGCGGCGCCAATCGCCTCTTCATAAATTTCACCAACGTCGCTCACAGCGCGGTACTCTCGAAGGGCGGCGGGCTAGTCTCTCATGCAGGATCGT
>Ga0209488_10003139_pt1 | contig 13358 bp, 15 predicted proteins | sample Rivendell_Oct201_8_FD_188349 | JGI IMG/M metagenome (GOLD analysis project Ga0209488, IMG submission 188349) | Vadose zone soil microbial communities from the Eel River Critical Zone Observatory, Northern California, USA -... | ecosystem: Environmental > Terrestrial > Soil > Vadose zone >...
TTCACTGGCTTCTCCGACGACAGCGATCGCCGGATCGTCTTCGAGCATGCGCCGGAAACCTTTGCGCACCAGCGCATGGTCATCGACCAGCAAAACCGTCAGCTTATCCGCCATGCGCTTCTGCCTTCTCGCGTGGCACCGTCAGTCTTACGACTGTGCCTCCGCCGTCGCGCTGCGAGAGTTCCAACGCCGCGCCAATCAGTTCGGCGCGTTCGCGCATACCCACCAACCCGATGCCTTGGTGCGCAGCGTTGGCGGAAAATCCCTTGCCTCGATCTTGAATCTCGAGCGCTAGAGTATCGCTCGAAAAATTTAGCCGTACCCATGCTTCCTTCGCGCCCGAATGGCGGCTAACATTATTCAGCGCTTCTTGCAGCACACGATAGATTTGCACACCGGCATTGCCGTCGACCGCGAAAGCGGTTCCGGACTTCTCATAGTGCAGCGTAAGGCTGGTCTGCCGCTCCACGGTGGGAATATACCAGTCCAGCGCGCTTTCAAGGCCTTGCTCGTCGAGGAGCACCGGATGCAGGGCTTGCGAGAGGCTGCGGATGTTGTTCAGCGTAGATTGAGCAATCTCGCGGACTTCGCGCAAATCATCGCGCAGCGGCGCGCCTTGCGGAACCTGCTTTTCCACGCGGCTAAGCAGCGAGCCGATGGCCGTCAGCACCTGTCCGAATTCATCGTGCAACTCACGCGAAATATGCCGCAACGTGGACTCTTGTGTGGAAATCAATTTTTGCGCCAGGTCGCTGCGCTGCTCCGAGAGCGCCGCGAGCCGGGCAAAAATTTGCCGATTCGAGCGAATCAGGTACAAGCTGGTCAGCGCGATAGCGATCAACGTGGCGGCGAGAAAAATGTATAGCTGGCGCTGGACGCCATCATAGATCCTTGCGATCTGCGCCGCGGCCTGCTGTTCCGCTTCGTTGTTTTCGACCAACAAGCGAGACACCGCCGTGCTGAGAGCGGCTTGCCGTGCCTGCAGCGATAACCGAATCTGGTCGCGCGCTTCATTTTCCTTGCCGGCCTGGGCCAGGGCGAACATGCGGTCAACCGCATCCCAGAATTGTGAAAGTTGCTGGCTCAAATAGGCGCGTTGCTCGGGCGTGCGATGCACTTCGGCATATTGCTCCTCGAGCCGCAGGGCTGAATCCAAGTCCGCACGCACGCGCTCAAACTGGGCCGACCATGCGCTCAGCGGGTAAGGCTCGCCGGCGTCGAGCATGTCGCGCATCGCCAACGCCACGGTGTTCAAATCATTTTGTAGCCGCAGAAGTTGCAGCGAGTCCTTGCGCCCGCGCTCCACCATATCGCTTTGCAGCGTGCGCAAGCCCCGGAGTTGCACGGTGATATACGCGGAGTATGCCAGTACCGCGATTAGCGTGATCACCAAGCCGAGGAGCAGGCCGGTGGTGGGCGAACGTTCGGAGTGCGAGGATCTCGGCACGGACAGAGGATACCTCACTGCGCGGTGCGTCGGCGCAGCAGGAGCAGAACGCCGATCATCAGGATCGGGCAAAAAAACGGAATCAGCAGGCCGATGCGCAAGCTGCCGCTCTGCTTGGAAACGAAGCCGACCAGCCACGGAAGAGCTGAGCCGCCCAGTGAGGCCAGGGAAAACACGACGCCGCCCAAGCGTCGGGCCGCCGCGCCGTACCATCTGGAGAACCACGAAATATAAATTGGATAAATACTGGAGCAGCCCAAACCCGCAATGGTAAGTCCCACGATAGCGGAACGCTGGAATGTGGAGGCAATGAGGATGCCGACACCGAGAGCGGTTATACCCAGGGTCGCCAGTGCCAGGCGATTTTCACGAACGTGCAGGAGCACCAGCGGCGCGAGTCCGCGGCCGGTCATCAGCCCTGCATAAAAGAACATCGGAGCCACCGTAGAGAGGCTGGACGCATGGCCTGCGAGGCGTTTCGCGTGTTCCGCGGCCCAGCCGCCGAGGCTCGTTTCCGTACCCACATAAATGAAAAACAGAGCGGAGATGGCTATCGTGATCGCTACCGCGGGTAGGGGGGCTGATAGCGAGGAAGTTGATTCCCTGGCAGTCCGATGAGCATCCACCGGGAAAGTCACGAGGAGGAAGGAGCCGGCCAAAAGCAGTGCGCCGCTGGCTACCGTTAGAAGCAGCGAAGACAGCAACTGATGCCGCAAAGCCAGCAGCACCAATGGGGAACAGACCACCGCGCCGATTCCCCAGGCAAAATTGAGGAGACTCACCAGGCTAGCGCTGCGCGCGCCCCCGGTCTCGGCGACGGACAGATTCGTCGGTGGAGTCACCGTGCCGTAGCCCACTCCAAACAGGGCCGTGGCTACCAACGCCTGAGCGTGTGTAGGTGCGTTTAGCAAAGCCAACCCAGCACCGGTAAGCACATAGCCGAGGACCAAAGGATATCGGTAGCCACGCCAAGAAGTCAGGGCGGTCGCGATCCAAACGCCGCACAGCGAAGCAGCGAATTGCACGGTAAAAAAGAATCCCGCTTGCGAGTCATTGAGTGACCATCGCGAGATGAACACCGGTAAGATTGGCCCGACGATGACCGTCGGAATGCCAGTCAATACAAACCCGATAAACAACAGCGCAAGCAGGCTGGTGCGGCTGCCGGTTCGGGCCGAGGATGCCAAAGTCGTTGCCATGGGTGAAAATCATTCTGACGGAGCCCGCGGATGGAGGCAACTCTGATTGATGCCCAATACGCCGATAGAATGAATTCAGATAGAGTGGTTCATCTGCAACACGACGGGAATTGCCAGGTAATCATTGGTCATGATTAATGTCGGGCTCATTGGCTTCGGGCTGGCAGGGCGCGCCTTCCATGCGCCGGTGATCCGGGCGGTTCCCGGGCTGCGGCTAGCCGCGATTTTGCAGCGCAGCGGCAGCGAAGCCGCGCAGCTCTATCCCGAAGCGCGCATGGTCCGCAGTCTAGACGAGCTGCTGGGCATGCGAGAGCTTCGTCTCATCGTTGTCGCTGCGCCGAATGAGACACATTTTTCGCTCGGCCGGCAGTGTCTCGAGGCTGGCCGCGACGTGGTGGTCGACAAACCCTTCACGCCAACGCTCCAAGAGGCGGTCGAACTCGTGCGCTTGGCCCGGGAGCGCGGCCGCCTGCTAAGCGTGTACCAAAATCGCCGTTACGACGGTGATTTCCAGGCCGTGCAGCAGATTGTCAGCGGCGGCAAACTCGGCCGTATCGTGCGCTTCGAGACCAATTATGATCGCTTCCGGCCGCAGCTGAAACCTGGCGCGTGGCGCGAGCGTTCAAGCGCTGGCGGCGGAATTCTTTTCGATCTCGCACCGCATCTGATCGATCACGCGCTCCTGCTTTTTGGTCTCCCGGAAGCGATTAGCGCCGACATTCGCATCGAAAGGGACGGTGCGGTTGTTGATGATTCCTTCGACCTAACGCTCTTCTATCCGCGCGATTGCCGTGCGGTTCTGCGCGCGACTATGCTGGCGGCGGCACTTCGTCCACGCTTTGTAGTGCATGGCACAAAAGGCGCGTACCGCAAACACAGCTTCGATGTGCAAGAGCCGAAGTTGCGCGCCGGCCATGTTCCGTGGGAGGAGGCGCCGACACAGGCGGAGCTGGAAGAAAACTCAGGGGTCCTCACGCTGGCCAATGCCGACGGCACAACCGTGGAACACCGAATTCCTCCAGGCACAGGTGATTATCGCGCCTACTATGCCAACATCCGCGACGCGATGCTCGGCAGCGCCACAGTCGCGGTCAGCCCGCAGCATGCCCTCGACGTCATGCGCATCCTCGAGCTGGCCCGCGAAAGCAGCAATCGCCATTGCACTGTTCCTTGGCCGGTGTCCGGAACGCTTGCTGCATCCGAGTCATAGCGGGAATCCATCTTTGCTCCGGCCACTTTTCCTTTTCTAAACTTTCAACGGTAAACTGTTGAGTGTCTAGCTTCTCTTATGCCTTTACCCCTCGACTCGCGGAAAAAGCCGGGTAGCGTCAAGATTCACGTCACTAGTGGTACGGGCGTCGATATCATCTGGGCCGACGATCACGTCAGTCACTACGATTTCGGTTATTTACGCGACCTGTGCCCTTGCGCGACGTGCAATGAAGAACGGGTGAAAAAAAGCGCGTTCGCGGCTGCCGGAGGCACTTCCGCAGCGGTGCTGCCCATGTTCAAACCCAAGGTGCGCGCGCAGTCTGCCACGAGCATAGGCAATTACGCGATTCAAATCATTTTCAGCGACGGCCACTCCACTGGAATTTACAGCTACGATCATCTCCGCAGCATTTGCCCGTGCGCGGATTGCGCCAAGGCCTTCCGCGCGGGTCAGAAGTAGCTCTTGCGCTGAGCTCTTGCGCGGCACCCTCTGCGCAACAATGCGGTCGGATCCCGGCACCGCGCGCCTTGCTGCTTTTACCCCCGGCGAGCACATTGCCGTCGGGTTTTCCTACCCGAGCCAGCGAACTCGGCTGTTCGCTAGACTTCACGTTGAAAAAATGCGAGCATTTTAACCCGCAAGTCGAAGATTATCCTGACATGAGCAGCCCTCCGATTTCGCCCGCTGCCACGCGCAGCCGGGGCAACGGCATCCCGCGCGTCATCGTCGCCACTACGGCGCTGTTGACGTTCATCTCGTTTTGGCGCGCTGCTGCCATTGTCCTGAACGATTTGGCTTCTTCCGCCTACTATGCCGGCGGCGAGGCCGAAGGCTACATTGGCAAGACCGCGCCGTGGTTCATCCTCGCCATCATGCTTTTCTCCTACGCCGTGCGCGCGGTGTACGTGGAAAGCTGCAGCATGTTCGTGCGCGGCGGCGTGTACCGGGCCGTGAAGCAGTCCCTGGGCGGAACGCTGGCCAAGTTCAGCGTTTCCGCGTTGATGTTCGATTACATCCTCACCGGACCCATCAGCGGCGTTTCCGCGGGCCAGTATCTTGGCGGTTTGCTCAGCGAATTGTCGGAGCACGCGCACCTCAGTGGTCCTTTTTCTCAAAACACCATCGCCGCCATTGCGACCGGCTTTGCCATCGTTGTAACCGTCTATTTTTGGTGGGAAAACACCAAGGGTATTCCGGAATCCAGCGAAAAAGCACTGCACATCATGAAATTGGTCACGGTCATGGTCGTGCTCCTGATCGGCTGGTGCATCTATACCGCGGTGCTCCGGCACTCTTCGCTGCCGCCGTTTCCTTACCCCCGCAATCTCCGCTTGGGCCCCAGTGCTCTTGGCTGGCTGGCGCACAGCAGTTTGCCGCACATGTTTGGCATCGTGGCCATCTTCATCGCGCTGGGCCATTCCGTGCTGGCCATGAGCGGCGAAGAATCTCTGGCCCAGGTTTATCGCGAAATCGAAAGCCCCAAGCTACCCAACTTAAAGAAGGCCGGGCTGGTTATTTTCATTTACAGCCTGGTTTTTACCTCTTTGGTCTCCTTTTTTGCGGTAATGATTATTCCCGACGACGTCCGGCAAACCTATCTGCAAAACCTGATTGGCGGCCTGGCCATGAATCTCCAGGGCCCGCTCGGCACTCGTCTAATTTTTCACGGCTTCGTCGTAGTCGTGGGCACGCTGATCTTGGCCGGGGCCGTGAACACCGCGATCGTGGGCTCTAACGGCGTGCTTAACCGCGTTTCCGAAGATGGCGTGCTTAATGAATGGTTTCGCCAGCCGCATCCACGTTTTGGCACCAGCTACCGCATTATCAACATCGTAGTCGGTCTGCAGATTCTCACGATTTTCATCAGCCGCGGCGATGTGACTTTCCTCGCGAACCTCTACGCCTTCGGTGTCATCTGGAGCTTCGCCATGAATGGCCTGGCCGTTCTGGTATTGCGCTACACGAGTCCCGGACAGCGCGAGTTTCAGGTTCCGCTGAACTTTCAAATTCGCGGAGTGCAGATACCTGTGGGTCTCGGCCTGATTACGCTGACGCTGTTTTTGATCGCTGTGGTGAACCTGTTCACCAAGCCGGTCGCCACTATGGCCGGCGGCGTTTTCTCCGTCATCTTGTACATCGTGTTCACCATTTCTGAGCGCCGCGGCCGCCATGGAGGCGTCGCCCACGTCGAGATGGATCAGTTCAATCTGGAGCTCGAAGGCGAGCTGAGTCCGGAAGCGGTTGGGGCGCGCCCCGGAAATATCCTGGTGCCCATCAGCAACCACTTCAACCTCTACCACCTCGGAAATGTTCTGGACCGCATCAAGCCTGGTCGCCGTGACGTGGTTGTTCTCCACGTGAGATTGCTGCGGCGCTCCGCTTCCGGCGAAAACGAACTTGACGCCGACCAACTTTTCGGGAGTATCGAGCAGCATCTGTTTTCACAAGCTCTGTCGATGGCGGAAAAGCGCGGGAAATCCATTCGCCTGGCGGTGGTTGCCGCCAACGATCTCTGGGATGGTATTTTGCGCGCCTCCAGCGCGTTGCAGTCCAGCACCATCGTTATCGGCCGCTCCGCTAAGGACAACACCGAAGAGCAGGCGCGGCAGATCGGTGAGGCCTGGGAGAAGCTGCCCGATCCCAAACCGCAGTTCAATCTTGAGATCCACCTCCCAAACGGCGACAAGATTTACAAGGTCCTCGGCCCGCATGCCCCCAATCTCACCGGCAACGAAGTAAACCTCCTGCATCGATTGTGGCTGCGTTTTAGTGAGGTGCTGGCCCGCGAAGAGCTGCATCATCACGATGTGGTGCACTTCGCGTTGGAAGAAGTTCAAAAGGAGATCGATGAAGGGCACGAAGACGAAGTCGTTAACCGTCTCCGTTCGCATCTCGAGTCAAATCAAAACAAACGCAAACCCAAGGCTTAGGCGCGCTCGGCATTAATTCCCTCACGCAATTTGTGACGTGCAATGCGGGCATTTCCTAGCGTTAATCGGAATGCTCATCGCGCATTGCGGGCACTCTTTCGTCGTCGGCGCAACCGCCGGTTCTGGTTTTCGAGTCCAGCGGTTCACCTGCTGCACCAGCAGAAACACGCAGAACGCCACGATCAGGAAATTAATCACCGTATTCAGGAACAGCCCGTAATTCAAGGTGACCACTGCGTTCTTCTTCGCTTCTGCCAAGGTGGCGTAATGCGCGCCTTTCAAGGTGATGAAAAGACTCGAAAAATCCACGCCGCGCAAAAGCACCCCGATGGGCGGCATGATGATGTCATCGACCAACGAGGCCACGATCTTCCCGAATGACGCTCCTATGATTACCCCCACAGCCAGATCGATCACGTTGCCGCGCATCGCGAATTCTTTAAATTCCTTGAACATAACCATCTCCCCGCGCTTTTGATTTTGTGCAGAGACCGAGCCTAGGCGCTGGCCCTGATTGGGCGAGTAAGGCAAAGGGCTCGTCCGTTACCGGGGATTATAGCTGACCAAGGCGCGAAACCCAGAAAGGGGGCTTGGCTCGGGAATCGCGCGGCTTAGCGAGGACGAAAAACGAGAACCGACCCCAGCAAGCCCCGCAGCAGCAGCAAAGCTCCGCCTCCTGCGAGCAGGCGTCCCACCCACAGGAAGGGCACGCGCGCGATGGCCAGCATCACAACGCCGAGAAGTGTGAGCGTCACCCCACGCGTCCAATGTTCCCAGCGTGACCACCATTGCCCTGGCTTATACAGGGCGCGAAGCCCCCACAAAATCACCGCCGCACTGAGGATCAGCCACGCAGGGCTCCGCCGGTCGAAAAAGATCTGCCCGCTCAGGCCCAACCAGATCACCAACCCGCCGAGCAACACAAAGATCAGTTCGATTGTGATTCGCAGCACTTGCTGGGGCTTGAGCATCCCTGGCGTGACCTCTTCGCTCCCCTCGCGTGACTGTGTTGATTTGGCTTACTGCACCCGCTCGATGCGGACTTTCTGCAGCGTCACCGGGGTGCGTGGACGGTCGCTCGCATCGCGCGGCAGTTTGGAGATTTTGTCCGCCACGTCTTGCCCTTCGACCACTTCACCGAAAATGGCGTGCTTGTTGTCCAGCCAAGGCGTAGCCGCCACGGTGATAAAAAACTGGCTGCCATTGGTGCCCGGCCCAGCGTTGGCCATCGACAGCTTGCCGGCTTTTGAATGCTTAAGCGAAGGATGAAATTCATCGCCAAACGCGTATCCAGGTCCGCCGCGGCCGTCGCCCCGTGGGCACCCTCCTTGAATCATAAAATCCGGAATCACTCGATGAAACGTCAACCCATCGTAATAATTCTTCTTCGATTTCTTGCCGGTCATCTCATCGGTGAATTCTTTCGTGCCTTCGGCAAGCCCGACGAAATTCGCCACCGTTTTCGGGGCTTCTTTTTCCAGCAACCGAATGACAATATTGCCTTGCGAAGTTTCAAATATGGCGTACGTCCCTGCGGGTCGGCTCATGCTTTCTCCTAAAGATTCCATCGTACACGAGCCCTAGCAAGCTTGGCCACCAATGCCCGGACATGCTAAGTGCGCTCGGACTCGGGGAGACCGGGCATTGTCCTTCACCAACCCTTTTGTTTGCGCAATTCCGTCACGTGCGCGGTGTGGTGTCGTCCGTGCCAGGCGTACAGAAACAACAGCCAGTCCACTGTGCGCACTCCCTGTTCGGGATGCCGGAAGGTCCGCCGGAAATCATCTATCTTCAGCGAATGGAGCAAACGCACCCACCGATCGTGCAAGGAATCGAGCAACGCTAGCGAAACATCGATCGGCCCGGACTTGGCATCTGCCAAGTCCGCCCAGCGCGCCTCTTCGTATGGCTTGATCGTTGGCTCCTGCTCCGTTAACGCCAGACGAAACCGCACGTAAGCGTTCATGTGGCTGTCCGGAACATGATGCACCACCTGGCGCACCGTCCAGCCGCCCTCGCGATAGGCAGTGTTCAGCTGCGCTTCGTTCAACCCTTTCACCGCAGCTCGCAGCTTGCCGGGCGCCTCCGCGATTGCCGAAATCGCCTGGTCCCGCAGAACCGGCGTGGCCTCCTGCGGCGGCGTGTACTTCCCGATCGGATAACGTGGATCCATTTTTGTCCTTGTCCCAGGGCAACGCGACCCGTCGCTTGTTTTCCGGGAATATAGCGGGGTCCGTAATCACCGTCAACGTACTTCAGCAGAAAATCCGTCTCCAATTTGGCTGCCCTGCCATCAAACGATACAATACCGCTTGCTGTACCTCTCAGGTACAGCCAGGAATCTAATAGGGGGAGCGCGGGAATGCACAACGTCGTCATCATCGGCAGCGGTTGCGCCGGCCTTACCGCCGCGATCTACGCCGCGCGTGCCAATCTGAAGCCGTTGGTGATCGATGGCCACGAGCCTGGAGGACAGCTGACCCTCACCACGACGGTGGAAAATTATCCCGGCTTTCCCGATGGCATACTCGGTCCCGAACTCATCGACAACATGCGCAAGCAGGCGCAAAGATTTGGGGCGGAGTTTAAGTCCGGCGCCGTCAATGAAGTCGACTTGAGCCGTCGCCCCTTCAAAATTGTCGCCGGTAAAGAAACCTACCAAGCACAATCGCTGATCGTCGCTGCAGGTGCTTCTGCGCGTCTGCTCGGTCTGCCTTCCGAGCGCCACCTGATGGGCCATGGCGTCTCCACCTGCGCCACGTGCGACGGCTATTTCTTCCGCGGCAAACCCATCGCGGTGGTCGGCGGCGGCGACACCGCCATGGAAGAAGCCGTCTTCCTCACGCGCTATGCCAGCAAGGTTTACCTGGTCCACCGCCGCGCCGAATTCCGCGCCTCCAAAATCATGCTCGACCGCGCGCGCGCCAACGAAAAAATCGAGTTCGTCGCCCCGGCCGTGGTCGACGAAATCATGGCCCACCCTAACGGCCATGTCGGCAGCGTGCGCCTTCGCAACCCGGGAACGAACGTGACCTCAGAAATCGAACTCGATGGCGTTTTCGTGGCTATCGGCCATGATCCCAACACGATCGTTTTCCGCGGCAAGCTGGAAATGGACCCCAACGGCTATCTCATCGCCCTGAACGGCAGCAAGACCACAGTCCCCGGCGTCTTTGTCGCCGGCGACGTGCAGGACCACCGATATCGCCAGGCCGTCACTGCCGCAGGCTCCGGCTGTATGGCCGCCATGGATGCGGAAAAGTTCCTCGAAGAGCACAGCGACTGACAAGCGCGCTAGTTGCTCCCCTTCCCCCCGGGGCATAATTAGACCTGCATGCTCCGCGCCACCCTGCTTAAACTCTCAGCGAGCCCCGGCTTCGCTCACTGGGTCACCTCCAACGAAACCACCCGCCGCATGGCGCGCCGCTTCGTCGCGGGAGAATCGCTCGATGAAGCCATCGCCGCCGCGCGCGCGTGCAATAGCGTGGGCATGTATACCAGTCTCGACTACCTCGGCGAAAACGTGGCCACCGTCGCAGACGCCCAGCGCGCCCGCGACGCTTATCTCGAGATTTTCGATCGCATCGCGCAGGAGCGCCTCCACGCCAACGTCTCTTGCAAGCTGACCCAGCTCGGTCTCGACCTCAGCGCCGAGTTTTGTGAAGGCTTGCTGCTTTCCATCGCTGAGCACGCCGCCGGCCTCGAGAATTTTCTTCGCGTGGACATGGAAAGCTCCGTCTACACCGAGCGCACGATCGACATTGTCAAGCGCGTTCGCGCGCGCAATCCCGCTGTCGGCACAGTAATTCAGTCCTGCCTCTACCGCAGTGAAAGCGACGTCCAGGGACTGCTCACCTACGGCTGCCGCATTCGCCTTTGCAAGGGCGCATACAAGGAGTCCGACGAAGTTGCCTACGCGCGAAAAAAAGACGTCGATGGCAACTATATCCGCTTGATGCAAATGCTCCTCCCAAGCGGCTTTTACCACGCCATCGCCACCCACGATCCGCGCATGATCGCGCAGACCATTCGCTTCGCGGCCACGAAACAAATCACCAAGGATGACTTCGAATTCCAAATGCTCTACGGCGTGCGCACCGACCTGCAGCGCCAGCTCGTTAAGGACGGCTACCGCCTGCGCATCTACATTCCCTTCGGCAAAGACTGGTTCCCCTACTTCATGCGCCGCCTTGCCGAGCGCCCCGCCAACCTGGCGTTCTTCTTACGCAACTTTTTGCGCTCTTGATAAAGAAGATGCCGCGGCGGCCTTCAAGCGGCCGAACCAGGCCGCTATCGAGGTAATACGGAGGCGAGGGCTAATTCTTCCGGCAAACCGTAACGCCGTCGCGCAGCGGAATCAAAACCGGAAACAACTCCTTCGACGCATAAACCAGCCGGTTGAACTCCTGCACGCCTCGCGTATTTTTGTCATCCCCCGCAGCCGGCCGCGCCGCTTTCCCAGACCATAGCGTATTGTCGGTCACAAACAATCCCCCGCGCTTCAGCTTCGGCAAAGCCGCGCGCATCGCGTCGGGATATTGGTGTTTGTCCACGTCGTTGAAAATAAAATCGAATTTGCCCGCCGTTTTCTTCACCAGTTCCAGTGCGTCTCCCACCTGCACGCGAATGCGTTTCCCCACTCCCGCAGCGCGAAAATATTCTTGCGCACGGCGCGCATTTTCTGGATTGCCGTCGGTGTAAAACACTTCCGCCTGCGGCCCCGCCGCGCGCGCCAGCCAAATCGTCGAATACCCGATCGCCGAGCCCATCTCAAAGATGCGTTTGGTCCCGGATATCTGCACCAGCAGCATCATCAACCGCGCCACCGCCGGCCCGATAATCGGCACGCGATGCTCCTCCGCATACTTCTCTATCTCACCGATCACCGCGTCGCGTTCCGGAAGCAGCCGGTACAGATATTCTTCGACGTCGTCCTGAATGTACCCGCTCCGCAGGTTCTCGCTGCGAATCATAGGCTCTCTCCCGGTTTCAACGCGCGAATTTCCAGCCCCGGGATGTCCTTTGCTTCCTGCTTCAGCTCTTCCGGTCTGCCCACCAAGAAAGGAAATGTCCCATAGTGCATTGGCACCACATATTTCACGCCCAGAAAACGAATCGCGTGCGCCGCCTCGCGCGGCCCCATCGTAAAGTGATCGCCGATAGGCAGCAGCGCCACGTCCGGTTTATACAGCTCGCCGATCAGTTTCATGTCGCTAAAAAGCGCCGTATCGCCCGCATGGTACACCGTAAATCCTCCCGGCATGCGAATCACCAGCCCTGCCGGCTCCCCGGCGTAAATACGCTCCCCCTGGTCATCAATCGAATTCGAATGAAACGCGTGCGTCATCGTCACCTGAAACTCCCCGATCTTCTGCGTGCCCCCCTTGCCCATCGGCTTCGTCTCATCTTCAAATCCTTTGCTCTCGATCCACAAGCACGTTTCGAAAATTGCCACAATCTGCGGCTTGTGCTGTCTCGCGAGGGCCAGCAAATCTCCCAAGTGATCGGAATGCGCGTGCGAGAGAAAAATCACGTCTAGCCGCGGCACCTTCTTCAGTTTCTCCGGGCAGACCGGGTTGGTATTCACCCACGGATCGATCAATGCCACTTGTCCCGATGGCGTGGTCAGGGAAAACGTGCTGTGACCAAAATAAGTCAGTTTGTTGCCCTTCAAGTCGAGCATGGGCCACCTTTGGATAAAATGTGAGCTAGTAGCGGAAACGGTTTACTTCGTTGGTGGAGTACTCAAACCGCCTTCCGGACCCAGCAGGCTGCGGATCACCGTTTCGTACGTCTCGCGGTCTCGTGCGCCGAAAAAGTGGCCGATTAGCCGACCGTCCTGGTCATAGAGAAATGTCGCCGGGAGCTCGCCTCGCCACTCTGGCAATACCGCCTGATTGAATCCCACCTCATCTTCCGGCTTCCCCGGCTTCTTCCGGTAATTCGGGAACACCGGCTTATACCGCGCAATGAACCGCCGCATCAAAATCAAATCGCCATCCTGGTCGGAATCGACGCCCACCACGCGCAGTCCCTTGGGGGCATACTTCCTGGCCAGCTCATTCAGCATCGGATACTCATCGCGGCAAGGCTCACACCAGGTCGCCCAAAAATTGATCAGCAGCGGCTTCCCGTGATACTGCTGCACCAGTTTCTGATAGCCCCGCACATCGATGAGTTGCGGGTCTTGCGGCGCTTTTACCTGCGGTGCCGCGCCGGTGATGATTCCGCTGACTAAAAAGAATGATACCAACGCCGTCCGGGTTCGCATGGGGTGTCCCTTCCTTCCCCATTCTATCCACACGCCTCCAAGTTGAGAAACCCCTTTGGCCCGCGTACAATCATTGGTATCGCTTGTTGCCCCCCCTGGGGGCGTGATATAAGCAAATTTCCTGGCCGCTGTTTAGCCCGCAGAGCCGCCGGTTCGCGCTTGAACAAAGGAGACGTTGAATGGCTTACGTGATCGCCGAACCTTGCATCGGCACAAAAGACAGCGCTTGTGTGGATGTCTGCCCGGTGGACTGCATCCACCCCCGCAAGGACGAGCCGCAGTTTGAAGCTGAAAAACA
>Ga0209488_10003140_pt1 | contig 13356 bp, 10 predicted proteins | sample Rivendell_Oct201_8_FD_188349 | JGI IMG/M metagenome (GOLD analysis project Ga0209488, IMG submission 188349) | Vadose zone soil microbial communities from the Eel River Critical Zone Observatory, Northern California, USA -... | ecosystem: Environmental > Terrestrial > Soil > Vadose zone >...
AAAGGGCGAAAAGCCAGGGGAGGGATCCAAATGCTGCGGGGAATTCTATCGCCAATAAAGGCGTTTCGTGCTCTTTCGCGAGAAAGAATTAAAAGCCGAAAAGTTAAATAATCGAAATTACGAAAATTCCATGCCGCCTTCATCCTCAATGCCTGCGGGGTCCTCGGGTGTGAAATCAGATGACAGGTGCGCTCCCGCCAGTAACATCAGGCCGGAAATAAACGCCCAGAACATAAGTGCCACTGAGATAGAGAACGCCTGTCCGTAAACCTCCTGAAAATCCAGCCAGGGCAACGCCTTGATGTACAAAACTTTTCCTACCTCCCACAGCACGCCCATCGCGACCGCCGCAGGCAGCACGCTTCTGGCTTTGATCTTGCCATTGGGCAAAAGCCAGTAAATCAGGAAGAAAATGGCAATGCTGGCCAGAGTGGCGCAAATCTTGAGCGCCACAAAAGTGGCGGCCCGAAACACGATGTTTTCATTGCCCCGCATCATAAAAGTTAACGCCAGTTCATTCCCCGCTGCCATGGCCACGGAGATCAAGGCCAGGATGCCGCAGGCAAAAGCCAAGGCCAGCGAAATAATCTGATTCCCCAGATAGGAACGGTTTTTTGCAAACCCCCAGATCCGGTTGAAGGCCACTTCAAGCGGCACAAAAACGCCTGTGGATGTAATGAGCAAAATCACGAGCGAAGCCATCTTGACCCGCTGGCGGGTCTTCACCAGAGACTGAAGGTTGCGAATGACGAAATCCTGGCCGGCAGGCAGATGGTCTCTCAACAAATCCACTACCACGTTATACATTGTTGTCGAGTGGAAGACATTGCGAATCAGCCACATCAAGAGCACCATGAAAGGGAAAAATGAAAGGATGGCGTTGGCTGCCACGGAGAAAGCATATGTGTGAGCTTCGGTCCGAGCGAGGTATTGCATGGTAGGCCACCCACGGTGCACCAACATGTGCTTCCATGGACGCAATAAAAGCCTGGAGGCCTGCGATTCGGGGGCAGGAACCTGCGCCGAGTCGACGGCTGGTGAAACTGAACCTGTTGTCATGGAGATCCTGAGAAATCGTAACAGAAAATGCCTTCCTACCACTTTTTATAAGAGCAGTTTCGGGTAAAACGAAAGTCTCGTAAAGATAGTTCCCTTTGGCGTAGCGGCACTATGCAAACAAAGTGCTTTACAAGAACCAGAGTTCCTGAATATTATGCCTTGCTCCGCGCGATTCATGCGCAGGCGCACTCTGGTTGATGTTTTTGTACAGCAGTTTGAACTCGCCGAACAATCCGGTTGCTGGAGTCGCCTTCGGGCCTTCCGGCACGGCAGCCATCGGTTGCGGAAAAGAGCTATCTGGCCGGCAAAGCAACAACCTTTTCTCCACCTTCGGAAGTTTAAGGCGGAGATTTTAATTTGAAGCTGAGGCGAAAGGAGTTGCATTTGTGAAAGAGAAGGGAACTGTGAAGTGGTTCAACGGAGCCAAAGGCTATGGCTTCATACAGCGCTCGACCGGAGAGGACGTCTTCGTCCACTTTTCCGCTATCCAGGAAAATGGCTACAGGACTCTCAACGAGGGCGAAACCGTGGAATATGAGCTCATGAAGGGGCCCAAGGGTTTTCTGGCCGCGAATGTTCTGCGTGGCAGTGCGAACTAGAAGAGTTACCAATTGGCACTTCCCCTTGTTGCGGCAAGGGGATTCTTTGTTTGCGGACTTGAGCAAGCAAGGCGATGTGTTCACAACCGAGACGAAAAAACGAGGCTGAACGATTTACATCGTCCAGCCTCAAATGCAAGCAAGGCCTTGCCTGATAGTCCTGGCCGCGCGGCCAGGAAACCTGCCGGAAATGAAGCTTTCAGTTAGCGGGACTGAGTTGCTTCTACTTCCGAAGATTCATGGCGGGAGTGGCTCAGAGAAACAAGCTTCCAGTACTTGCTTCTCTCTTTTTGGACCCGCAAAACAAGTTTTCAGCAATCGGCGTGGGAAAAATGTTTATGCCGCCGAATGTGTTTAGAAGTTGATTGTCGGTCACTTGGATTAGAAGCTAATCAAGGCCAGATTAAACTTCTTCATTTCGCCAGGATCAAAAAAAAGCCCGGAATGCGGTTATTCCGGGATGGCAGTTTTTCTGAATCTATTTGAGCGGTGGATTTTCTGCAGGCGGAGGATTATCAGGCTGAGGTTCGGGCTGTGGCTGAGGTTCAACCTGAACTTGCGTTTGTTCGTTTTCGCGATCCTGTCTTTGCTGTTCAATTTCGGCCAGGCGCTTCTCTTCGCGAATTTTCTTCCAGTTCTCCATCAGTTGTTCTTGCGTCAGCGGCTCTGCTGCCGGGGCAACGCCTGCGGTGGGGCGGCCATTCTCTTCAAGCTTTGCCTCAGTTTCTGCGTCCTGCAGACGGGGTTGCGATGCCCGGCCACCAGCCATTGCCGTGCGCGCAAAAGATTGCCGCGTGCGAACCACGATTCGTTCCACGGTGCCCGGAGCGTCGCCCGTGCCCATGATGATGTAATCGATCCTTGGACTGTCGAGGAGCCCGGTCAACACTTCCCTGACGGCACTCGGGCCGATCTGCGCGATTACCGGTTCGTTTTGCAGTTCCGGAGCTAAATCAATAACTGCGCCAGTTTTGGCGGAGATAAGCTTCAATACGGTCCCCAGAGAGGCATTTTGAGCACTTACAGTTAGCTGCCCTTGTGCGTAATGTACGGTGGCTGTTGCCTCGCGTGAAGGTGTTGAATTTACCACTGGCTGTGGATTTACCACTGGGTGCGAATCAGGCACCGGCGCCGAAATCGCAACGGCGGTTGGCGCTATCACTTGACGCGCGACAGCGATCGCCGGGACCGGCGCCAAGGGACGCACTATCGATTGTGGCGGCGATGCGGGAAGTCCGGTGTTGGGCACGGCGTTGCTCTTTGGATTCGGGCGAAAGGAGTTCTGTGACGTCACAAATTGTTGTGAACCTGGAGAGGCCTGCGTGCCTGACTGTGCAGCGGGTGCTGTGCTGGTGGCCGGACTCGGTTTGCGCTCTAGACGTCCTTGTGATCTCTGCGCAACGGCCAGAACGGGCGCCATTGCCGCCAGAACAAACGCTGCTGTCTTTGCGATCTTCAACATATAAACCTTCCCGAATCGGCCGCATTCTTAATCCTGCCCATTGTGTGGCTTCGACACCAGTTTCACCATTGAAAAAACATTAAAATTTCGAATCTACAGCAACAGCCTGATGTCTTTTCTCGCCCAAAAAGTTAGACCTCCGGCCGTTGGAGCGGAGCTTAATGGATCGGGGCGTCCCGGTGCACCGCGGATGTCAGCACTTCGCCCGATGTGGCAGGCAACAGTGGCAACGAGACGCGAAAGCACGATCCTTCTCCCGAAGAGCTAGCCACTTCAATCCGGCCGCCATGGGCTTCAACAATGCTACGGGCAAAATGGAGCCCCAATCCGGTGCCAGGAACGTGTGACTTCCGCGCTGATGTCGAACGGTAACCGCGCTCGAAAATATGTGCCTGCTCTTCGGCCGCGATTCCGCTTCCAGTGTCACTGATTGAGACAATGGCAACGTCATTATGCACGGACAGAATCACGTCAATATGTCCGCCTGGGTGGTTAAACTTGATGGCATTGTCGAGCAGATTGAGCAGAAGCCGCCAGATTTGGCCGGCATCAAAAGCGCCTATTACATTTTGCTGCACAGTTCCGGAAATCTTAATTCCACGCTCGCCGGCTTGCCCGCGCATGCCGTCCACTGCCGTCTGTACCAGTTCGGAAAGGTCTTCCTTTTCCCGGTTAAGTTTTATTTGCTCGCTCTCCGATTGTGCCAGCTCCATCAGGTCTGAAACCGTCCGCGCCAGCAGTTCCACGTGTTCAAGCTGTTTGGAAAGCGTATCGCGATAATTTGTTTCGCTGCTGCCGAGCCGCAGCGCCTGCTCCGTTTCCGACCGCAAAACAGTAAGCGGCTGTCGAATCTCGTGGGAGAGAGTTCGGAGAAACTCAGTCATCCGCTGAAACGAACTTTGCAGGCGGGAAATCATTGCGTTGAGAGATGTGCTCATCTCATCGATCTCATCACCCTTTCCGGAGATGGGAAGGCGGTTACCCAAATCGAAAGCCGTGATCTGTTTGGCTGCGGCAGCCGTTCTTTCCAATGGCCGCAGGGAATAAGAAGTCATGATCAAAGCGTTGGCGGCATGTGCCAGGATGATGAACGGAATCAGCGCGAATAGAAACATGCGGAGGCGCCAGCAATCTTCATCCGCCTGATCCAGAGATGTGCCAATTCGCAACAGGTAATGGCGCCCAGCCAGGCCCAGGACGGGGACATCCAAAATGCGGATACGTGTATCGCCCAGCGTGAGGATTTGCCAGGTAGTGTGATCGGGTTGAACTGACGAAGGCAGGGCTGCAGGGCCCGGTAGATGCAGGGCAGACATTGCATGAGAAGCGTCCAGCGTATGGCCTTCTTCATCCAGCAGTTCGTAATAACGCATGGAACGCTCAAACTGTGCGCGTACTTCCGGATCTGCCTCTGCGTTGAGCCACTTCACACTGCCCGCTCGGATCTGCAGCATGCTCCGCACAGAGATAGCGCGGTCCTGCAATTCTTCGTCGAGTTGGCCGTAAATGCGGCGCGCCAGCAGCGCATACGCGCTCCAGGCCAGCATCACGACCAGGAGCGCGAATGTTACTGTCTGCTTGAACGCGAGCCGGGTACTCAGCCGGCGTAAAAGCACTGATTTCATTGGGAGGCTGAAGATAACATGTATCCGACGCCACGAGCGGTATGGATCAGAGGCTTCTCGTACCCGTGATCGATCTTGGCGCGAAGATAATTAATGTAAACGTCCACAATATTGGTCAGGCCTTCGAAACCCAGATTCCAGACATGCTCCACGACCATCGTACGGGTCACAGTGCGGCCGGCGTTGCGCATCAGGTATTCCAACACGGCGTACTCCCGCTGCGTAAGGTTGATCGGCTTGCCGGCGCGTGTCACCATGTGCCGCATACGATCCAGTTCCAGGTCTTCCACGCTGAGTTTATCCAGCAATTCCTGGGGACGCCGCAGAAGAGCGTGGACCCGGGCCAGCAGCTCTTCAAATGAAAACGGTTTTACCAGATAGTCGTCGGCGCCGGCCTGCAGTCCGCAAACGCGGTCGGAAACATCTTTCCGCGCACTCAGAAGCAGGATCCTCATGTTGGAACCCGATTTACGAAGTTTACGCAGGACGGTTAGACCGTCAAGTTTAGGAAGGTTCCAATCGAGAATGATTCCGTCGTAATCAATCTCGGTGGCCAGCTGAAGACCTTCTTCCCCGTCTCCAGCCAGATCAACGGCAAAGTGGTCTGCTTCCAGACCCTTCACCAGTGTACGCGCTACTTTCGGCTCATCCTCAATAACCAATATCCGCATTTAAGTCCACCTTCCCGCTTCGGTGGAAGAATTGCCGTTACTTTAACTCAGCAACGTGCAAAGTCCATCCGCTGTTTACCCCACGTGCGTCCTGGAATTTCTTTCCTCTTATACTTGTGCAACCAGACATCGAATCGTTTCACCTTTGCCGCTTTTTGTGTTGTACGTCAGCCATGTTGTGCACTGTACGTAAGGCCAGTATCGCGATTCGTTCCGGGTACCACGTACTCAAACTCACTGGATGCTGCTGCTTCCGATTTCCCCGGAGACCATTTTCCCCGACTCAGAGGTCTCGAAGGCCGTTGTGCTTAAGTACAGTATTAAAGATGTACCATCGTACACGTATTTTTCGAAAATGGAACAGATAAATTTCGAATAATGGCGGATTTAAAAGTGCTAATCCGATTCGTAATGCTCGATGTGTACTGTCTGACAGGACAACTATAACATGTCCATATGGACATATCAATATCGTACTTCAGTACATGTACCACAAGAGAATGGTTGCAGGTTATACGCATACTCCATTCATTACAAAGAAGTTAATCATTGCAGAACCGAATTTGATGCTCCTCTATTTCACCCTTGTCGAGAATCCCTGTGGAAAACTCTTGCCGACCATCTCCTTCAAACGGGCTCGGTTAGGAAGCAGACGACTAGGGCGTGAATAAATTCAGCTGTCTGGAAAGGTCTTTGCTGATGCTGGCGCCGCCCGATTCGTGATCCCTAACCCCGATACCGTGCAGTCGGCACAATTTGTTCACAAGTGTTGAGATACGCCTTCTGTAATCTACCGGCAAAAAAGCGCGATCAGCATAGCGCGCTTCGTATAACGGCACAAGGTGGGGGAAATTCTCCTGGAGGAAGGGCATAAATATTTTTGCTGAACACGGCTTTAAGAACAATGGTATTGCCGCTACCGATCTCGCCCCGGCCGCGGCCGCGGCACGAACCACGTTCTCCAGTGCCTTCGGCGAATCGGTGATGCCAGGCAAGATCGGTGCACAATTCACGCTGGTGGAAATTCCGGCCGCAGCCAGTTTTTTCACAGCGCTGAAGCGTAAATCAGGCCTTGGCGCCCGCGGTTCCAAAATACGCGCCAGGTCCGTATCAGTGGTGGTGATGGTCATGTGGATACTAAGACGGTTTTTGGCCGAGATGACGCGCAGCAAATCCAGATCACGCACGATGAGGTCCGACTTTGTCACCAATCCCAGCGAATATCCTTCATGTCGGGAAAACTCTTCCATCACGGCACGCGTGATCCCAAACTTTCTTTCGGCAGGCTGATATGGGTCCGTGGCCGTGCCAATCGCAATACTTTGTCCAGCGCGCACGTGCTTAAGTTCCTGCCGCAGCAGCCATGCACTATGTTTCTTAACGAAGATTTTGCGTTCAAAATCCAGTCCGTCGCGCAGTTCCATGAACTCGTGCGTATAGCGTGCGTAACAGTATTTGCAGGCAAACTCACATCCGCGATAGGGATTGATCTGCCAGGAGAAGGGCATGCGCGGCGAGTTACAGCGTGTGAGCAGGCTGCGATTTTCCAGCGCAATGTAATCGACTTTGTGACCTTCGGAAATTGCTTCGCCCTGGGCTGCCAGTCGCGCGATTCCCACGAGCGGAACTTGTGGTTCGGATTGGGGAAATAGGGATTCCATAATGATTCGTCTTTTATTCGCTAGTTTCAGGGTATGCTGATACCCCTGGAAATGCAAATGGGGGTTTGACTGGAGTGCTGCTTAAGGAATCGGAGTCGTAGCAAACCGCAGCAAACTGCCTGCGTCCTGATCAACCAGCCACAGCAACCGGCCGTTTTCCGGTTGCACATTTTGTGCCGGAAATTTCCTGGCTCCAGGCCGGAGCACCTCGCTGAGAATCCGCGCCTTGCTAGCGCCGGAAACCAGAAAAACAACCTCGGCGGCATGGTTGAGGACCGAAAAAGTGAGAGTGATGCGGAAGGTCTGAAACTTTTCTACCCAATTTGCCGTCACCCTGCTCGATTCGTCGGTGAGCGCTTTGCTGCCAGGGAAGAGTGAAGCTGTATGCCCGTCATCGCCGAGACCCAGAAAGATCAGGTCAAAACGAGGCCAGTCATGATCCACCAGATGGAAGAACTCACGCAATTCCTGCTCATATTGCATGGCGGCAGCTTCGGCATCCAGTTCGGCACGGATTCGATGAACGTTGTTCTGCGGAATCGGGACTTTTGATAACAGCGATTCGCTGGCCATGCGAAAGTTGCTCTCGGGGTCATCCGGCGGAACGTGACGCTCATCGCCGAAAAAGATATGAATGCTGTTCCAGGGCAATTGCCTGTGCTCGCTGGCCAGTAATGAATAGACGGTGCGGGGAGTGTTGCCGCCAGAGAGAGCGACGGAAAATCGACCGCGCTCTCGAACAGCAGTCTCCGCCACGTTATGGAATTCCTGCGCGGCTGCGCGTGCGAGCGCCGCCTTGTCAGGAACGATTTTGACCTCTACTCCCATGGTCCAAACTTATTGTGCCGCGGAATGGATTATGTCTTGATCTTTCTCCAGGAGCGGCCATCGCGGGCGATAATGTCTGTGGCCTCTTCCGGTCCCCATGATCCCGCAGCGTAGTTTGGAAAATTGCGGGCCGCCAGAGCCTTCCACACGTCGAGGATCGGGTCAACCACGGTCCAGCCGGCTTCCACCATGTCTGCACGCTGGTAAAGCGTCTGGTCGCCCATGATTCCGTCGTAGAGAAGCACTTCATATCCGGTGTTGGCCGTTGTTCCGAAATAGTCACGGTAATTAAAATCCATTTCCACTTCACCCACTTTCATTTGTGCGCCAGGAATCTTGGCGCCGAAGCGCAGGGAAATGCCTTCATCGGGAGCGATGTGGATGATGAGCTGGTTGGCATCCAGGCTGTTGACGGGTGTATCGCGAAACAACACCAGTGGTGCGCGTTTGAACTGTACTGCCACTTCGGTATGGCGGGCGGCCAGCCTTTTTCCAGTTCGCAGATAAAAAGGAACGCCGGCCCAGCGCCAGTTGTCGATCATTAGCCGCAGGGCGACAAAGGTATCCGTCTTTGATTCCGGCGGCACGCCCTCTTCCGCCCGATACGCCGGTACTCGTTCACCGTTAATCACGCCAGCGCCATACTGCCCGCGCACGGCGCAATGCAAAACGTCTTTCTCGCTGAAAGGCTGAATGGCGTGCAATATCTTGGCCTGTTCGTCATGGACCGCCGTCGAATTAAACGAGATGGGGGGCTCCATGGTGGTGAGTGAGACCAACTGGAAGAGGTGATTAGGCACCATGTCGCGGAGTGTTCCCGCCATGTCAAAGTAACCGCCGCGTTTTTCCACTCCCACGGTTTCCGCCACAGTGATCTGTATGTGATCGATATAGCGCCGGTTCCAGATGGGTTCAAAAATTCCATTGCTGAAACGGAATACAAGAATGTTCTGGACGGTTTCTTTGCCCAGGTAATGGTCGATGCGGAAAATCTGCCGTTCAGTGAGCACCTTGCTCACTTGGCGGTTCAATGCTTTGGCCGATCCCAGATCATTGCCGAAAGGCTTTTCAAAGACCACGCGCCGCCAGTGTCCCTCTTTTTCGCAGGCCAGGTCAGACGCGCCCAAATGATCGACGATGTCGCCAAAAAAGGCCGGACTGGTGGCGAGATAGAAGAAGTAATTGCCTTGCGTGTTGCAGTTCTTATCGACTTCGTCCAGAGTCTTCGCAATCTGCGAATAGAGCGCGGGGGCCTGAAACTCCCCGCAAACGTAATAAACCCGCTCCATCATCCAGGCACGCAGCTTGGGATCAACCGCGCTGGTCGCGAACTTATCGAGGTTGTCTCCCATGATCTTCTGATATTGCTCGCGGCTGTAATCGTTGCGCCCGATGCCAAGAATCGCGAAGTCAGGAGAAAGCAGCTTGCTCTTGACCAGGTTATAAAGAGCAGGGAAGAGTTTGCGAGCGGTGAGGTCGCCGGTGCCGCCAAAAATGACCATCACGCAAGGGCCTGTTGGAGGGGGCGAGCCTGAAGGCGCCATGTCCATGGCCGGCAATTCTCGTTCAAGTTGAGGCATGTAAAGACTTTCTCCTGATCAGGAAGCTTTTTCGTTCTTTTTGGTCAGCTCAATGTGGCCGCCGAACTTTTGCCGCATGGCGCTGAGCATTTTCTCGGCGAAGGTATGTTCCTGTCGGGAACGGAAGCGCGTGTAAAGCGCAGCGGTTAAGACATCAGCGGGAACAGCTTCCTCGAGCGCGGCGGTGACGGTCCAGCGGCCCTCGCCTGAATCCTGCACAATGCCGGTGTATTCAGAGAGTGTGGGATTTTCCGCCAGAGCCATGGCCGTTAGATCCAGCAGCCAGGAAGAAACCACACTGCCCCGGCGCCAGACTTCAGCGATATCCGGCAAGTTGAGATCGTAGCGATGACCTTCGGGCAGTTGAGTGGAATTGGCGTTGCGGAAAATATCAAAGCCTTCGGCATAGGCCTGCATGAGCCCATATTCGATTCCGTTGTGCACCATTTTTACGAAGTGTCCCGCGCCGGAAGGCCCACAATAAAGATAGCCTTCCTCGGCTGTGCCGCCGAGTTTCTCGCGGCCGAGCGTCCGTGGAATTTCGCCCTTACCGGGCGCTAATGTTTTGAAAATAGGATCAAGATGTTCGACTGCTTCTTTCGGTCCACCGAGCATCATGCAGTAACCGCGCTCCAGCCCCCAGACGCCGCCGCTGGTTCCCACGTCGATATAGTGAATGCCGCGGTCTTTCAACTTCTGCGAGCGCCGCACGTCATCTTTATAGTAGGAATTGCCGCCGTCAATAATGATGTCGCCCGCCTGGAAGCGCTGAGCCAACGCGTTAACCGTTTGTTCGGTCGGATCACCCGCGGGAACCATGATCCAAGCGGCGCGGGGTTTGGTCAGTTTGGCTGCGAAGTCATCGAGCGAAGTCGAACCGGTAGCGCCTTCCCCGGCAAGCGCGTTCACGTTCTGGGGACTCAGATCGAAAACTACGCATTGATGTCCGGCGCGCAGCAGCCGGCGCACCATGTTGCCGCCCATCCGGCCCAGACCAATCATTCCAAGTTGCATCGTGCTCCTTTTCTTTTATTCCGAGCGAAGCGAGGAATCCCTTTTAGCCATGAGTCCTTTCGGGATCATCGGAACTGAATATTTCCAGAGCTTCTGTTAGATTCTAGGGCCGCTCCGTTTAAACAAAGATCCACACACGTAAAGAAATAATTTGTCACAATAGGGATCCCTCACCTCCGGTTCGGGATTTCAGATAGAGCTTCCATAACAGCCTGTTGCAGTTTCTCAAGTCCTGCCTCTACGTCTCTGGGCAGATGCACCCGCAATGCGCGCCTTTGGCGGTCCGCCAGGACCTGGAAATCGCCGCGAGCCTGCGCCGCTTTGACGATTCCGAATGTGTACTTCTGTCCGGGCACCTGAAGATCGTTGGCATCGTCACAGGTGATCTGTAGAAAAACCCCGGTGTTCGGGCCGCCTTTATATGCCTGTCCCGTGGAATGAAGGAAACGCGGGCCAAAACCCAGGCAAGTTGCAACATGCTTGCGATCGCGCACGGCATGGCGCATGGCTTGCAGCGCTTCTTCATGCATGCTGTTCATCTCGATATATGCCAACAAGGCGAGGTAATCGCCGTGACTGAGTTGGCCAAGATGAGCGCGCAGAAAGCCGGTAAGAGAGCGATCACTGCCGGCAAGTTTGTTCAGGTTTGCCGCATTGCGCTCGTCGGTGAACAGCTTGATGCCGCCTTCATCGAAGATCGGCGCTTCTTCCGGGAGCTTTCCGGTTTTCTCATACGCTTCTGTTAATTGGCGTGTGACGATCTTGCTGGCTTCAACGTCCGGCTGGTTAAAGGGGTTAATTTTCAGAATGGAGCCCGCGACAGCCGTGGCGATTTCCCAGCGAAAGAATTCCTGTCCGAGATCATAGGTATCCGCTAACTCGATTTCGACGACCGGATGACCGGCACTCCGCAGAGAGTCCAACTTTTGCTTCTGAGTGGTGTCCGGCTCATCGGCAAGCCGCAGATGAACGAACACGCGGTCGCTGCCGTAAACCTCCGGTGGCCCCAGAGCCTCGCGATCAACAGGAATCAGTCCCTTACCGATCTTGCCGGTGCTTTCAGCGATGAGCTGTTCCAGCCAGGCACCCAGATCGTGAATCCCTGGCGACGTGATGATGGTAACTTTGTTTCGGCCAAGATTCCCCAGCGTTCCCAGAATTGCGCCCAGAACGGCGCCAGGATTTTGATCAGCGGGAACTTCCGGCTTACAGACCTGCACCATTTCGATGGTGCGCTGAAGAAATTTGCCGAGATCGAGTCCCATGATGGCGGCCGGGACCATGCCAAAGTTGGAGAGGGCAGAGTAGCGTCCGCCGATGCTGGACAGGCCAAAGAAGATCTTGCGGAAGTGATCACGCTCCGCTACTTGTTGCATTTTGGAGCCGGGATCGGTGATGGCAATGAAGTGCTCGCCAGCTTTATCCTTGCCAACCGCCTGCTGCATGCGATCGAAGAAATATTGCTTGAAAATATTTGGTTCCAGCGTGCTGCCGGACTTGCTGGACACGATGCAAAGGGTTTTCGGCAGATTGACCTGGTCTTCGATGGACTTGATCTGCGCCGGATCAGTTGAATCCAGAACATGCAACTCAGGATGTCCCTGCTGCCTGCCATAAGTGATCTTCAGAACCTCAGGACATAAGCTGGAGCCGCCCATGCCCAGCAGTAACGCATGGGTGAACCCGGCATTCGCGGCGTCGGCTGCCGCGTCATTGAGCTGCTTCAGGTGTTTCAGTTGGTCTTCGACAATAGGCAGCCAGCCGACCCATTTATCTTCATCCTCGCCGGTCCACAGTGAAGCATCGCCGCGCCAGAGGCGGGCCATTTTGTTCCCGGCCTGCCAGTCTTTCAGCGTTGCCTGCACCGCTTGTGTGAGCGGTGCGGAGAATTCCCAGCGGGGTAACTGGATCGTTGTTTTTGTGCCCAGGGTTTTCGTGCTCACTGGTTCCTTTTCTTTTGCTCCACCGCTGAGAGCAGCTTTTGAAAAGCGTCGGCAAAAAGTTTAATGGCATCTTCCAGAAGCTGGTTCGTCACTTTTTGCATGGAGATGCCGGCCTTCTCCAGATTCGCCATAGTTGTATCGGCTGCCGCCACATCGGCGTCCAGCGTGCGGCGGACGACCCCGTGGTCGCGAAACGCGTCCATGGTTGCGGGCGGGATGGTGTTAACCGTGTCTGGACCGATCAGCTCTTCTATATACAGCACGTCGCGATATTTCGGATTTTTGGTGCTGGTGCTGGCCCAAAGCAGGCGCTGCACCTGCGCGCCTTTTGCGGCGAGGGCTTTCCAGCGCTGGCCGGCAATCATCTGCTGGTAACTGCGGTAAGCCTGTTTGGCGTTGGCGATCGCAACTTTACCGTGCAGCGAACGCAGCAGGTCCTGGTCTTGAGAGGGAGGAGTGGCGGTTTTCAAACGCTCGTCGATCATGGAATCGATCAGCGAATCAATGCGCGAGACAAAGAAGCTGGCCACACTGGCGATTCCGTTGATGTCGATGCCAGCTTTCTGCGCTGCTTCCAGGCCATCGATATACGCTTCTGCGATTTTGACGTATGCTTCCTGGGCGAACAGCAATGTGATGTTGATATTGATGCCTTCGCTGATCAGCTGCCTTACGGCTGGCACCCCCTCAGGCGTTCCCGGCACTTTGATCATGATGTTGGGCCGGGCCACGGTCTTCCACAAACGGCGCGCTTCTGCAATGGTGCCGTTGGTGTCACGTGCCAGCGTGGGCGAGACTTCAAGGCTCACGTAGCCATCCCGTTTGTTGGTGGCCTTGTAAACCGGAGAGAGAAGGTCAGCAGAGTCCTGGATGTCGCGGACAGCGATGCGCTCATACATGTCCCCGCTGCTCAG
>Ga0209488_10003141_pt1 | contig 13356 bp, 14 predicted proteins | sample Rivendell_Oct201_8_FD_188349 | JGI IMG/M metagenome (GOLD analysis project Ga0209488, IMG submission 188349) | Vadose zone soil microbial communities from the Eel River Critical Zone Observatory, Northern California, USA -... | ecosystem: Environmental > Terrestrial > Soil > Vadose zone >...
AAATAAAAGTGGCCCCATTTCTGGGGCCACGATTCAAAGAGGCAAGTGGAAGGATGTGTCAGGAAAGGCGTTGCATGCCGTTCCGCCAGCCGGTACGGCAATTCGGGAAATGTCGAGAACGATCGAAGAGAGTGAAGGTCATTTGCTTGAGGTTGCGGCCTCTTTCGTTACTTGGAACGAAGCACTTGCCGAGCCAAATTCAGAACGCCTGTAAGCTCGCTCGCCGGTCTCAGTAAATATTTGAGACATAACGGTTTAGCTAGAAACGGGGGCGGTGGGGAGCACAGACCACGTGCCAATATGCGCCGAGGAAGTGCAGAACAATGCATATTCCCTGCATTCCCATGCTGCGGCCTCGACTGATGCAGGGCGAAGAGCAAAAATAAAGCCCTTGGCTCGCCAATCGTGGCTTCCAAGGGCTCACTGAAATAAGGGTTACGAAAACTCTAGCTGTTTCCGGCCACGGTGCGAAGCTTTCCGGGAAGGAAATGATACGGTGGCCACGGTCCGCTGATCGCTACCTCGCAGTTTTTCAATTGCTTGGCAGCGGTGCTGTAGCGGTTCTGATATTTTTCGACGCTCTTGGAATCGATCAGGTGAGCGATATCGATGAGCATGCCTGCCGGAGCGACTTTTTTGCAGCTGACTTCCTCTTCCAAAGGGTTAAATAGCTTGTGTACCTGGACTGAGAGGGCCCTTGCCTTGGTCTGACGCTCACGGTCCCGGGAGGCCTTCACCCGCAACTTGGACAGATAATCGCCTCCAACCGTGTTAGGCAGCACCACTTCAATCATGGCCTCACGCAGCGAACCGTCGCGCACCATTAGCTTGATGTGCATTTCGGATTTGCCCCGCAGCTTGGCGACGCTCAGGCCGAAAGCTCGCCGGTTGACCCGGACGGCCTGCCGCAGCGCGTCATCGCTCTCGAAAATTGTCCCGAATTTGAAAGGAAGGACTGTGGAGTTGCGGAAGCAGGAACTCACGACCCGAGCGTGTTCGATCGCAGATTTCTGATCGAGCTCCCCGGCCGTATGGTCAAACTCGCTCACAATGACGGCAAATTCACCACTGGGATAGCTTAGAACCGCAGCGCCGTTCACCCCTTGAACGCCCTCTAACAGGAAGGGACGACGCGTGCGAGTTCCGTTTGGAAGGCTTTGGTGCTCAGTAAGGCAGTACGCATACCACGCCATGTTTTGGACCTCTTCGAACCGGGATAGAGACGAACCGGGCCGTCTCTCGTCGAGTTTTTCGCCAAAGTTTGAACGGCTATTCTGGAAGTATGGATCGGGCGGTACAGGGTCAAGAACCGGGAGTGTTCACAAACACGCTCCTTTTGCATATTACTTTGGTTCCGATGGAAAATGCAACTTTTTAGTGGCAAGTGGCATCTCTGAGCATTTTTTCAACAGCGGCTGCCTGGAACTGGGATAACTAATGCGGTGGGAAAACAAGCGAGTCGGTCTGCGTGCGATGTTTTTAGCGCTATTCCCGCGTCGCTGCGGCTTTCGTGGCTCGCTCTTGAAGGGCAAGCAGGACAACCCGCAGCATTTCGTCCCACGGAGCAGGTTTGCCGGTCCAAATCTCAAATTGACGCGCGGCCTGGTGGACGAACATCTCGATGCCGGGGATCACCTGCGCACCCCGTTCTTTGGCCAGCCGCAAAAGGCGAGTTTCAGCCGGATCGTAAACCATGTCAAAGACATAGCGGGCATTGATCTCTTTGTCCTGCAGCGGCGTCTCTCGCGTATTTCCCATGCCTACGGGCGTGGCATTGATGATCACATCGAAGGCCAGCTTCTTCAGGTCGGCGCGCTTGATGGTGCGAGCCCGCGCCTGCCGCGCCAGTTTTTTGGCCGGGGCTGCGCTTCGGTTCAGAACATAAACCTCACATCCGCGCTCCTTGAGGCCGAAGACGGCAGCGCGCGCTGCGCCTCCCGCACCCAGCACCAGAATGCGCGCGCCTTCGAGCGTGCTCAGGCGGCGTTCCAGCGGACGCACAATCCCGGCAGCGTCGGTGTTGAAGCCGTAAAGCTTTCCGTCCTGCGCCCGGACAACCGTGTTACAGGCGCCGATCTTTGAGGTGTGGGAATCGGTGTTGTCGAGGTACGAGACGATGCCCTGCTTGTACGGCATGGTAACGCTGATGCCGTGGATGGGAATCTCCCGCACACAGGTCAATAGATCTTTCAGCGTCTTTGCGTGCAGGGCCAGATAGACGGCATTGACGTTCTCGCGCCGAAATGCCGCATTCATGATGGCGGGAGAAAGCGAATGGGCCACTGGATCCCCAGCCACGCCGTAGATCCGGGTGGCGGCATCGACCTGTTCAATGCGATACACATTTCGCAGTTCCTGCGCCGTCACCTGACCGGGAGCAGTCTCCTCGCCCACGCCAGCGGAGGCAAAGGTGAAGACGCTGCCCGCCCGCACTCCAAGCACGCGGCTGATGATTCCCTGTTCACCCATGCTCATGCCAATCAGCGAGTGCTTGTCGCTTTCTTTGGCCAGGAACTTGATCATGGTGACGTTATCGGCGAGCGTGGTTGCGGTGCTCACGACTTTGTAGAAGTCGGCTGGATACTTGAGCATCTTCTCCAAGGTCTGTTCCAGCTTCTTGGTCGCGCGGAAATCGTGATAAGACAGAATCAGGGCCCCCTTGGAGCGGAGCTTCACCAGTTGTGCGGGCTTGCACTTACTCGCGGTTTGCAGTTCAACATCGAGCAATTGACAGCCTGAGGCGGCTGCTTTGGCCAGGACATTGAGCTGCGAAGCGATCGAACCGCGGAACTTGCCTCCGGCTGCGACCCGCCGGCAAGTAGCGATGGCCACCGTGCCGGGGTGAGTTTCCATGAACCGCTTGATCTTGGGAAGCGCCAGTGCGGGCTTCGAGAGATAGTCCAACCTGAACTCCAGGAAGGAGTTATCGCGAATCACTGCCTCCGCCTTCTCGATCATGTTAGAGGCGTCGGAACCGATTACGGCCACACAGACCCGCGGCAAGCGCAGGGGAAGCAGCCGGGGCATATAGCTCGTTGTCGCGGAATTCATCTGGTTGAAGGACGGCGAATTATTACAGGGGCTTAACTGCAGATGCAACAACGGATTAACACTGTCGCCGAAAAACTTTCGGCGAGGGCGGGCTGACACCCTCGTAACCTTGACCCACCCTTACCCTCTTGTTACCTTCCGGCTGAGCCTTTCTTTTGTGGCATTTGACTAGCGGAGGGAGTGCTGTGCGCTCCTTCCCGGAGGTAACATGAAGAAAACAGGATTGTTCTTGTTGTTGCTCGCGACTGCGGCATGGGCGCAATCGGCCGCCGACGGCACTCCTTCCGACGCCCCACAGGGCACCGCCCCGACCTCGGCAACTTTTCCCACCGAACGGGTGCAAACCCCCACCTATGCGGATTTGTACTGCGCGGGCTTTATCAACAAGCAGATCCTGCCGGACGCCAACTTTGTCGTGGGTGGTTTGCAGACGCCCACCACCACCAAGTTTGTCAGGGGCGACATGATCTATATGCAGGGCACGGGATACACTCCCGGCGCCGAATATGAAATTGTCCGCGCACTGCGCGATGTTAACGAGTATGAAATGTTTCCTGGCCAGAAGAAAGTGTTGAAGGAAACGGGACAGCCTTACGAGGAAGTAGGGCGGGTGAAAATCGTCGACACGCGCAGCAAGTCCACGATTGCACAAATCGAATACGCTTGCGATGGTGTCAACCCGGGCGATACGGCGATACCCTTCGCCGAGAAGCAGTCCGTAACCTTCCACGCGCCGATTCACTTTGATCGCTTTCTGCCCCCCAGCAACCGGCTTTCGGGTCGGATCGTGATGGGGAAGGATTTCGATTCCACGATGGGAACCGGGCAAAAGCTTTACATCAACCTGGGCGCGACTCAGGGCGTGAAGGTTGGTGACTTCTTCCGCGCGGTGCGCTCCTATGAGACCGACCTCCGAGACCCGGTGGATTCACTCTCCTTCAAAGCAGCCCTTGCGGAGGACACACAGAAAAAGACCCCTTCGGTTGATCCGCACATGTTCACGAAGTCCAATGGACCGGTGATCCACGTGCGCGATCTTCCGCGCCGAGCCGTCGGTGAGATCGTGGTAATTGGCGTGACGCCGACCACGGCAACCGGCATGGTCATTTTCTCCATGGAAGACGTACACGCCGGCGACGGAGTGGAACTCGACCAGGTGCAATAATTCAAGTTCAATAATTCAGCTGCACATACTTTCGCCAGCACGTTGGCGCAGTCAGAGGCCGGGGACGGGAAACCGTCCCCGAGCTTTTTTGTGTGTGAATCTGCTTGCGCCACAAATGCGAATGTGTAAGGCTCTAGGTATGGGAACGAATCTGCCAATCGACGACAAGCTCATCGAAGAGGCCCGGCGTACTGACGGCCATCGGACCAAGAAAGAGGCTGTGACGACTGCTTTGAAGGAATATATACGGCGTCACAAGCAGCAGAGAATCCTGGCAGCCTTCGGAACGGTCGATTTTGACCCTGAGTATGACTACAAGGCAGAACGGGGCAGGAAACGCCTGTGATGCTCCTCGTGGATACGCCAGTTTGGTCCCAGGCGCTACGCCGCAAAGCAGCCGATCTGACCGCAACCGAACTCCAGCTCGTCCAAATGCTGTACTAACTGGTGGACGAGGAACGAGTTCAACTACCGGGCCAGTTCGCTTCATCCGGAATAATTGACCCGTCGAGTACTATTCTGTGAAAGTAAGTTTCAAGCATGCTCGACTGGCGGGCTGTCCCCCATGCTAATAATCGTTGGCGGAACTACCGGGCACCGGAAAGACAACGGTTGCCAGAGAGCTGGCTCGCCAGCTGGGTGCCATGTATGTGCGCATAGACTCGGTTGAGCAAGCCATCCGCGATTCCGAGACAGTGAGTAAATCGCTCAACGATGCGGGGTATCGTGTCGCCTATGCCGTCGCCGAGGACAACCTTCGCCTGGGGCGCACCGTGATTTCGGATTCCGTCAATCCCATTCAACTGACTCGTGATGCTTGGATCGGCGTTGCTCATCGAGCGCAGGTACGCGCTGCTGAAGTTGAGGTGATATGTTCTGACCCGCAACAGCATCGCCAACGTGTGGAAATACGATCAGCCGACATTAGCGGACTGAGACTGCCGACATGGGAAGAAGTTGTATCTCGTGAATACGAGCCTTGGAACCGTCAGCACATCGTCATCGATACGACAGGGCGCAGCCTGGCGGAGAGCGTCGACGAACTTCGAGAAGCTCTCAGTCGTGATTCAACCTCGAAGCTCTAGTCTGCTGGGTCTTTGTCTCCGAACACTTCCGCGGTGAAGGCCTCGATGGTTGCACCTTTGTGCCAGGCATCGAGCGGCAGGCCGGCCTTGCGACAGGTTTGCTCGAGGAAAGTCGTGCGATCCCAACCGCGTTCGGCTGCGACTTGAGGTAGAAGCAGGCCACGATGTCCATCCATGGTGACGAGCAGACCGTGCCGGCCGACTTCCACCGCTTCAGCAGAAATTGATTGCGGAGGAGAAAGAATACTCAGCTGTACTTTCAGATCAGGGGCTTCCTCGCGCGTCACCGCCGGAAAGCGGGCATCCTCGAAGGCCGCTGCGCGGGCGGTTTCGGCGACTGCTCGGTAAACCGAGCCCACGGGAAGAACATATCCCACGCAACCGCGTAAGTTGCCTCGCAAATAGATCGAGGTGAATGCGCCCCGCGGCTGGGCGAGATGCGTGTTGGGAGGTTCGAGGGAAATCTCCCGCTCCTCGAGCTGCGAAAGGATGGCATCGTGTGCCAGGCGCAGCAGCACGAGCCGTTCTTCTGGGGAGAACTCGCTGCCCGGAAACTCCTCGGAGCAACCGCTGGCAGATACCGATCCGGGCTGGTTGGGAGTATGCACAGGAATATGCACACCTGACGCGGAACTAGGTGGTGGTAGCGACATCGCGATCCGCCTGCGGCGGGACCGGTGCCGGCTTTCGGCGCCGGCTGAGGATGAATGCGCGACGGCGGCGCTTCACCACGCGCCGGTCGATCTTCGACCAGAAGGCGACAAAGTAATCGATCGCCGATACCAGCGAAACACAAACCATAAACCAAATGGCAAGGTACGCAATCCAGTGCACGGGGAAGAAGTAGTTGCCGTAGACCGGCCACTCCTTCCAGCGATGATCAAGAATCACCGCGACCACCGAGACGATCTGAATCACCATCTTGAACTTGCCCAGTTCGCTGGCCTCGATGGTGAAGCCCTCAGAGGCAGCGATCGAGCGTAAGCCACTCACCAGAAATTCCCTGCCGATGATGACGACCGCAATCCAGGCAGGAACCAGGCTGGGATTGAACTGCACCAGAGTGACGAAGGCTGCGGCGATCAGAAGCTTGTCGGCCAGCGGATCAAGCAGGATACCCATGGTGGTGATCTGCCCACGCTTACGAGCGAGGTATCCGTCAATGCCGTCGGTCATGGAAGCGGCAATGAACAGTGCGGAGGCCAGCAGTTCTTTTTCACCGTTCTGGCTGCTGAAGCGTGCGCTGGAGAGAATCCAGATCAGCAAGGGGATGCTGAAGATGCGGATCAGCGTGATGGAGTTGGGCAGATTCACAGCTTCGGGATGGTTCCGGAGACACGACCCGGGAACCAGACTTGATTATCCCCCACAGGACAGGGGAACGCAATGGACGGATAAATTCACCAACCACAAAGGACACGAAGTCCCACAAAGGTACGAATCCCCTGGGATTTCCTTTGTGCTCCTTCGTGTCCTTCGTGGTTGATCAGGACCTTTTTCCCGCAGGCAGACGACAAAACCGCCGATGGCCAGGCAGAGACGTTTCCGCAAAATCTACTTCGGCTTCGCCGTGGTCATCTCGCTCGCCTTCGGCTGCTTGGCGATGATCTGATCTTTAATCTTCTGGTAGGTGGCCTTGGGAATGATCCTCTTGTGCACCAGATCGAGTTTGGTGCGATACGGACGTCCGTCGATGATCTTCTGCGAGTAGGCGTCGCCGATGCCGGGCAGGGCTTGCAATTGGTCCTTAGTCGCCGTGTTGATGTCGAGCCGATCTGCCACTGCAGTTTTCGCCGCGGCCGCCGGTGCGGCCTGCAGAGCTGAGGATTCTGCCGATGCGCCCTGTGAGACGCTTAGCGTGCCGATCGAGGTGACAAACAGCAAAAGCAGCAGACGAATGATCTTGCCCTTGAATTTCACGAATCCTCCTAACGCTTACGCGTAAATTCCGCGCTGGCGGATAGTGTAGGCTACGCGGTCGATAGCCAGCATGTAGGCTGCGATGCGGTTGTTGACGCGGTGAGCCTCGGCGTAGCGAACAACGTCTTCAAATGACGATTTCATGATGCTCTCAAGCTGCTCGTTGACCACCGACTCTTTCCAGAAATAACCCTGGCGGTCCTGCACCCACTCAAAGTACGACGTAGTCACTCCACCGGCATTGGCCAGAATGTCGGGAATCACAAACACGCCCTTCTCGGTTAGGATGTCATCGGCGGCAGAGGTAGTCGGTCCGTTGGCGCCCTCGGCCAGGATGCGGCACTTTACGCGATCGACATTGCGACTGGTAATAACGTTCTCGGTTGCTGCGGGAATGAGGATTTCACACTCTGTGGTCAGCAGTTCGGCGGCATCGTATTTCTCCGCTTCGGGGAAGCCGTGGACCGTGCCATTTTTCTGGCGAAACTCCACCAGCGCCTTCAGATCGATGCCGTTCTTGTTGTAGAGTCCGCCGCCCACTTCTGCGATGCCGACGACTTTGTATCCCGCTTCATGCATTAGCACTGCGGCATTCGATCCCACGTTGCCGAAGCCTTGCACGATGACACGGCTGCGTTGCCGCTCCAGGCCAAGTTTTTTGCACGCTTCGTCGCATACCACCATCACGCCGCGGCCGGTGGCTTCACGGCGTCCGCGCGATCCACCGATGTTGATGGGCTTTCCGGTCACGACTGCGGTGACAGTCTGGCGCATGTGCATGGAATAGGTGTCCATGATCCATGCCATGGTTTGCTCGTTGGTGTTGACGTCGGGAGCGGGAACATCTTTTTCCGGCCCGATGAATTCCATGAGCTCCGCGGTGTAGCGCCGCGTCATGCGCTCGACTTCCCCCATCGACATTTTGTGCGGATCGCAGATCACGCCGCCCTTGGCCCCGCCGAAAGGGATGTTCACCACGGCGCACTTCCAGGTCATCCAACTGGCCAGAGCGCGCATCTCGTCGAGCGTGACGTCGGGCGAGTAGCGGATTCCACCCTTCGCCGGGCCGCGCGCGATCGAGTGCTGTACCCGAAAGCCGGTAAAGACCTCCAGGCGTCCGTCGTCCATTTGTACGGGGATGTAGACCGTGAGTTCGCGGTTGGGATAGCGCAAGACCCGCCACAGGCCTTCGTCAAGATTGAGCTTCTGGGCCGCCAGATCAAAGCGCGCCCGCTGCGACTCCCAGGGATTGGACTCTTTGTCTACATGCGGATCGGTGATCACAGTGCTCATAAAAACTCGTCTCCGGAATGAATGCGCTTCGGGTGCGGGCCGGCGCCGGACAGATTTCCGGTGTGGGCAGGCAAACGTTCAGAGTATATGAGGGGGGGTGGGAAGGAAGCAAGGCGGGCAGTGTCCCAAAAGGACACCACATCGGAGTGACAGCGGAAACGTATGCCACGTACGGGGAGGCGATGATTCGGGAATCTTACTGGTGAAGGCCGCGCCCGATGCGTGCGAGATCCTTCGCTCCGCCTGAAGAACGGCTGCGCTCTGGATGACGCCGGAGAGGTATCTAATATAGGTAGAAATGCCAAAGAGCTACAACTTGATCTCCATGCCTTCCGCGGCGGCGCGCACTTTGGGATAGTGGTTGCGTGCCTCCTTTACGACCTTGTCGATCAGGATGTCGTTGTGATCGGGGTCGTGATGGAAGAGGACGAGTTCCTTGGCGCCGCTTTCCATGACTACGTTGACTGCTTCGCGCCAGTGACTGTGTCCCCACCCGCGGCGGCGGGCTTCGTATTCTTCGGGAAGGTACTGAGCATCGTAGATGAGGACGTCCGCGCCCTCGGCTAACTTGCGCACTGCTTTGTCGAAGCCGGCATCGCCCGGTTCGTTATCGGTTGCGTACACGATCACGCCGTCCTTGGTCTCAAGGCGGAAACCCATGCATCCCTGAGGATGATTCAGCCACGCGGTCTGCAGTTTCACGCCATCTCCTACATCGATGCGTCCCGCGTCGATATCGTAAAAATTCTGCTCGGCACGCATCTGGTCGAGATTTACAGGAAAGTACGGCGATGCCATCTGCTCTTCCATCACCTGCTTCAGGCCGCGCACGCGGCTCGAAGAATGGAAGAAGAACTGGCTATTGGGATTGTCATAGAGAGGGCGGAAGAACGGAATGCCTTGAATGTGGTCCCAGTGGAAGTGTGAAACGAAGACGTGGGCTGAGAACGGGCGCTCGCCGAACTCGCTTTCCAGTTGGTGGCCCAGAACACGAAAGCCGGTGCCGCAATCGAAGATGTAGATGCAGTCGCCAAAACGCACTTCAACGCAGGAAGTGTTGCCTCCGTAGCGCAGATTCTCGGCTTGAGGAGTGGGCGTAGACCCGCGCACACCCCAGAACTTGAGTCGCATAGTCTTGAGTATTGCCGTAAGTAGTAATCTTCGACGCCGGAGGCACTTCCGTCAATTGGATTGATGGTTCGCGTCTGCACTTCCGGGAAGCGCCGCCCGCGCGCCCATTGGTCGAGGCGTGCGTCCCCTATAATGTTCCGACACGCAGATGAGCATGATTAAGCCGGATTTCAAGGAGTTCTCGCGGCTGGCGCGAGAGGCAACGCTGGTGCCGGTGGTGAAGTCGGTCACCGCCGACCTGCTCACCCCTGTGTCCGCGTTCCTGGCCATTGCGGAGAAAGAGCCGTACGCGTTTCTGCTGGAATCGAACGAGCGCGGCGAGCAGATTGGACGCTACACCTTTTTGGGCGCGCATCCGTACATGCGGGTGAAGGCGCGCTCAGGCACCGTCGAAATTGAACGCGGCCGGCGGCGCGAGAAGCGCCAGGGAAATGTCTTCCATATGGTCAAGGAGTTACTGCGGGAGCATCGTCCGGCGGCGGTTCCGGGGCTGCCGCCGTTTACTGCGGGCGCGGTCGGATACTTTGCCTACGACGTTGTCCGGCAGTTGGAGAAGATTGGCGAGCACGCGAAAGACGATTTGTCATTGCCGGATGCGGAACTAATGTTCTTCGACCGGTTGCTGGCCTTTGACCACTTGCGCCATCAGATCCACATCATGGCCGCAGCCGATGTTTCGCGCGAAAGTCCGCGGGTGGCCTATGATCGCGCCGTTCGCGACATCGGCGCGTTGGAAAAGAAGCTGGCTTCCGGATTGAGCTCTGCGGTGTGGCGCAAATCCACGAAGGTGAAGCCAGGGAAGTTCAAATTTCACGCCGGCACCAGTGAGGAAAAATTTCTACGCAACGTCGACCGCTGCAAGGAGTACATCGCTGCCGGCGATATCTTTCAGGTCGTGCTGTCGCAGCGCCTCGACTTCAAGCCTGAGGTAGAACCTTTCGATCTGTACCGCGCGCTGCGTCAGGTGAATCCTTCGCCGTACCTGTATTTTCTGCGCCTGGAAGACACGCACATTCTGGGCTCCTCACCCGAGATGCTGGTGCGGGTCACTGGGCGCAAACTGGAATATCGGCCGATTGCCGGTACGCATCCGCGCGGACGCGACGAAGCCGAAGACCTGCGCCTGGAACAGCAGATGCGCACCGACGAAAAAGAACGCGCTGAACATGTGATGCTGGTTGATCTTGGCCGCAACGACCTTGGCCGTGTCAGCGAATACGGCTCGGTCAAAGTAAAAGATCTGATGTATGTGGAGCGCTATTCCCACGTCATGCATCTTGTCTCAGCGCTCGAAGGAACGCTACGCAAGGATCTCGACGCGCTCGACGCTTTTGCCGCGTGCTTTCCCGCCGGAACGTTAAGCGGCGCGCCCAAAGTGCGCGCCATGCAGATCATCGAAGAACTCGAACCCGTGCGCCGCGGCATCTATGGCGGATCGGTTCTCTACGCCGATTTTGCCGGCAATCTCGATTCCTGCATCGGTATTCGCACGTTACTCATGCAGGGAAAGCACGCGTATCTGCAGGCGGGAGCGGGCATCGTGGCCGATTCGAATCCGGCGAGCGAGTTTCAGGAGAGCCTGAACAAGGCACGGGCAGTGCTGCGCGCAGTAGAGATGGCGAGGGGCGGATAGCAAACTTGTGTTCTTAGTGCCCGGCTCCTGCCGCCGGGGGCGCGACGCAGCGCGGACTAATATCACCGGCGTCCGGATCTATATTCTGCGAATTGTGTGCGAAGCACCAATGCACCAAGGGCGCGGGATATTGACTGCGCGTCGCTTGCGGCACGTCGGACTCGTGCACTTCCTGGAACGCGAACTGAATCGTTCCATCAGGCGCGACCGTACCGACAAGGTAGCCGTACACATCTTGTTTGGCCGTCGCGGGTGGGTTCGCCGGGAGCTTGTAACGCTGCGCTCCTCCGGTGCCGACGATCCAGCCGGGTAGCGGCTGCCCTTTCTTTTTCAGTTCGGGCGTGTCGTAAATGTTCTCCATGTAGAAGTGCGAGTGACTGGAGAGCACGTAGACCGGCTTGTGCGTCTGATCACGGAAAGCCAGCAACAATCTATAAGCCTGTTCGCCGCTCGGGCGCGCGTTGGGATTCTTACTGGCACCCATGCTGTGATAGTTCGCAATGCTGTCGGGCAGCGATTCGTGCATGCCGACTACTACACTTTTCACTTCTGAGTTTGCCTTGTCTCTGTCCAGAGCGCCGGCGAGCCAGGTGAGTTGCTCCGGCGCGAAGTCGTCGGAGGCATTATCCAGGTAGATGAAGTCCACCTTGCCCTGAATCCAGTGATAGTAAGAGTTAGGAGCTTCCTTCTCGCCCTGGGCTGGGGACTTGCCCTTGCTGTCAGCTTCTTCCTTTTCGCGTTGGCTGTGAATTGTGGGCTGGTCAAGCCAGGCAGCAAACTGCTGGCGGAACTGCAGCACGTCCTTGGGCGGGATCACTTCGTGGTTTCCAATGCCTACGTAAAAGGGCGTTTTGCCGAATGCTCCGATCTGATGCTCGATGAAGTCCGGCCAGGCACGCTTCAAATATTGCTGGCAATTCAGGAACTCACCGTTGACGGCAGCCGCGAAGGCCATATCTTCATCTACTTTCCCGATAGCCCGAAGGTCTCCCAGGTGCCAGTAGAAGCTGGGTGAGAATCGGCCGCTGTGCGTCGCTATGGTGGGAAGGACGATGTCTCCGCAGTTGCGGGAGTCGCCGGAGGCGATGAACCGCCACGATCCTTCCGGCAGAGCATCTGTCTTCACGGCGGACTTGTCCTCTGGATGCGCGCCAGTTGGCGCTCCGCTGGATTGCGCGACGCAGTTGCCTGCGAGCACGCACAAGATGAGAACGAAAAGCGACTCGCGGCAGGAAATTGACATGGGGGATTCCTTTCGTTCAGGCAGATTTCAACCCGCCAGAAAATTCCGTACTAGGGTTTTGCCGTGTTCGGTCAGCACACTCTCTGGATGGAATTGCACGCCCTCCACGGCACATTGCTTGTGCCGTAGCCCCATGATTGTGCGGGTACCGTCTTTCTCGGTAGTCCAGGCGCTGATTTCGAGCTCCGGCGGCAGATCTTCTTCCTCGACGATGAGCGAGTGATAACGCGTGGCGGTCATCGGCATGGGGAGACCTTGGAAGATAGTCTTGTTGTCGTGCATCACGGCGCTTGTCTTTCCATGCATGATGTGACCAGCGCGCACCACGCGTCCTCCAAAGGCTTCTCCGATTGCCTGGTGTCCCAGACATACGCCGAGCACCGGCACTTTGCCCGCGAAGTGGAGGATCAGGTCGACGCTGATTCCAGCTTCATGAGGCGTGCACGGGCCAGGAGAGACCACGATGCGCTCCGGGCGCATCGCCTCGGCATCGGCTACCGTAACCTGATCGTTGCGGCGAACCTCGACCTCGGCTCCCAGTTCGCCGAGATACTGGACCAGGTTATAGGTAAACGAATCGTAGTTATCGAGTACGAAGACCAAGCGTCAAGCCCTCTTCTAATAGATTATCACCTGAATTCGCGGGTCTTTCTGTCGGACCCGGCCACCCATCGGCGTAGATATATACATCTTGGACGGTAGCGACCATCCCAAAATGGGGTCACTACTACCCGATGGTGGTATTGACCACCTTGTTGTACTTCACGATATTGAATAGTCGCTAAAACCTGGCCTGAATAGGAGGATGCATGTCTCAGACCCAGCAAGAGAAGCG
>Ga0209488_10003142_pt1 | contig 13347 bp, 8 predicted proteins | sample Rivendell_Oct201_8_FD_188349 | JGI IMG/M metagenome (GOLD analysis project Ga0209488, IMG submission 188349) | Vadose zone soil microbial communities from the Eel River Critical Zone Observatory, Northern California, USA -... | ecosystem: Environmental > Terrestrial > Soil > Vadose zone >...
CCATGCCAATGCTACAAGGGAAACGCATTGGTACTCAACGGTGTGTCTCACGAGGAAGAAATATTACAATGGAAGTCGCCAAGTCCAGGGAGGAACTGGTGAGTTTATCAATGACCTCAAGCTCGAGACGATCACCCTATGGAGTGTCCTAATCAGAAACAGGGCGTTGGAATTGCTCTGCGGGACCCACCTTGTTTACACGGATTATTGGAGCAGGAAAAGACTCCAGAGCGAGAGTAGTACTGGAGCATGTAGTGTGCCAGATTAGATAACGTTTTGAGGTCAAGACACGGAAGCCCACATGCGCGAGTACCCATCAGGAGCAAGTTGTTTATTGGCTATGGGAAGAACGGCCCGAGGACCAAGAGAAGCAGAGACCCCCGCAGAGAGAGCTGCGAGATAAAGAAAAGAACGAAGCCGCAACATCGAGACTTGATGTAAGGGGAGGAATGGCAGCTAGCCTGGGGCAACCCTAACGAAAAGGGCATTTATACGACAGACAAGCGTACGTTGAGCGATGACACCTTCCTCTCAACCCCCGTCCTGTAATCCTTATAGAATACAATTGCTTGGAATACGATATGAACAGACGACTGTCTTGCATTTACGCACATCCTAAGACATGATCCGAGGTGAGAAGCAACGTGAAAGGTCAAGGTGATGATTTTGTATGTAGAACTACCCAGCCGCGACGAGAAGCCGACCAAAGGGTAACTTTGTTGAGAGGAAGAAGTCCAAGAAACGGCCACGAGAAACCTTGGTTACAACTAAGAATCGGTGAGGCAATTTCCGCAACTAAGTTAGGAAGCCCAATCCGAACCATTGTAGCGCCAGGGAGTGGCCTATAAAGGGGAGCGCACGTGTAACAGGCCTAGAATTAGTTTCACTTTGTGAGACATGGGAGGTGCTTAGTGAAGAAACTTGCCCAGCTGAGGACACTGCAGAGAGTGATTGAACCTAGGCAAGTGGACGAGAGCATCGAGAGGCGCGAATAAGGTTGGTGAGGCATTTAGATAAGCGCGGCGTACTATAACCGCTGTGCTGGCGTTTCAGAGCATTGAATCCAGAAGTTCAGGTTACAGCTCGTTCGCAGATACCGCGTACTCCGTACTCCGTGGCCCGGTTAACGCGACGCGAAGAACTTGGTCACGTGTGACACTCCGCTCTCTCTGGTGACCTCCGAGTCCGCGCATCCGTTGCCTTCCATCCATGAATCCCCTAAATTTTTCCCTGCTCCCTAATTCTGGAGGCCCTACACGTCCTCACCTTAGGGTCAGGGTCACCTATCAACTAATTCGGGTATAATGTTACTAGATGGTCTCGCATCCTCCTAAACAAAGTGCTCAGTCATCTCCAGAAAGCCAATCTTTCAACTTGAACCCATAAGAATGCTCCCGAGCTCTTCTCGCAGAGTATTCCCACGCTACCTAGAAACCCTTTGGGTCCAACCCTCCTCGCCCACCTCTCTAGCAAATCGGTAGCAGGCATCAAATGCTGGAAGGCCCACCTCCCTTCGTAAATATCAATAAGAATTTAATTTTGGTTCCGATTGTCAACTATGACACACCCACCATCTGCAGACCCCTGTTTATGTGTCTCAGGTTAAGTCCCAATCAAGCGCAAAAACCTAATTCGGCCCCGCCTAGCCCCATCCAGCCCCAACGTCCAAGAAGAGGACAACTGGCCCCATGGAGCAAGGCAAAGGCCGAGCAAGGCAAAAGGCAAAGGAAAATAATCCACTCTCCCTAGCCGCTTGACACCGAGTCCCTGCCACACTTCGGTCTGTTATTTGGGTTACTCCACCTCGCTTTTCGCACGGCGTATCTATCTTGTTTGCCACCTTGTTAGATAAGTATACGTATACACCCTATCGACCGTGTCTTTTCGCCGTGCTCAAGCGTACATAAATTGTAATTTTAAAAAAAGAAACCTTTCAAATGGCTGTCTTCATGTTGACTGAGAACCCTTTACGGGAAGGCTGAAGAATTTAACGTTGCTTTAGCTTTGACTGCGCAAAGCAGGCGGAAAGTGCAGGGAAAGGTAGCGGTGTTGAACGAATGATACGAAAGAATAGCTTGCAGTGGGTGAGCTGATCAGTCGGACGAAGAGGAATACTTGTGCGATGGGACATCAGGGTTTAGCCGAAGCGCAGGTTAGGCACACCCTACTACGATTCTCGCGCCCTCAGGCCCAAGCATCAGCCCCGGATGGATGAGGTGAAGCTCCGAGTAGTCATCACCATGAGAAGCAGCTTAAGGGAACAAAGAAAAAGCTAGCCCTGCAACAGTAAGGCCTTACCTCCGAATGGCGATCAGGTACAGTGGTTGGGATGTTCAAACGATTTCAAATGGGGCAGGGCTGCCTTTGAGTTTTCTGGTGGGTAGGAAGGGTTGCGAGAACGGACACAGTTTGCCTCCCCACAGCGACGACAGCGAATGGGTATAGTTTACAAAGGAGCGACAAGATGGTGATGTGACAGAATTAAGTGATAAGAAAACCCACGCTGCAACGGACGAACTAAGGAACAAACACCCCCCTGAACGGAAAATGGTCAGGAAAGGCCACCCCGTGACCGTGGAGGGAAGAATTTTGGATTCACCAGTTTGCCAGTTGAGTCCTCTCAGGCCGAAGACGATGTCGATGTCGAAGACGAAGCGAGGTTTTGGAAGTCGGAATATCCTGGGAAGCTGGAGAGTGCTGAGAAGTCGCCCGAGGTGGACGATCCGGAAGTCGTGCTCGAAGTCTGCGCTGACTTGGTGGTTCCTGTATGGTTGACGAACGCGTTATAAACGGGGCAAAGTTGATTCCAAGCCGCTAAACAAGCATTGGTGAGTCATAGAATGCATTGACTGGGCAGAACCTTACGAGGCGGGACATTCGTCGCCTTCACGTCAGGGACATCCTCAGCAAAGACAACAGCGAAGCCACTAGAACACCAGCGTCACGTCAGTATGACCAGAAATAGGCAAAGAGATGAGAGACTGACGCGTTCAAATGCCAATCGATGTGGCAATGGAAGAACCAGGGGCCAGGATTGTCCGTCTTGAAACGGATTGTGACATCATCTCCAGTGTTACCAATGCTCACAACATCTCGGATAACAGGGTTGTCGAAGTTGTACGTGGAGTTGCCAGCGCTGCGCACGACATGGAAGTTGTGCCCATGCAGATGAACAGGGTGCTGTTAAGCGGTCAAAGTCGTCAATCAACCTCATTCCTAGTAGTTGCTCAGATACTCACAGGTCCGCCAACAGCACCACCAGGAATGGTCAACTCGACGCTCTTGCCCAGATCGAGACCATAGACACTGCCTTGAGGAAGGAGGTCCGATGCTTGCTGCGCACCACTCAGAATTTGGAGGAGGACAGGAACACTCGGAGGATCAAAGGCAACGCCGTTGACTTTGAATTTCCCGACAGAAAAATCCTGATAATATGTGAAAACAAACCATTGATCGGGATAGGAATAATACTGACAACCTGAACGTCCAAGTTGATATTTATGTCAGCGCCGCCGGGCTGGTGACTCCCAGGCTAAGAGAAGCGTTTTCAGAGACCGAGCAGAGAGAACTTTGGAATGATTCTTACTACAGGAGAAGGGACGAGGGGCTACGCATGATGAATGTTAACACAATAAGCATGGATTTATCATGAAAGACTCACATGGAGGTTAGTCTCAACCAGCGGCTTCTGAGATACAGGGATGTTTACGGTAGGATCCACCGTCGGGTTTGCATTGGGCGCTCCTTTATAGCGGAGGATGGCCAGGTTGTTGAGATTACCGAAATTCCGACCCGGGGCATTGGGTAGAGAGCGAATCCCTATACGGAAATGTCAAACTACAAAAGCTCAAGGAAGAAATGATGCACACAGTAGTTAGCAACGGGCTGATTGGCATTGACCTATAGGCATGTGAGACACATCATCCGCACGGAGATGAATGAGATCATCTTACAACAACGGAATATCGTTGACCTGTCCTCACATCGATTAATACAACACGGAGAAACTATTTGATGTACGCGCACCTGCCAAGATGTCGAGCGAATCAATGAGGAGAGGCTGAACGTTAGTGCCTTCAACTTCGATCACGGTCATGTTGTGGTTGTCAATCGAGAAGATGAAGCTAGGGTCGCAGGAGATAGAAACCAGACGGAACCGGTAGCTGATATGATGCAACGCTTCAGAACGTACCCAGATAAGATAGACATGAAAACTGACCGTTTTCCCTTAATAACATTCACAACAGCAAGAGGAATATTAGAAGGGCCATCGGGATATCGGCCTTTTCCATTAATCAGAGTTGAGTTGAATGCACTGCGAAAGCCATTGTTATTGCTGTCGCTCAAGAAACTCGGCCGTTGAACTTACGGGATCGGGGGGGCTTGCGTAGAAAGATAGTGATACCAATCCGCGAGAGTAATAACGGTGGTGTCTAGTAGAGAATCGTAACCGAATAAACAGGTCTTCTTAGATGGTCGTCTTACCATCGTCAACGTCATACAAAGCCTTCTGAGGGTCATTTGGATCATCGATGATCAAAGCTCCTCGCAACCCATCACAATATTGGTTCCTGAAATGACTGTGATACCAGAACGTGCCCTGTATTAGCATTGAGGTAAGCTCGTCAATTTCCTATGACGTGAGCAAGGGCCATTACCGCTTGGCCCGGGACTTTAAAGTCATATATGAAGTATTCAAGTGGTACGAGGGGACATTGAGTGACAAAGGCAGGACCATCGGCATAGTTGCTGGTACTCTGGAAGAGGCCATGCCAATGCTACAGAGGAAACATATCAAAACTCCGAAGCGCGTCCCAGAAAGAAGTCTTACAATGGAAGTTGCCAAGTCCAAGTCATTGTTTTTGAGTAGATCGACGACCGCAAGCTTAAGCTCGTCACCCTATGTGTGCGGTAATCAGAAGGAGAGCATTGGAACTGCTCTGTGAATCCCACCTGCTTTGCCCGAATGATTGGACCAGGAAAAGTATCCCATGCAAGAGTGGAGCTAAAACACGGGGATGGATTAGATACCGTTTCGAGGACCAGACATGGAGACCAGGGCTCACGGGCGAGAAAACCCATCCGGGGCTATTTGTTTACTGATGATGGGAATAATGGCATTGGGGCCGATAGAAGCGAAGACGCCGCCAGAAAGAGCACCGAGAAGCAAAAGAAAGGAGCGAAGCTGCAACATGGAGAAATCAATAAGGAGAGGAACGGCAACAAGCCTGGGGGGGCCCACCACCGGAGGTGAGGAAGTTTATATGAATGAAGCAGGCCGGCGTTCAGATGACATTCGTAATAGCTTGTCGACCCTGTCGCACTCCGAGGATGGTCACACGCAGAGGTACAATCGCCGTGTCTGACAACGTATTCGAAGCTGCCAGGGGCCATGTAACACTGCCTGATTTAGAACGCCAGCGTGATGGTTGCTGAAATGTAGACGTCGAGCCATGCGACTGGGAAAATGACTCAAGGAACTATTCATAAGCGAAGCTAGGAATGGCAAAAGTATGGCAAGTCACACCGGAAGAACGGCCTTGAGTCGGCGCTACGTTCCCTCGGCATTTTTTTAAGTCCATCGAAACCGTACCTTTGGAATCCCACGTCAGGAAGCACAACGGCAGCGTGAGAACGAACTTGAATTGGAGCTTACGAATGGAAACCCGAAATCAAATTTTACGTCCTCGTGAGGCAATTTATGGAGTCTTCTCTGTACAGTAAAAGGGGTGTGATGATCGGGAGCCGGTGTACAGTAGTGAAACCATATGGTGAGGACGGTGACCCGTGTGCCATTTGACCGTACATTACCTAATTAACCAGCGTGGCGCGCGCCAACTGCACAGATCTGGTAGCCCTCCACTCCACTCTTTTTTCTTTTTCTGTCCTTGAAGTCTTCCCAGCCTTGTTTTAGCCCTCGTCTTTACTTTCCACGGATTGGGGCTTTATCTTCTGAACCGTGACGAAGGGAGGAGCTTAAGGGACGATACTGGACCATTCATTCTGCGCAATTCCGTTGCGTTTGATGTCCGCCGCGCGCCCATTGTGCGTTTTCCGGGTTGTGATTGTGCCTAGCAGGCCAATTAGCCTTTCGAGGCTGCGGGTTCTCAGACGCCTCGTCAGTTGTTGACCCCAGGATGACATTATGGGTACGCTAGCGCATTATTCTAACCATCGCGGAATTCTCCTGGAATGACCTCTTTCACACGGACATTATAGACGAGGGATACAGATAGAGAGAAATATCATCATTTTTTGTCCGTCGATGGAAGATGACAGCCATCCCTTGCTGCACCCTGGAACACATGATAGATCACTCGCCACTGCCACGTGCTTTTGGCCATCATACAACGCTCAGATCGTTGCGGCGCTAATGTTACCAAGGTATTGATGGGGGGAAACGTCGGCATCGGCATACCATTCAAGGTCATACCCTTGACTAACTTGATGCGGAACTAATCTCGCACTACGATTTTTGTTGGATTTCAGGTCTTGAGTTTGAATCATTAATAGCCATTGTCCCACACTTTGTCAAAAACCTTCGATGTCCACACGTGGACTGTCTGACCTTTCATTTCCCGGGACAATCGAAACAACCGACACACTCTCGGTGCTGGGAGTCGCTTTTACAGCCGCCGATATTCTCGCCTAGTTTGCCTTCTGTCCACTTAAGGAAATGTAACTACGATACATATTGTGCCCTTCTAACGCCGTCGTCCCAACAAATGCAAAGCCACAAAGCCGTGACCAAATATTGACAAACTGCATTAATCTCTGCTGTAAGCACGTGTCGTGGGCATCTCTTAGCTGGCACTGTGGTACCGTCTGGGTACAAGGAGCGACGCCGACCCATAACACACGTCTAATCGTGCGTGATGCTTCTACGTCACATCGCATTCTCAACGCTGACTTCATGTAATTCTGAGGCTGTGCCCACTTTGACCATTGAGAACTTGAAGTGTTGCTGTGTGCCTTACCAGTTACGTTGGGGTAACATTGGCCCACACGCCTCCACCAGGACATTAAATGGCACCTGGAAACACGAATCGATTCCACAGAAAGGTTCTCATTTATGTTAATCAAGGTACCTGACTTGGCATCGTTGGGTCACCTGACGCTGGGTTGTCTTGCTACTCTCTCACCGTTCTGGAGTGTTGAGCAATCAACGCACACGTCAAAGTGAGCTCTCCCTGACGTCAAGCTTCAATGTACGAGCAAGTCGCATTGCTTTCATTGTGACACAGCAGCCTATTTGGTGGACGAGCTGTGTAAGCCATGTAATTTAAAACCGCATCTTGGCAATCTGGAAAGTCTTGTCCTAGACTACAGTCAAAGCTTATCTTGTCGAGTCGGCCGAACTAGTAGTCGCAGTTTTTCAGAGTTGCGTTAATTTAACCTACCCGACATGTTGTATAGAGTTGTCCCATTCTGGGAGTATTCTGGGTCGCAGTACAGTGGTTCCCTAGGTACGAGTTTCCCCTGATATCCCAGCATAAGACCTCCGGCGTTGGATGTTACGGCATGTACTGCTTAATGACCATATTATTTCCCCACATGGAGAGCTAATAGTTGTGTTGATTGACCCATCTTGATATTGCGCATCACAACCTTCACTTTATCTCTGATACCTTGTGTCAGGTATGCGCTCATTTTGCCATTCAGCGCAGTGGTTGCTACCTACAAGTAGAAACTTCAGGCACGACGTGATGAATAATATGGATGTGCGTGATGTTGGGGGGAGGGGCGGTTAATTTGAGCCTCTGGCGGCCGTAGCTAGATAACTTATAACTATATCGTACGCATTTGAATCACTGGCAGAGGCAATATGAGAGCACAACGGAAGCAAAGAACAAAAACATTTGATACTCAGATCTCAGACTCAAAACTAAAATTCAGAACCGAAGCCGTGCTCGGCGGAGCATTTTCCGCCACACCATCACAACGGCCTTTCAACCCCCTCCCGGTGACTCGGACACGTGACAGCCTGTGAATCCGTGTAAGAAGCTGGTGACGGAACGACTGTCAAAGCTGCCGCCGGTATTAACGAATGAATGGAAAGTGTGGCTTTGTGTTCATTTGGGTCATTCGAGCTACACGATGTCACGGACACCTGGACACAGTTTGATGCAATTGTGTGCAATGTGTCGTCGGCTTGTGTTTGACTTGGCGTCTGGTGATTCCCGGGAACTTCCGAAATGCTTACGCGCCGCCAGCCACAGTAAGTAACTCCGGCTCGTCCAGCGCAACAGGGCGACATCAGTCAGGCACGTATATGTATGTTCTGGAAGTCCTGTGTGAAATACATCCAGCTTGGCTGACCTGACCCTAAGGCTCCTGGCCCCTAGGACACGTGGAAAGTCGTGGTACGTGGCCCATATTCGGGATTTTAGCTTAGAGGAGAGTTCCATAACTTGACCCAAGTGTTGGGAGCACGCTCATGCTGTATCTGATCCGTGGCAGACTGCACCAGCTGAGGCTGATGTTTGAGCGCCAGGAACAAGCAAATTTCCCCAGTACTTCCATTCCATGGTTTATTGCCTGTCCCATGGATAGCACCCCATTAGATCAGAAGCAAGCGCCACCTTGTTTTCTGAGTACAGGGTTAAAAAAAGGACTCGTGTCCAGAGCTGGGACAAACACACACACGATCAGCATTGGTGGGTGCGAGGGAGCTTTTGCCCATGGTGGCGAGCGAAGCGACGCTCCAGTTTACTTTCTCAATCCAAGCAGCAACAACAAAACCCCGTTTTTTCATAACACTGAAAAGGATATTATCGATTATATCAACTTTGCTATCGAGTCGGACTCAAAGACGAGGAGATGGAGAGATGGAGAGAGACAACATCCCAGTTTACTTGCCAGTTCACTCCGTCGTGACTCCAAAGTCAGACTGGCACCGGAACCTCGTTCTGGTTTCCAACAATCACTTTTTTTCACGTTGACACAGACCTGGATGGAATGGATTGCGTGGTGCGGAACAAGTGGTCCATATTGTAAGCACCACTTGATAGAACATTCGCATGCAACTGACCAGCCCGGGATTTCTGGGGTTTTTCTCTAGTGTTTTCATGCATCATGCACAGGCACTTCGTTGAAACCTGTGACTGGTCGAGAGGTTGAACGATTTGTTGACTGAAACCTCTCACGGGCCGACCTGATGTCCATGCATCAGGAAACCTGCCACTTACCTTTTTGGACTCATACGGGCCTGAAGAACCTAGAATCCAAAAAAAGTTGATTCCCAAATTCATTTCAGGAGGAGTGAAGGACAAAAAAAACTTTTTTTTTTCGAAAAGTAACGGCATGCGGTCGAGGACCGTTATAGTGATGTCACGTGCTCGCGTACAATCGGTACTGTAGCTCTGAGGACCAAAGGCCGTACCCCTGGACAAGGGGCACGAGATGCAGCCATTCTACTGGTCTTGTCGTAGGTGAGATTTCCTGAAAAGACCATATACACGGGGCAACAGCACCCGCAGATATGCGTGCTGTGCAATTGCGGTACCCTCTGTGTTGATCGTGGCGTCCGACTCGGAGTCTCCTGGGATTAGGGTACGCCGTAGACAATGCGAATGGATCGACAGGTGGAGTTCCGTGATGCCGCTTTGTTTTGTGTTTCCTCACCGTTGGCGTTTTGACAATTAATATTGTTTTGTTTTACGTGGCTGGTGTCATGTGACTCTCCCACTACTGCACTTTCGCGGGGTCGAATCAATGGTGCCCCTGAGGACGTTTGAACACCTATAATTTCCCAAGGACAACAGGCAAGGCAAGCGTGGAATAGAAGGTGCTCTCAACCGTAAGCGATGCGCGGAGCTAAATAATTTTGAATTGAATAAAGGAGACGTCTCAGCGAAGATGCTATCCTCGATTTGAGTCATTTGACACCGACTGTACACCCTCACCGCATTACTGCCACGCAAACATCCCAACCCCGGAACAATTCACCGCCCCAAGGACGATCTGCTACAACACGTTTTGACGTTCGGCTGCACGACGAATTTGTAATCCCCGATTCCGGTCCACTGACCGGCGAACAGAAATGAGGTGCTGTGCTGCTGCCTAGTCCACTAGTCCACTTGTATTCCGGTTACATTCCCGAAGTCGCATCGTGTCAGAGCTCTGATCGACATCCTAATAGCACTCCAATGGCTGCGCTAACCTTAAGACAGCGCTGGCCCCGAGTCCCCTATAAAATCTCGTTTGACGACAGGGCAGTGTTGAGCTCATTCGTCTCGCCCCGTACACGTCCTAACGCTAATCATAGTACCACTTCAATCTCCACATGTCCGTCCCCCGCAGTGTCGACCTTGAAGCAGGGCCGGTATCCGAGCATAGACTTGTAGGCGCTAAACTGGGTGCGTGCATGTTATCGTCATGTGTCGCCAGTCATTACTGACTCGGATAATGTAATGCCAGGTGACGATGTGCTTGACGTTGGCTCAGCTGGATGTCAATCGGGTCCGAGTCCCAATAGCGTAGATGTCACTACTGGTATGAGCGCTTCCCTACTTAAAGGCAACGATCATCATGACGCATAACCGTTTACTTTCAAAGCTTTCGGCTTTGGTGGCGATGCTTCCGAAACGATGCCAGACGTCTATCCCACCCGGTCCGAATCTGAGCCCCACGTCGTTGCGATGTTTGGGAATTGGAAAGGTAGTTCGGAGAGCATACTGTTCGTGAGTGTTCCTACCAGCCATGTCAAGCTCAAGGCATGACTGTCCTCAACAGGCCGTTCTATTCTCTACGACTGTCTCGTTATTTATTGTCGAAAACTACGGCAAGTTGTCGCCCGACGTGACCGACCATGCCATCGCCTTGTTCTCCCAGATCTCGCAGCAATTGGTAGGGATCTCCGGTGACATATCTCCGGATGCCTCTCTACCCCTCAGTCTGGACGCCCGGCTGTTTGAACCAGGCTCCTCAGTCCTCCGGACGACCACTATGTGGTTCCTGAGCTTGGGCTTGAACCTTGCTTACGCTCTCTGGATATTGGGGCAGCAATGGCGACCGCAAGACCTTGACGTATTTGGACAGAGCGGCGAATCGCATACCCCTGCGCCGGTGCCCCGCTACCTTCCCTGTTGGGTTGAACGCTTCGCCGTATTGCTATTTGTCGTCGGCCTTGTGGACTTTATCCTCCCTGTCAACAAGACTGTTGCCTGGATCGTGCTCGGGTACCTAACTCCCTTCGCGCTCCTGTACGTCGCGACGACGCTGCTCCCATGCCATTTCCCGGGCTCCCGTCCTTCTACCTTATTTCCCAATCAGGCGTAAGGGTCGTCCACACATGCCCGCTGGCCTACATATTTTTGTCTTTCTCACAAAAGGGTACTCAGGATGTCAGGATCATCAACTGGTCGCCGGAGAATGCCGGCGACAGGAGCAGTTTCACTTTCGATTCAGTCATTGCCACATAGTACCCAAGAAAGCCATGGTCTGGACACCCCCCCCCCGGACTGTTGCCTGGGCCCTCACTCCTCTCCACACACTTCCGCGACTTGCTAAAGACATATCTACGCGATGAGGGTTTGGTTTGGACGGCCTCTCTCGCAGTCACCCCGGCGCATACCACTGCCACCCGGTATTATGACAAGATATAGCAGGTCCGACCGGAAGGGAAAGCCCTTGTCAGACCCGTCTCGGCTTACTGGACACTTGCCAACCGGTCTTGGGGGCATGAACGAGGACGCCGCGGACACAAATCGTAGTCCCCACCCAACTACAAGACGGACATGATTTGCTATCATCGCTCAGAAGGACATGAGAAAACGGAACTCGCAGAGATGATTGTCTCGTCATGGCAACCAGAAACTTACTCGGACAAGCGGAGGTCGACGGGGCTTGCCAATCTGGTCCCAATGACGGGGGTACTACATAGCTCTTGGGTGGAGATTTCCCAGTCAGGAAACTAAGGGCTTTCCTGGACCACCTTCGGATTGTGGACTTCCATTATACCGGGAATCCATCGGGTCTGTATTCGACAACCCCGAACCCAATCTCTATCATCCGCAGAGTGCCCGCGGTGATACCCAGGGCAAAGGTCGGTTAGGGAGCGGCGGAACAGGTTCATCGTGTGTCGCAAAAAAAGTTTGACAGATAATCGTTTGTGGAGCTTATGATGCCTCATAATTACCTTATAATGTATTATAAGGCGATTATAATATATTTTAAGCTTACCACAAGTGATTAAAATAATTATGCCGAACGCCAAACTTTTTTGCTGCGACAATTAGTATTGCTTTAAAATGTCCAGGCCGGGACGAAGCGATCGTAGTCGATTTACGTTTGCCATCCAAGCGGCGCATGGTTCAGTGGTATCCAAACCAAGCTCGACTCTAAGAGATGGGGCGAGTGTCGCATATCCTTGGCCTGGGTTGGTACACGGAGATCATATTTGTGTGACGTGGACCGCCAGCTAACCGTGATCGCACTGAGGGCCGAAACCGTTTCATATGTGACGATACGAGTTCCCATCGCACCCATGTGTCATTCCACCCACATGCCGGACTCGGTGGCTCGTACGTGCAAACGGTTATCTGTGTCTATCTATTTGAATGCTTGATTGCTCTCATACGGGGTTCCTAAGTGATGAAAACCTAATGGCGGTCTGAAGGGCAATCCCATACAGTATGACGCCACGATGGCCGAGTAATCAGCAGAAAAAAGCTTTGTATGGTATGAACGAAGATGGGGTCAATGTTTCATTTCACACTAGTACCGTGGTACGGACGAAACGCAGCGGCGAGACGAGGAAACGGGTAGCCGAGTCCGCGGAAAGGCCCCGGAATGAGGGTGGATCATGGCGAGTACGGAGCGGAACTGTGGGGACCAGACGCTGCACGTCCGACAGCAGCGCTCGCTGACAGATTTCCGGGGATTACCGGTGCATATTTGTTTTTGGATCAAATCTGAATGGAATAGGCAAACAGGTGTAGAAAGTTAAGGATGATTTCCCAGACGAGACCGTTTCCGAGGATTCTCTTCGGCGCCACATGGGCTTGTCGCTGGCACCACATCCGCGCCCCCGGGATTGTGTGCTACGAGCAATATCGCATCGTTGTTTAGCTAGAGGAGAGGGAGCACTCTAGTTGGTTGTGGCGGGTGGCATTGGGAAGAAGTAGTAAGTCGATGGGATGCAGGAAAGATGTTTTAAAGATAAAACCAATCTGATTCAGTGAATGTCCTTATGTGTACTTGATCCTCCATTTCTCCTCGTCGATAATCATCTCCCATAAATCCCTATATAATCACTCTCATCGTACATTCCTCTCTTCTCCCTCAACCCCAACATGGACAGTTTCCACGAACCCCGCCGCGTCTCCGAGCCCATTAGCCTCGAAG
>Ga0209488_10003143_pt1 | contig 13344 bp, 18 predicted proteins | sample Rivendell_Oct201_8_FD_188349 | JGI IMG/M metagenome (GOLD analysis project Ga0209488, IMG submission 188349) | Vadose zone soil microbial communities from the Eel River Critical Zone Observatory, Northern California, USA -... | ecosystem: Environmental > Terrestrial > Soil > Vadose zone >...
CAATGGAATGGCAACAACTCGGGATTCGCGCTCGAGTGGAACGGCACTAACTGAACAATTTGAATATCTGATAAACTGTTTGAAATGATGTGGCTCGCCCTCTCACCTGACCGTCTTGGAGTTCCGGACCCTATTCAATCGACCTGGGTCCGTTTGAAATCTCTTCGACCATCATTTCCTGTCCTCTCATGATCAGGTACAGGTAGCATAGTCATATATTTGTATGTTATATTGTCTCTGGAATACGTTGCGCACAAATCGAGCATGTTCCCGCCCTGTCATTGAGCCCGTCTGAATAGAAGGCTACTAGTAGAACGCCACCTCGAAACCGCCCGTCAACGGCATATCGATCTGCGCCCGTAGCACGTTGTTTCCGGCATCATGTGAGAACGGGACTTCCCTCTTTCCTGGACTAACCGTGACGGACTTGGGCGCAGTTTTGACCCCCAAGAAAACGACGCTGGCGACCTTCACGCTGACGTCAAACTCGAACAAGCCATAGACGCATAACTTATCCCCCGCGAACGTCATCTCCACCTGCGTCCATCTCTCCTGCACGATGCTCACACCATCGTCAATGTATAGCGTTCCCGCTGCCGTGCCATCCACACATGGGGCGACGACGAACTCGAAATCTGTCTTGCGCAGCTCCGTCGTTGTCATCGCGCCCGCGGCGCGGAGCGGGAGCACCACACCGCCGCGGATGTGCAGCGGGATCGTCGTATAGTCGACATTTGGGAGCGTGACATTCTGTCCCATGCCTTCGACGGGCGCAAACGTCGCAAAATCGTAAAACCTGTCCTTGGGAAGATAAATTGTCACCGTCGTCACATTCTCCTCTGTTACAGGTGAGACGAGGACCGAGTCTCCAAAGAAGAACTGCAAGTCGATTCCAAATGTGGACGTATCCGTAGGGTATTTGAACCAGAGTGGGTTGAGGACCGGCGACCCGTCCAAGCTCGCTTTATGGAAGGCGGTGTACAAGTAATCAAGCATGCGATATCTTTGCAAAAGATTGGGATTAGTACTTCGCTTTCCCTAGGAGTATCCCCACCTGATTTCGAGCGCGTTCTTCGCGGCCTGGGTGACCAGTGGCCAGCGATAGAATTCCTGAGGTATCGCAAGATCCATATTATGCTGGCATACCGTTCGAATCCCGTCATAAGCGTTCAACCAGCGCATTTGAAAATACTCACATTTCTCATAAAGGGGTAGAAGGCGCCAAGTGTCGCCCAGCGAGCGCACAACGTCTCCGTCGTATTATCCCCTTGTGTCGTTAAGGTCCCACTCACAGCCAGGACGAGGAACGTTCAAGTGCTCACCAAAGCCACAGATGTCACTGCCAATCATTGGTATCTGGAACACAGTCGCCATGGAGAGCATACCCGCAATGGAATTGCGGTACTGCTCCCATGTACTCAAGTTGTCGCCAAGCCATTTCCCTACCTTGTGACCAGCCCCAGCGAACGTTGAACGCGTGATGACAAGTGTACGTAGACCCGGACGACGCGCAAGCAACGCCTCTTGCGTCGCGATGGACATCTCCGTGCCATACAAGTTATCTGTTTCGAAGCGTCAAGTAACCCGCCCGAGCGCCTGTCCTGCATGAGGAGGGACTCACGTGTGTCATATTCAACGAGTCCATTTTCGTGAACCGCATTCGTCTGGCAAATTCAACATGCAGGACTCGTAATTCAGTAGGGACAAACCCACATATAGGGTCCGGCTAGAAAGGGGGCCTGCGGCATTATTGATGGCGTAAGGGGGGTCAAGTAGGTCGTCGCCTGCATGGTTGGGTGCCTCGCGCTTTGAGTGCTTGGCGTTCGCGATGCCGAAAATCGGGGCATTTGGATCGGGCGGTGGCGATGAGCGAGCAGGAGGCAAGGCGTTCGCGGCGGCCTGGGCATAGGGGTCGTCGCATGGATATACGCAGAACTATCCGACAAAACATACTGACATAAGAAAAGTGAAAAGAAAGTGCGTGGGACGTACACTTGCGGGATCATTCATGTCAATCCAGGCGCCATCAATGTCAAACCCTGTGCTAGGGTCAAAAAATTTCTCAAACTCTCCCGTCCAATAACTTGTGCGGAGCTCAGCGTCTCATGTCGCATTGACCAACGCAACGTGATGACGGACTCACCCCTCAATGTTCGGGTGGTACCAGTCTAGACGACTATGGTTAAAAGGACGAACACAAGTCCCGAGATAAAAAGCCTCTACCTGGGTAAACGGTGACACCTGTATGAATAGAGTTTAGAGTATTGTTTGGTTCACAAGATTGATAAGAACACACCTGGCCAGACTACACCCAAGCTTGCGCTGCCATTTGGAGCTTTGACCCAGATGTCTAATTGAGTGCCACGGTCGTAGGGGCCATAGCCTTCACCAGGCAAGAATCCGACGGCGGGGTCGACCATGAGAACTGAGACAATCATGTCACTACATTGATCCCGGTTAGTGATGAATATAAGATTTACCATAGCGCTGATCATGCTCGTGCAGGTAGTCGATAATCTCACGCATGCGGGCATGTGGGAAATAATCGGGGTCCATCGTGAACACTCTGCGCTTGTACATATAGTCTAGACGGAAAACATTAATGGGGATCAACACCAACGTAGTGACGACTTGCCAATGTCGGTCCACATCGTCTCGAGTGGGATGCCGGCGGCCGAGTAGTTTGCGATAACATTAGCCACGTCAAGGTAATCTAGTCAAACAGAGGCTCCGATCACTCGCCAAACTCAAAGGACGAAGCCATTTAAGAAAAGAACGCACTTTTGTACCCGTACCTGCACTGGTGAAAGCCAAAAGACCAATATGGCACCTCAGCCGGCAGCCCAGCAACCTGTGCATACTGCCTCGCCACCTCGGCCGGGTCCGTCTCACTGCCAGCCAAAAAGTAAAAGTCGAACACGCCGCCAATAACGTTATACTCGAGTGTGGTGGCGTCCTCGCCCTCGGCGCGAATTTTCACATCCATGCCGTTCGAGTTGAGGAGAAAGACGCCGTGCGTTCCGCCATGGGGTCGATGCTCAAAGTACACGGGGTGATTCCCGTACAGGTTCGTGCCGCGAGGAATCCCAAACGCGTCACGCGACCACAACGTGCGCGTCGTGTTGGTCGGTTCGAGACGGAATGGCTCCGTGTGCTCGCCAAGGCCATAGATGTGGGCCGCGGGCGGGAGTGTCGTCTTGAGGCGGAGGTACTGCGGCTCGAAGATGAGGGGATGTCCGACCGTCGTAAAGAGCACCTCGCTTGTGCTCGCACGCGAGATGTTGAACGAGAATGGCGTAGCGGTGTACGTGAATTGAATCTTCGCCGCGGAGGGGCACACGTCTGGGTCCGCCAGGGGTCGCGGGAAAACGCGAGTGGAGACTTGGTAGCGCTCGCTGGATGCATCCGTTATTTTGAGATGGATGCGTGTTTCTGAGGGCGTGGGTGGGATGGCATCCATCAGAATACCACCCTTGCCCAGTGGCGCATGTGCCAGGCCAACATACCGGTCTCATACACCACGGCTAAATCTAGAGCTTTGAGGTCGTTGCCGAATACGTTGCAAGGCGCGCCAGCGAGGACAAGCCTGGCGGTCAGCTTCGGACCATCGACGTGTACGCTGGTGGCGCTATAGCCAGGACAGGCATCTAACACTGCAGGGTCGACTTCAACTGCGCGGACATGCGGGGTGGTGCCGAGGAAAGCAAAAAGTGTAGCCAGAATGAGCCAGAGACGAGGCTTGCTCATCGTTGGGCGTTACAGAACGGGGACTACGAACCGAGGGTCAAAGTGGGACGAGTTTTATACTGACCATGAGGAATCCGTATTATGAATGGAAGCAATTACCACTCTAATCATAGTAGGACTTCTTCCGCCTTCAGAGGTCACGTCACATGATCGCTTCACTGTACTATACACTGCCATTGATAAAGCTATTACTAAAACAAAGGGACGAAAGGTCCAAGAATATGTATTCTCAAGTATGGTATTAGCCAATATATACGTGCAGGGGTAGGGGGAAGAGGGGAGTGTGCATGTGTAAGGGCGCTGAAAAGCTAGCTTCTTTTAAATGGTTGGCAACCAGTCTTTATGGAAGCCAATGTACTGAGGTCCGAAGGTATCCATAGGCGCTTAATCGAATAGAAGCGCCAATTCACTCCCGCCCAGTGCGCGCGGGGAGGAGTAGCGGGCCACGCGGTCGTTACGGCTTGCGGAACTCGCAGAGCACGGTGTAGATCGTGTTGAACGCCGTGTATATCTCCTCCCGCACCTTCACACGTGGACGGAAATGTCAGAGTCTGCAAGAAAACACAGCGAGCGCTCTAGGAATGACCAGTCACCTTGGCACCAGTGAGAACAATCTTTCCAGACACAAAAATGAGTAGAACAACTTTGGGCTTGATCATACGGTATATAAGCCCAGGGAAAAGCTACAGCACGATTAACCTGGAAATCAACGGGTGGAAGACTGGGGAGATGTACCTCAGGCTCATAACTACTGAACTGTCCGTGGCTGTATGCGAGACCCTCAAGACGGATCGGAAACTTGACGTCGCAGCTGCCCACGATGTTCTGGATTTTGAACTCAGAAAACTTGGCATCAAACCCAAGCTTCTGGACGATGCGCGCATACTTGCGCGACGCCAAGCGCGAATCGTCTTCACTCTTTGCACCAGTCACGACCATCTTTCCCGAGGCGAAAATGAGTGCGGTTGTCTTTGGATCACGAATCCGCATAATGACAGCGGCGAAACGCTATGTATATGGCAAACAAGTAGCACACGCGCTCGCGACGCGTGAAATTAGTCGGCGGTACCAACCTTTGGATTATATTCAGCATTGCGCGCGTGCAGCGCAATCGTTTTGAGATCTAGGCGACAGTCGAGATTTACCGTCGCTACGATGTTCTGAAGAGTGGGAACGATGCCCTCAACAGCGGTGATGTGTTGTTGTTCGAGGGTAAGCGGGGCAGGAGTGGCAGGAACCTGAGCGGGTGGCGTCGACGGACCAGCAGAAGGAGCAGCTGCACCTGCGCCGCTTTGAGCTGGGCCTTGCGAAGAGACGGTAGATGTCTGAGAAGACGGGGGAGGTGCAGGTTTTGCGGCGGCTGCGGCCTGTGAATTATAAAAAGACGGTTGTATCGTAGGAACAGCTGTCACGGGCCCCGGTCCTGGGAGAACGGGACCAGAAACACTATGATAGGGGTTGGATGCAGAGGGAAGAGCGAGCCCATTGGTCGAGCCCTGTTGTTGCTGTTGTTGTTGCGATTGTTGTGGTTGTTGTACTTGTGTCTGAGTCTGCGGAGGCTGATATTGAGAACGACCACCAAAGTTAAGCTGACGAGTAGGAAGAGAGAACGATGACATGAACAACGGATGGCGAGCAGAGATTTTTCTAGGGCGTGGGAAAGTCGCGCCGGGGGGAAGAGAAGCTTTCAGTCAGACTGGAGCGGCGGCCTTATATACTACCTGAATTTCAAACTCCGACGATGACTTGCTACTCAAACCTTATTCACCTCTTGATCTCCCATCTGTCATTTGATGGTCGCCTCGACGTCCTCCCTCCCTGTCCTCTCATTCCCAGCTTGATTTTCATATTCTGAGGTGTACTTTGAGCTTGCTTATCGGTAATTGGGGCATGTCGCTTTCGGTTTCTCTAGTCCACCTCCCAACAAACCGCATTGGGCGACCACGAGTCAAATTTCAAGTTGTCTTCCCTACTGGAGTGCTTGAAGTGGTTATATCTTCCGGCGTTTTCAGGCCTTCACAGTCTTGGGCGTCTCGCAATCAATCATAACTCAAAAGGGGCCTATCAGTGGCACATTCATCAAAGTGCTGTGCATGGAAATGCAGTCCTGTTCCTTAGTTCCGGATGTTCTTTGTGGAACGGTTCCGGTGCATTGTTGTAGCATTGATTCACCGCCAACCGATTGCGCAGCAGCATGGTCCGTGCAACTTTGCGCTTATTTGCACATGTCAGAACTTTCTAGAGGTTACCATTTTGGGGCATCCATTGAGGGGAAACCTCCGATGACTCATGCTTAGCGCCGGCCAGCTAACGTAACGATCTTATAGCCATTTGTCCTTGTTCTCATGACACGGCGCCATTCCTAGCTTCACCATGTCGTTTCCGTTCTTGATGAAGTAGTAATCACCTGCATACAGGTTTTTTTTAATCAAAACACCTCGTCTTTTGAAAGTTATGCACCATAGATGATCCCTGTTAGGTTGTTCGGTGGCGATGCGGGATTGTTAACCGTCCCATTAGATAGTAAACTTTGCCACTTAGGCGCCCAAAATGCATTTGCAGTGCCACGCAAAATCTACGAATGGCATTGAGAACATATGTAATAGTGGTTGAAGCCGAAGAGGGATGAGTACCTGAATCGCTGCATTGAGATAACACGGTTCTCTGGTCTGGTTGATCGATATGAGGTTTTGTTCCTGTTCAGCGAGCAGCAAGAGCCCGTTCACGGCTATCATTGCCGCTGAGGTGTCTGCCGGTCGCGCTGGGACGAGCGGCGCATTGAAGTCCCATGGGATGATCCCATCTACGGGGATATTATTCAGGAAATAGCTCGTCATACGTCGCGCCGTGTCCAGATAGCGCATCAGCCGTGTACGGCGATACACTGAACCAGTAAGAGTGGTTCGGGATGAGGGGAGGGTGTGAAAAGACAGCGTCCGATCACATACTGTTGGCAAAACCATAGATGCCCCACGCTTGACCGCGGCTCCAGGTGCTCGAATTGGAGTAGCCCTGGACTGTGCGTTGCTCGATGACAGCGCCAGTCGTGGCGTTGTACTCAACGACATGGAACGATGATCCTGTACAGGTTGGCCAATGGGGTGGCTCCATAGAACAAGAAAGAAGGCGCACCGTCCGCGCGTATGTGATTCATCATAGTCTTGTCGGCGTGCGAGATGGCGATTTGGCGCAGCGTGTCATTGCCCGTGATATCCGCGGCACTGAACAGCACGTCGAGGGTCATCATGTTGTCGACGATCACCTGGAAGTCTGTGGGATTTGCTGTATCCCAGCTACGCGTACAGCCAACAACGGGGTTAAAGCGGGCCGCCAGTGCGGCGGCGAACGTCTCGACCGCATGGAGGGCGGTTTCATTGTACGGGTTGCTAGTGGGAAAACAAGTGAGATTAAGAAAGCACAGGAAAGGGTGCAGCGGCTGTAGAGTGGCCGCTGCGTACACAGTGAGTTCGTCGACGAACGGGAAGCTCAAAAACCCGACGTCGTGCCCAACGTGTGTGAGAACCTCTAGAGGTATCTCGCCAGTCACGGACGACCGGGCAATCTCCAGCCACTGTGCGCTAGTCATGCCGTTCATCGAGCGCGGGCAGATCGCGGCACGCTCAGCGAGGGCGTAAAACGTGGCGGGAAGGAACCCAGATGTCCATGTGTCCGCACCAAAGAAGAGCCATGCGCCAGCGTCGCGCGTGGTGTATTCCGGGTATAAGGTAGGGGTACGTTGAGCAAGTTGTGCGGTAGCAAGTAGTTTCTGAGGGATGAGGGGGGAGAAGAGCTCAGGGGGAAGTTGGGGGCATGGCGAGGCAGGGGTCCAGGACAGTGCAGCAGAGAGGAGTAATAAACGCATGATGGGATGGCGATGGGTAGGAAGCAGTTTTTTCCTCTCTTAGCTTCACTATTCTGCGACCAACGGGGAAGGAAGGCGATTTTAGTTTGAAAATCATAAAACCACCGAGTAAATTTGGAAAAACAGCATCCACTTGTCTATGTCAGGATAAAGGATAACCGATAGCCAACTTTGATTCATCTCCCGTGGAGAAAATACGGCCAACATGGCAGTGAATGAGGTGAGTCACGGACCGACAACAAGGGGCCGTCGGATCGCTTCCGCGTGAGGCGAAGTCGCCGGCCGAACACCTGTGGCTGTGACCCATAAAAGGATAGAATTGCCATTATCCATCTCATTTCGGGCCGGCTGCCGGCACCTTCGCCTACAAGTCGGAACACGCAGTTTGGGCAAAGGTGTGCTCGTGCTCGTGCTCTCTCTTCCTGTCTTCCTTTTGCTCTTGGTCTCATCTATAGACCCTCCTCTCGAATATGTCTACGGGTTTTGGTGTAGAGATTGTCTCAACCGTCAACAAGTTACAAGATGTCTTCACGGCCGTTGGCTCGAGCGCTGCGCAGATAGACCTTCCGCAGATTTGCGTTTTGGGTAGTCAGAGCAGTGGAAAGAGTTCGGTGCTTGAGGTGCGCCATGACGACATTTCTTCAAGACGTATTTCCGATCCCTATTTCGTAGAATATTGTCGGTCGGGATTTCTTACCTCGTGGTTCTGGCATCGTCACTCGCAGGCCTCTGGTATGTCAGTTAGGAAGGCCTTATACTTTTTTCTCATATGGGGCATAGGTGTTACAACTCATCCACCGACCAGCAACCGCTCCAACGACGAACGGTACTCCAGGTGAGCGACCTGCGTAACTCATATTTCCGCCGTCTTAATAGATATCCTAGCCCGGGGCCCCTCTACAGACCCACACATCAATGAAAATGAGTGGGGTGAATTCCTGCATCTCCCTAATGAGAAGTTCTACGACTTTAACAAGATTCGTGCCGAGATCATCCGTGATACCGAGGCTAAGACAGGCCGCAACGCAGGCATTTCGCCACAACCTATCAACCTGCGTATCTTTTCACCAAATGTCCTCACCTTAACCCTTGTCGATTTACCCGGCTTAACCAAAGTCCCCGTCGGTGACCAACCCAAAGACATCGAGAAACAAATCCGTGATATGCTCTTCAAATACATTTCTAAGCCCGCGTGCATAATCCTTGCAGTCACCCCAGCCAATACCGACTTGGCTAATTCAGACGGTCTCAAGATGGCCCGCGAGGTCGATCCCGAGGGAACGCGGACTATTGGTGTCCTTACGAAAGTCGATCTCATGTAAGTTCCTGGTACAATCTGCATGGACGGCGTTGACGTCGATGAATACAGGGATGCTGGCACTGATGTCGTTGACATCCTTGCCGGTCGCATCATTCCTCTGCGTCTGGGCTATGTACCTGTTGTAAACCGTGGCCAGCGTGACATTGACATTTCGAAGCCGATCCAACAGGCGCTCGAAGCTGAGCGCCAATTTTTCGAGAGTCATCCTGCCTATCAAGGCAAGGCCCAGTATTGTGGGACACCCTTCCTCGCGCGCAAACTCAATATGGTATGTACCGTATCCTCTGCTCACGGTTGAGGTGTAAATGCTGTATGGTTTGTAGATCTTGATGCACCACATTCGAGCGACACTCCCAGACATCAAAGCGCGTATCACCGCCCAGCTACAAAAGTTCAATGCAGAGCTGCAGTCGCTCGGTGGACCGCTCGGTGATGTGAACTCATCGGGCGTCGTGCTCGGCATCATCACCGAGTTTACGGAGGGATTCCGAATGGTGATCGACGGCAATACAAACGACCTATCGCTTAACGAGCTCTCTGGCGGTGCTCGCATCTCATTCGTGTTTCATGAGCTGTTCAACAACGGCGTCAAGAGTATCGACCCGTTCGATCAAGTTAAAGATGGCGACATCCGGACGATCTTGTACAACTCTTCGGTATGTAAGAGGCTTGTGCGTGCTTGTCACGTGCTGATTTAGGAACTCAGGGCTCGACCCCTGCGCTCTTCGTGGGGACGGCGGCCTTTGAAGTCATCGTGAAGCAGCAGATCAAGCGGCTTGAAGAGCCTGGGCTCAAATGCTGCCAACTCGTCTACGATGAGCTTATCCGTATTCTTGGCCAACTACTCACAAAAGTCGTGCGTTTTTTCACTTTCGTGCACCCTTTCTCCCCTAAGTGATCGCTGGTATGCACTTAGCAAGCATTCCGTCGGTATCCTGCACTGCGTGAGCGCTTCAACAGCGTCGTAGTAAATTTCTTTAAGACCGCGATGACACCAACAACGAAGCTCGTGAGCGACATGGTCGCAATGCAGGCCTGCTATGTCAACACCACACATCCAGATTTCCTCAACGGTCACAAAGTACGCCTATAGAACACGCTTCTATCCTATATTTATATTTTCTTCTCAAAGGCAATGGCACTCGTGACGGAGCGCCTGAATGCAAACAAGCCTGCAACACCGGAGCCCAAACCTGGAAAAGTGACTTCGGCACAACTAAATAACAACAAGGACCTCGAGGTCGACGTCAAGAAAGAAGAACCGAGCTTCTTTGGCAGCTTCTTCAGCTCTGCCAAGAGCCAACAGCAGAAGGCGAAGAAGGGCCCGCAGCCCATGGAAGCGGTACATCAATTTATCACTTGCCCCCGATATCATGAGCTGAGCATCTCTCTCCGTAACTGTAGCCACCACCAGTCATTCGTCCGCAGGCTGCACTGAACGAGCGCGAAACGCTCGAAACTGAGGTCATCAGTGCGTCGTTATCTCTCACTGCCCACTATGCCGCGCCTTTGCCGACTGTCCGTTGCAGAGCTGCTCATTCATTCATACTTTAATATTGTCAAGCGTGAAATGATAGACATGGTGCCCAAAGCCATCACGTTGACCCTTGTGAACCACTCGAAGGAGAACCTTCAGCGCGAACTTCTACAGGAGCTATACAAGCCCGACGTTCTTGAGGACTTGCTCAAGGAGAGCGAGCTTGTCGTCGCGCGCCGGAAGGAGGTCATCAGTATGGTCCAGGCGCTCAACAAGGCTGAGGAGTGCGTTTTCTTTCCGTCTATGCCATTATTTACGATTTGACGCCTCGTTTTTACAGGATCGTGGCGGGTGTCTGATGGCGGGCTATGGACTGCATCGTGTTTCGTGTTTGCTGTTTTCACCTATTTCTTTCTTACCCCTTGTCTAAATTAATAATACCCGTGCTGGACATCCCGTTCCTTCCCTGCATTCTCCCCGGCTCCTCCGAGTCGGGATGGGTGCAAGCGATAGGTAGGTTTGTGCGTCCCCGACAATTCAGTGGTGACCTGTCCATATCCTTGTTCACGAACATGAAAGGTTGTGGTGTGGATGATGGATAATGAGGTAGATGATATTACTATCGAGATGCCTTCATGACAATGCGACAGTTTTTGCCACCACAACAATGGAAATCACAGTAATACCACACCGCAAAGTCACTGTCAATGCGGCCCACTTTATTGATAAATTGGGGACTGCTCGTACTTTTAAACTGCACTTCATAGCCTACTCACCGAAAACTCGTGTTTAATTAAGACGAAAAAGTATGGCTAACCTAGAGGTGAACCTAAACTCGGAATTCAACGTCCCTCGCAGTGCCGCTAACCTTACAAACTGGGGCAGATCGACATCCTGCTAGACGGATACATATCGTATACGCTTTCCCCTCGCCACGCAGAAGAATATCTCAGGCGTTTCATGAGATGCCTCGAGAACGAACGGAACGGAACGCTCGTCGCGTGTGACGCCGGCTGGGTTGTCATGCGCTCGACGATGATAGCACGACCGCAGCAGCAGCAGCAGTCCGGATACCGACATGAGTACAGACTAGGAGCTCTCCCGGCGGCTGCGCGAACGCTAAGGCTCCCGTTCGAAGACGCGCACCGCGAGTTGTTCGATTGCAAGGTCGACCTTAGCCCAGGCAGCATCGTGCCACAGCCGACGTGGATCGGGGTCACAGAGCACACCAGCGTGTTCTGCCCGATCTTCTTCATCCAGCGCGGCGGCGTGCTGGGCGTGTCGTACAAGAACCGCGACGTAGAACGTGGGCTGCTACACAACGCCATGACGCACGCCTCTGGGCTGCTGAAGAGGACGAAGCAAAACGTGCGCATGAGGATACAGGCGAGCCCCTCCCTCCCCCCATCTGCACTACCGGACGCGCGGGGTTCGTGGTCGTAATTAACGTATGGGCGTTTTCTTTTCTTTCTAGTGGCCGGGGTATAAGCAGTTCCACTACGAGTTCAGGATACTCGATCGGAAGCTCGGACAACAAGTGCCAATAACGATGGCGCGTCTTGTCGAGCGTGTAGCACGGGGTCTCCACAGATTGTACCTGGTGAGTCCGAAGTCCTTCCGATCACACCGGTCTGCGTTGCGGTCTTCTGACGGGCGTCACGGGCTCGCGGAATCCTCTATTCAGGAAGGCGAGCGTGAGCCGAGGACGTTCAAGGAACAGTGGGAACTGGGGGGTGATGGGATCCAGTTGGAAGAGATCAACATCATCGGGCTGCTCCACATTTCCAAGGGCACTTGGATGCCAATTTTCCAGCTTTCTCGACACATCATCCCAAGATGTGACTTTGACTACGACAATCCGAAGGCGAGCTGGCCATCAACCTGTGTCTACCCACCTGGGCCACATGAATAGAACCTCGGCCTTTCAAAGCTATTAACATGATCGGAGAAGAGATGCAACATTGTTCAACGTCTTTGAAGCGCTATAACTACCTGTTGAAAGTTGGCCACGAACGTACCGTGCTTTAAATCGGGTGGACCAATCACCAAGATGCGACACACATTGTTGGGGTAAAGGCCGCCTGTTCCGAGAAGTTTCCCACACAAAAATAGTTGTGACCCAAGCGTGACCGTGTCACGACTGTGCCGGACCGCGATGTTGCGAAGGTGGCGATAGAGAAGCACAGCGTGGTGGTAAGATTGCCCAAAGGCTTTCACTTCTTTCACTCTAGGCTGGTCTAGGCTAGTCGTGTACCCTTTATCTAAGAGATTGGTCTATTTATGGGGCGGTAGTCTTGCGAGCCCTCACTGCGGCCAGCCTCCTGTGCCACCTGCGCTCGAACTTGAATCGTTCAAGTTGTTATGGTGTTAACGTGAGGTCCCGCCCTCGTTCCGGTTGCTGTAATCTTGCTAGTACTGCAGGGGAAGTGTGTAAGTGCTTTTCATGGGTTTTGTACTGGATAATCCCGCGCGCTCTGGAGCGGACACCAACAGTAAAGCACTTGAATTTAGGTTGAACAATCCGAGTCATGTGACATTTCGGCGAGGCTGACTAAGCTGTGACGCGAACGCACACGATCATCATGTATGTATTCACCTGTAACGCGAACTAGATACAGGTCAGTAAGTAGGTAGGGAATAACGACAGTATTATGCTCACCTCAGTAATGTGTGTGCAACACGATCACTGAGGCTCGCGCGGTACGAAAGTGTGTGTGTTTAAGTACTGGTAAGTATTATCTAGATCTCAATACAATAACTAGCAAGTGTACTACTACGCGAATAACAAACTCCAGGGTTCAAGTAGCTCAAGTGTCCGTGTGTATACATTCATGATAGACAGGTAATGATCACAGCATCCGTGCGGCGATCCTAAGGCCGCAAGGCGCTCTGGAATCAACATACCGTGTCGAGTAGTACTCTTTCTTTTTTTTTTTT
>Ga0209488_10003144_pt1 | contig 13339 bp, 16 predicted proteins | sample Rivendell_Oct201_8_FD_188349 | JGI IMG/M metagenome (GOLD analysis project Ga0209488, IMG submission 188349) | Vadose zone soil microbial communities from the Eel River Critical Zone Observatory, Northern California, USA -... | ecosystem: Environmental > Terrestrial > Soil > Vadose zone >...
TGTATGGACTGCGGAGGAACAAGGCTCTCAAAGTACCACTCGTAAGACAACCTGGTAATGCGGAGCGCGAAGAAATCTGACATTAGACTTTTGTAGCAGTCGGCCGCCTCTGGCCATGGAGACTGATGGTGCCATAGGTTCTGATAGGCGAAAGAGTCGTCGGGAGGTTACAACGGCCCATCAACGACGTGGAAAATTCCAGTGGGCGGGTCGTTCACATGGATCAGATGAGGACGGCAACTTCGGCGATGGTTAAAAAAGGGACTAGCTCCGACATGTAAGGTTGTGGGAGTCCATCAACACCATCAGAACCACATTGACGGAAGGTGGTTTCCATCGGGCCGAAAACGTGACCGGACTGCATGAAGGGGAAGCTGTGGACAGATTTCTGAACAAAGGGGAATCTCAGGTAGCAACGACACAGTGATTGCCATGCCAAACCAGTGCAAGTCTGGCCATCCAAATAAGGGCATCCACGCGAGAAAACCATCCCCAGGCGCTTGTGCCCACTTTTTGTTCTTGGCCCTTCGCAGGACACCCCTTTCTTTTCAACCATCACCTAGTTACACCGCAACATGGCAGAGGCAGTAGTACCAGCAGCAGCAACGCAAAAGAAGTCTAAGCACGGCCACGCAGCCTCCCAAGCTCAGCCGACACCGCGCAAGGTGCGATTCAATGTCGGTGCGTAGTTCCCATTTACTCTATCGCTATTACAATCGACCATCATCGCGTGTAGGCACCCAGTACCAAGTTCTCGATGTCGTGGGCGAGGGCGCGTACGGAATCGTTTGCTCGGCGACCCATCGACCAACCGGTCGCAAGGTCGCAATCAAGAAGATCATGCCATTCGACCATTCAATGTTTTGCCTGCGAACACTACGAGAGCTCAAGCTCCTCAAATTCTTGAGCGAGGCGGGCGTAAGCGAGAACGTTAGTATGCCTTCACACCATTGGCTTTTGTCTGGCGAGGATCTCTCCTCAGGTTTTGAACGTGCATAAATTAGTAGCGCTAACGTGCGTGTAGATTATTTCCATTCTGGACATTATCAAACCACCCTCACTGGAGGCCTTCAAGGAGGTCTACTGTAAAGTTCTGCTCCCGTCATTCGTGATGCGCGCTGATATTACTTGTAGTGATTCAAGAATTGATGGAAACTGACATGCATCGCGTTATCCGTACTCAAGATCTCTCTGATGATCACGCGCAATATTTTGTCTACCAGACGTTGCGCGCGCTCAAGGCACTGCATTCCGCAGATGTCATACACCGTGATCTCAAACCGTCAAATCTTCTGTTGAATGCAAATTGCGACCTGAAGGTCTGCGACTTTGGATTGGCACGATCCGTAAAAACAGCCGAACCGTCAGGTACCGAAACGGGATTCATGACTGAATACGTCGCGACCCGGTGGTATCGTGCACCAGAGATCATGCTCACGTTCAAGCAGTACACCAAGGTACGTCCTCTCGTCCCACCTTGTAGTCGTAATAGACTATCCATCCCATTAGGCCATCGATGTCTGGTCCGTCGGCTGCATCCTCGCAGAGATGTTGTCGGGGAAGCCACTCTTCCCAGGGCGCGATTATCACCACCAACTTACCCTGATCCTGGATGTTCTTGGAACGCCAACCCTGGACGAGTTTTACGCCATAACTACGCGTCGTTCCCGCGACTACATCCGCGCTTTACCGTTCCGGAAGAAGAAGCCTTTCCAAGCTATATTTCCAAACGCGAATCCACTGGCGATTGACTTTTTGACGAAAACTCTGGTATATCCACCGCTTCCTTTCAGTTTCGTTACGCTCAACAGTGCTGTTCATTTAGACATTTGATCCGAAGAAACGCATCACCGTTGAGCAGGCGCTTGCGCACCCCTATCTTGAGGCTTATGTGCGTCACTGTGGGAAGCACCCTCACATCTCACACAGTCTGACTTTTTTTCCCTACCAGCATGACCCAGACGATGAACCAGTAGCGCCGCCCTTAGATCCGGAGTTTTTTGAATTTGATTGTGCGTGCCCATTGAGGTTTTGTCGATACTTGATTAACTCGACGTTGTGCAGTACACAAGGACGATATCAGTCGTGAGCAGTTGAAAGAACTATTGTATGAGGAAATTATCAGCTTCAAACCAGTGATTGGGATGTAAAGTAGTTAGGGATACCAAATACTAGATGTGAAGTGGCACGGAAGTTGCCGAGAGCAGACGCTGAACTTTTGAGGGCAGCCGCGTTGAGAGTTTTGCGCACTCGTCCTCGACGACGTTGATCCATCTGCCTTGATTGCTCTCTCTCTCAATTCCTCTTAGATTTTCTTCACGCATTCTTCTCTTGAGTCCTTTTTGCACTCTCTGGTATGCTTGGTTCATCCCCCAATTCGCCTTCCTCTCTCTCTGAATCCCCCGCAGCCAGCATACTCTATCCCATCATGACGAATACCACTCCTTCCAACAGTGACTCCTCTCAGAATAATGTCATCCCATCCGAAGTGGGATGGCAATTTGTACCTCAATACTATACGCATGTCAATAAGTCGCCTCACCGTCTGCACTGCTTCTACAACAAAACATCTACCTTCATCCATGGTACGGAGGGAGAAGATGGCACACCCTGTTACGGTCAACAGGTTTGTATCCGTCATTTGACGGTTTTGTGTCCAGCCGTCTTAATTTCTTTTAAAGGAAATTCACAACAAAATCACCTCAATTGGGTTCGAGGACTGCAAGGTCTTCATCCATTCAGTTGATGCTCAGTCCTCTGCCAACGGCGGTATCATCATTCAAGTGATTGGTGAAATGTCGAACCAAGGCGAACCGTGGAAGAAGTTCGTTCAGACTTTCTTCCTCGCTGAGCAGCCCAATGGTTACTTTGTCCTTAATGACATCTTCCGCTTCCTCAAGGAAGACGTCGAGAGCGATGAAGGCGAGCCAGAACAAGCCAACGCTGAGCCTGAGCACAATCCCACCTCCCCTCAGCAGGAGGCCGCACCGACCTTGTCGCCCGCGCACCCGCAGCCAGCTTCCCTCGCAGCTGATATCCCGGTTGCCGAACCGGTGCAGACAGCTTCCCCTACCCCTTCTGCCCCTCCTGCAGAAGATGTCCCCGCCGTCCACGAGTCGCCTGTTGCGGAGCCCCATACAAATGGACACTTGCAGACAGAACAGGAAACGCCCGAGGCCCCCGCCTCAGCTCCGGCTGAAAAATCACCAACCCCTGAACCCGAACCCACTCCTGCTGTAGAATCTCCCGCACCTGCTGCCTCACCTGCACCGCCATCTGCTCCTTCACTTGCTCCAGTCCAGCCTGCTCCTGCTGCGCCTTCCCAACCTGCGCCAGCGCCAGCGCCGGCACCACCCCCAGTGCCGAAGACATGGGCTAACCTGGCCGCCACAAACTCGAAGAAGTGGGGTTCAGCTGTGGCGCAGGAGTCCCGCGGTACCTCGGAAGCGCCTGCTGCCAGCTCATCGTCCCCTGGGAGTGGCACTCAGACGCCCGTTAGTCACCATGCTCCCGGAACAAGACCTCAGCAGCAACCGCGGGAACCCCATCCATCGTTTGTCACCGCAAATAACGTGTCAAATGGCCTGTGCTTCGTTAAGGTGAGGCATTACTGCGTCACTCTCGTGATGCCACTCTAAAACCGTTCTTCAGAGCGTGCAAGAAAATGTCAGCGAAGCAGCGCTGAGGAACACTCTAGTCAGTCGCTATGGGACCATCAAAGATCTTGATCTTGTGCGGAACAAGGCTTGTGCATTCCTGGAGTTTACCTCTGCGGATTCTGCGCGCCGTGCGATCATCGCTTCCCTTCCTACGTCACAGGGTGGCGAGGGTGGCATTCGTATTGATTTAGGAGATGGCCAACACGCGCGTATAACTGTTGAGACACGTAAGGAGCGGAGTGAACGCCCTGTTAGTCGACCTCGTGGCGGTGCGCCTGTAAACGGTGATATTCGGGGTGGTGGTTTTCGTGGTGGTCGTGGCGGGGGGCCAGGTCGTGGTGGTGGACGGGGACTCGGCCCGAAGTAGGTCGCCGAGGTATCGTTTTCTTGTTCGACGTCATTATGGGATGCAGGGGTGAGCTATGTCGACTGAGTATCCTGTGTTGTATTGAGCAATACACAGAGCCATCCAATAAATTTTGTTTGGCACTGTAACGGTGGATGATCGATCACGTAAGACATTCTAAACTAAACAGGTTACCAATACCTCTACTGCTCTGCTTGTATACTGTACGGGCTCGGGTGACCATTCTCAGTGCCTGTCGACTCTTGGCGCTGGCGCAGGGGATTCTGGTCTCGTGATGCTATTCCGTTCACTGCGCGGCCGATTTCTTGACCTCTTATACTGACACACCTCATCGCCACGGCCTCTTTCAGCAAGGCAATATAGATTTTTTAATCAATGACTCGCGTGCGAAATCCTTGGCTTTTCGCGATGCTGAAATGTCTCAAATTTTCCATATATGGCGTGCTCTGCCCGGCGAGTGCGTCTCCGCAAAGGGGGCCCTTCCAATTCTGTGCTTGTGGCTAGGGTTCTGCCAGTACTGTGCCACCGTGACCGCAGTAGATCAGCTCACCGTCCTTACCAAAGTCGTGCAGTTGATTGCTCGTGGCCTCGGGGCCACCTAGGAACGGATAGAAACGGTAATATAAAACCTTTTGCTAGCTGGGACCATTATTTGGCGTCGCCCATTTCAAAGTTGTTCCTACTCAAGGCACTCGACGGAATTTCAATGCCTCCCCAGACACACGATACCATCCTATACCATCCGCCTCTTACCCGTGATGCCGCTGCTGTGATGGGAGAAGAGGCGCGCACGGCTCAATTTCATCGCTGGACCTCCCGGGACTCGGTTATGATCCCCCGTGGCGTCGCACCGGAGCTCGAGCACAGACGGTGGCAAGGACATGATCATGACCACAAGTTTTGGATACATGAATCACCGCCGTCGAGCGTCTCCCAGGACGGCAGGTCAAATGCCAGCTCGGAGGGCCATCCTTCTACTGCCGGGAGCGCGGAGGGAGCGGCGGAGGAGAGACGCGGACGCACGGTGTCCGTGTCCCCATATGGTTCCTTCTTTGCAGAGGAGATGGAATTCGATTATGGTCCTCCTCCTGCGGACGTGGAAGGCAGTTCGTTTTATTGGGGAGATGGACAGGAGTGCGAGACCGTGTTGTCGGACATGAACGGCGCATTCCGATACCGAGCGACCCAGAGGATACCACGGTCACAGTCGAGGTGGACGACGACGACGAACCCGCGGAGACCGGCGGTGCCGGTGGCACCAATGGAACCAGCTCTTTTTGTGGCGGGCTACCCCGTCTACGCACGACCGCCTGTTGCAGTACCCGCGCCAGAGCGTGAGGCGCTTGGAGCGATGGAGGCGTCGCTTTCGCGCTTATCCCTTGCCGAAAATTCTCGCCAATCCCAGCCTCCAGTCTCGTGGCGTCAAGGATACTATTTTGACCATCCAAATAATCCTCGCTGGGGTGAACCACCTCAAGCCGCGACGGCGTCACCACTCAGGAGATCTCTTTCGGGCCACGATAGACGACAGATGCAAGGGATGGCTCCAAGAAGGCGGCGCAAGTGAGCTGTGAGGGACGATATGATGTTGTTGCCAGTGACTGACTTGGACGTTTTGTTATATTTTATCGGAATATCATAGACAGTCAACTCTTAGTTCAGGCTAGATATACCAAGCTAGCTCTGTCTGTACATAACTAGGTTACCCCGTCGTACTTCTTGTCTGGCCTTATTAACTAACTACACATTACTAATGTGATAGAGATTATGTCATACTCATTACCACGTGACCGTCGTGTTCGGCATTCGGAATGTGGACGCGCGCAACAAGAACGGACGGATCTCGTCTCTGTCTGCACCAGTTCCATACCTTTTACTTCCATCCACATAATTTTTTGTTTCCATTTTCTTGGCCCATGTACAGATGTTCTCCGAATCACCGACACCAAGCACAGTTTTCGAGGACTCTTTCCCCGAGACGAGGCACCCAGTTTTTGACGCTGGGTCGGGTGACACCTCGATCATACAAACCAAACTCAACAGGCGTCTCGGTCCGGAATACGTTTCACAACGTCCGGCTCCTGGCGGGGGGCCGAAACTGACTTACGTGGAAGGGTGGAAAATGATCGGACTCGCGAATGAGGTCTTCGGTTACAACGGGTGGTGTTCGACCGTGACGAGAATCGAGACGGATTTTATCGACATGGACCCCGAATCAAGGAGATTCAGTGTTGGAATTACTGCCCTTGTAAAAGTCACACTTAGGGACGGAACGTACCACGAGGATATCGGATATGGTACTGGAGAGAATTTGAAGAGCAAAGGTGCCGCATTGGACAAGGTGTGTGGTCGCGTCACCTCTCTAGATCCTTCGAGCCCATAACTTTTATACTCAAGGCGAAGAAAGAGGCCGTAACGGACGGCGTGAAGCGCGCTCTCCGTAATTTCGGAAACCTTCTCGGTCTCTGTCTCTACGAAAAGTCATTTACGCAGGAGGTTGTAAAGATCAAACCCCAACTTGTACGTGTCACTAAACTCGCCGAGTCCACCACATGTGCGCATACATTAACGGCATCACTGACTGCGTGCGCCACCGTGCATAGCCAAAGTTTGATGAGTCTGACCTGCACCGCCGGGAATCCCGCTCTCTACCATCTACAAGTGGTACTAATGATGTCTCATCGGCAACGTCTTCCGAGAGACCCGAAGATATGAAGCCCATCCCTTCGGGTCCGCCTCAGTCTCGAGTACGTCAAGCCACCACCAAGCCCAGTCCTCTTCGGAATGCGGTGTTGGGTGCCAGGGCATTTCAGGACGAACAAGGGCTAGCTACAGGTTCGCAGACGGGAGTGAGCACCGTTAGGGAGCGACCCGTCCAGTTGAAACATCAAGCACCCGGTGAAACTCACAACGTCCCTTCCAGCACAAGTAAGGCTCGTCCTCTCCAAACATATAGGACTCTTCCACACGAGGCACAGCTACCACAACCAAAGTTTGGTTCTGAAAGAAACGTCGCCTCTACGCCTTCGCCTGGGCGATTCGACGTGAAATCTGTCCCACCACCTCCTCGCGAGGCATTAGATAGATTAGACTCCGACCCTGATATCTACTTCAATGACGAAGACAATGACGCATTCCTTGCCATAGAGGATTCTTTTATGCAGAGTGTAGAGTCGCGCGGGGTCAATGGGCAGAGGAGAGCAGACCGAAATGTTATCAAGAATGAATCTCCTGGAGGTGCGGGGAGCTCCCGCTCTCAAGTTGCAACAATGCCGGTGAAGTTCCTTCAGCCAACGAACCACTAGAGTGTGCGCATTGACAAAGACCGCAGGCAACAACTAGAATTAATCAGAACTCAACGCCTTCCCTGGACCGGCCCATGTCGATGCTTCGCCGAGCAATAAGAAGTTCTACGGTATCGTCGACCGTTGCTGGAGTGAAGCGGCCTGCCGAAGTCATACAGCGCGTCACTTTCCTTCCGTAAGACTGTAATGTTAACCCCTGGTGCGCAGGTCACAATATCCGCAGCCCATCAACGTGGAACAGCAGCAACGGTTCACAATGAATTCGAATAATAGTAATGGAAGACGCGAGCCTCTCAGCGATTTACCGGTTCAGGGAGGCACGGATGTCAAACGTATAAAACGTTGATAGAACGTCCGGCGCTCTGTGAGCGCACACGAGTAATAACTAAGTGACCTGCCTTGTAATCATTACATTAAATTAATTATTCGTGGGAGCCACGACGAAAATGGCGTCACGTCAGAAGCAACGCGACGTGAAATGGGCCCATTTTTTTTTTAAAGCTGCGTTCATATCAAACCACGACCGCCTACATTTCTTTCATCTTCACCCTCGTTCTTCGTTATACCCACTGCCCAGCCAAGTCGTTATTTAAAGGCCATCCTTTCTCTACTTTGCATAATCCTCATGTCCGATACTCAACAACTCGATGATGGCCGCGTCGGCTCGCGCATTGAAAATTATTCTGGCTTTTGGCAAAAAGACATCAGCAAGGAAGCCCAGGTAGACTCTGATACCCGCGTAGAAAATTACACCGACGTCGTAAATGGTGTGCTGCTCACGCATCCTACTCGGGTGATATTCGCTCATACACTTTCCCCCCTCCCTCTCGTGTTGTTTAGGCTACTACGACGGTGCGACGGAGCTCTACGAGTACGGTTGGGCTCAGTCGTTTCACTTCTCGCGCTTCTACAAGGGCGAGGCGTTTGCTGCGTCTCTCGCACGCCACGAGCACTACCTCGCAGCGCAGATGTCCCTCCGTCCGGGCATGCGCGTGCTCGACGTTGGCTGCGGCGTCGGCGGTCCCGCTAGGGAGATCGCGCGCTTCACAGACGCGAGGATCGTCGGTCTGAACAATAATGATTTCCAGATTGGCCGCGCGCGCCGGTACACCAAGGCGGCTGGCCTGGAGGACCAGGTGCAGTTCGTCAAGGGCGATTTTATGAAGCTCTCGGAGCAGTTTGGCGAAAATGCCTTTGATGCGGGTGGGTTTCTTCTCTGCTTCTCTTCTCGTTCGGGATGTCTTGAAGTTGAATGTGCATTACGTGCAGTATACGCGATTGAGGCTACGGTTCATGCACCGACATGGGAAGGTGTGTACGGTGAAATATTGAAGGTGCTTAAACCAGGGGGTGTGGTAAGTTTTAGGACCTTTTACATGCAATGGGTGTCGGTATTCATCGATGCTTGTCCAGTTCGGCGTTTACGAGTGGTGTATGACGGATAGATGGGATCCCTCCATTCCAGAACACAAGGCTTTGGCCCATGAGATCGAGCTGGGAAATGGTATCCCCGAAATGCGCCCCTTGGCCAAGGCAAGAGAGGCCATCAAGGCCGTCGGTTTCCACATTGAGAACGAGGAGGACCTGGCGGAGCGTCCCGACGCCGTGTCCTGGTATTATCCGCTTGAAGGGGACATTTTCAAGGCGCAGACTGCGTGGGATTTGTTTACCGTCTGGCGGATGAGCTGGTCCGGCAAACTTGTCACTCACAATGCGTTGCGCATCCTTGAGCTCTTCCGCATCGTCCCGAAGGGCACATGGGAGGTTGGTGAAACGTTACGTATTGCTGGCGATGCGTTGGTCAAGGGTGGCCAGACAAGAGTGAGTCCTGTTGCGATCATCAAGTATACTCTCACTGAGCACATTGCACACAGCTTTTTACGCCAATGTACCTAGTCATTGCGCGGAAGCCATAGAGTCGAGGGCGTCAGGAGACTACGCATCATGTTTATATACCTCCTGCATTACTTTGCTTCTCACCCGGGCACAATCTACTTTACATTACAGTACGATGGCATTATTTACTCGAGTCATTTGGATAAGGGTCGCACTACTAGCCTGGCAGATGATGTCTGAATCGATTTGAGGCTAGTCAGAGTTGAATCACTTGGTGGTCCTTGCAATGTGTCGTCCGAATTTGAATGAACAATCCCAATATGATGAATCATTCACGAAGAGTCATTTATTCTGCACGAGCTCCCATTGAGACTGTAGCCTTCGCTGGGATCCCGACAATGTTTGTATCTGGCATAGGCAGCCCTTCAAGTTGAGGATCATGGATCCATTGAACTTCCAAGGCAAGGCCTCATAATGACTAGGTGAAGGTATGGATGCCCTGCTCTCTCATGGAGAGGTTGACTAAGCCTCAGTGGACAATTGTAATTTTCCTTTCCCAAAAATTCAAATTCCCTGGCTCAGAATATTCACACAAGCCTAGCTCTCCTGTCGAGACTTTACTTGTAAGAAACGCGTACTCAAAGTCGCCCGCTCTTGGTGAGCGAAACTGATGGTCCTTGGTTACATTCCCTCTCTTCGACTCACAAGTCCTCAGAATTTTAAGGTTGGTTTGGGCGGCGAAACATATCACCAAAGGTTAATCTCATTTTCCCTCGCAGTTCAGAAATCGATTGTTCGCAATGGAGTTTGACCAGAATTGTGGACTGCGAGGGCAGGTGACACCAGCGAATATCGGCGCCGTGGAGTAAACATTAATTTGGCTGATTATTTCTAGCATTCGAAACCGCAGTGGCCTTGGCATGGTTCTTGTCTCGTAAAATTCTCATAAGTACACCACGTTGGAGCAATCCCCACTCGCAAGTTCTTCCTTCCGGGTTCACCGGGGTAGTCACTGGCAGCTTCTCCGCCTCCTCTCTCCATCAACATTCCAGGTTTTCTTATCTTTATTCTCTGCCATGGCCCTGGACGAGAAAGTCGACGTTATAGCTGCCTCGCCTTCCATCGAAGCCAAATTACCAAGTGTTCAGTCAGATGCACAACGCGGTGAGCCTGTGTCCGACTCGGAGGAGGAACGTCGCTTGGTTCGCAAGATAGACCGTCGTATCCTGCCCATAGCTTGTCTCATGTACCTGTTCGCATGTCAGTACTTTGGCCTCATTGCCCAGACTTCCTCGACTCACTTTACTGCCACGAGGTCAGACTTGGACAGAAGTAATTTGGGTAACGCCCGTCTACAAGGCTTACCTAAAGATGTCCTTGGGGGCGATCCCAAGGGCACCAGGTTTGACTGGGTCAACTCTGTCTTTTTCTTATCTTACGTGGGTTCTCCCTTGTCGAGTCCGAAACATCCCTAAGTCTTCAAGGTAGATTTTATGTCAAGTTCCAGCTACCATCCTCGCCAAGCTTTTCCCCCCTCGACTTTGGTTGGGTGGCGCGGCTGTCGGTTGGGGTATCTGCTCCACCCTCATGGTTGGTCCTCTTTTCTGAGTGCCGAAATATATCGCATCCTCATGGTCATGAAACGCGCATATAGTCCACTGCGACCAATCAAGCGGGACTCATGGCTGCTCGGATAGGCCTTGGTGTCTTCGAAGCGGGATTTGGCCCTGGCATCCCGCTCTACTTTTGTGGGCATCTAATAGTTAACGCTCCACGCTTCCATCGAATCCCTGATGCCGGTATGACAGCATTGTTCTACACTAAGGACGAGCTTGGCTTGCGCCTTGCCTACTGGTTTGGCTTCGCTGCCGTAGCCGGCGCTTTTGGTGGCCTCATTGCCTATGGGGTACAACATGTCCACGCCGCGATCGCAAACTGGCGCCTGCTTTTCATAATCGAGGTCCGTTTCTCCGCATGACCATGTCTATCGCTATCGGTCGCTCCAACTTCCAGCAGGGCATTCCCACGATTCTCCTAGGTCTCATCGCGATGGCTTTCTTGCCCGATCGACCCGAAACGACGAGTTTTTTTACGGAGGAAGAGCGGAAGATCGCTTTAGCTCGGGCCAATCGCGATACCAGTGGCGATATAGGTTATCATGTAAACAAGAGTAAACCTCTCGTCGGCGCATTCCCCCGAGGAGTCTCGTTCACATGTTCACTTAGGCCACATCGTTGATGCGTTCAAGGACTGGAAAGTAGGTATTTCGGGCACAAAGCGTCCGGAAGTCATTAAGCTCTCATATATAATTTCATTCATAGATCTATCTTGGCGGCGTCATCTATTTCGGGGCGAATGCCGCGCTGGCTTCTATCTCCGCCTTTCTGCCCACCATCATCAAGACGTTCGGATACAGTGAGCTTTGTCTCTACATCGTTCCCGTATTAATAGATTGCTAATGACATTCCGCAGCAAATGCGTTTGCACAGCTGCTCACAGTTCCACCCTATGCTGTCACATCTATCGTCATCACAATCGCCTCATGGTCATCAGACCGCCTCCTCACCCGCGGACCTTTCATCGTGATCGCGAGCGCAATAGGTGGAATCGGATATGTGTAAGTGTCCCTAAAAAAAGAAATAATACGGCCGCCGATGCTGATCGCAATGGTTGTGGGAAAAAAAACAGGCTGTTACTCACCGCCGCGCACAACAATCACGTGCGGTATTTTGCGACGTTCTGCATCGTCAGTGGCACGTATACGACGATCGGCCTCGTCATCGCCTGGTGTAAGCGCCACCTCCCCCTTCCCCTGTCGCGCGAGCGCGATCGCGATCGTTGTCCTTCTGAACGATGTTTATCTAGACGCTCACAATCTTGGTTCCGAAAGTAAGCGCGCCACCGGCACCCCACTCTATATGGCGATAGGTCAATGCGGCAGCATCCTGGGATCGCATCTCTTCCCTGCTAATGAAGGGCCGCGGTACATGTGAGTGTTTTCGGCCTCTCGGGTCTCGGAACATCTCCGTGAGCCCAATGCCAAGTTTGACTAATGCACTTCCCCTTCCCCCCACTCCGACACAGTAAAGGGTTTTCAGGCGAGTGGCTCTTGCGGCGGTGGGGGCTACCTACCGCACTGCACTTTATTCATGTGCATCCTAACCCCATTTGTACTAGTCCTGGCGGGGCTGCTGTTCCTCGGATCTATGTGCTCTGGCGCCCTTACGGTATGCTTGCTACTACTTCTCTCATCTGATTTGATGATGATGGTCGTGCGGCGGCGTGCATCCTCATATCCTTGCTTGTAGTCTTACTTCCGTTATGAGAACGGCCGCCGCGATCGCGTGTTTGGCGAGCACATCCCCAATACCCGCGTGGACACATCAGAGTCGGCGGACAGGGTGAGCAAACTACTCTACAATTTATGTTTATGGAAATGTCGTTCCGACTTTGAAGCATTCGCACGTTCACACCGAAATCTCTGACAGGCGCCTGGTTTCCGCTACGTTACTTGAGTCCAGCCAGTTCTGATGAAGAAAAGAAGCTCCAGAAGCAGAAGACCTCACATCCCAGCACCTTGGCCTGGTTACTGCGATCAATGTGCAGCGATTCGATTACTAGGGGAAGTCAACTGTATATATCCGACCACCGACCAATGGAACGCAAAACTTTTCAAATTACCTGTTTACCGATGTGTGTGTGTGTGTGACACGAAGCTGGCAGCGATAGTAGTAGTACATGATATGCATGCATGGATGCATGATAACACGAGAATAGTACGCACTTCGCGAGTTGAGCATGTTCCATGTCGTTCCAGCAGGGCTAAGAATTAAAAACGTCTAAGCCCGTTTGGTCGCGCTTAGGTTCGTAAGTAGCCTAGCCCTATCGCCCCTTCAATTCCCTCACCGTCGCCCGTCAACGCACGTCGCACGCCCCATTATTATTTTTATTATGTCCACAGTCGTCGTGGAAGTGGAGTCGGGCGACGTCGGGGCCCAGTCCAGCCCCCCCGCAGGGATCGGTACCGGTCGGTCGGTTAGCGCACCAGAAAGTTTGAGTTGTTGCAAACGGCCAACCGCCTTGCCTTGCTTGCAGCATGCATTTCTGATGAGGGCTGACGGGCCCACGCGGTGCAAGTAGCTTAAACTAACTTCAAAAAAAAAAAAGATATT
>Ga0209488_10003145_pt1 | contig 13339 bp, 17 predicted proteins | sample Rivendell_Oct201_8_FD_188349 | JGI IMG/M metagenome (GOLD analysis project Ga0209488, IMG submission 188349) | Vadose zone soil microbial communities from the Eel River Critical Zone Observatory, Northern California, USA -... | ecosystem: Environmental > Terrestrial > Soil > Vadose zone >...
TTTGTACGGTGCCGCCTGTCGGTCGAGTTCTTCAATCACCTCCTGCGGCTTCATCTTTTCGCCTTTCTCCGGATCGCTTTTCACGTAGACGAACGGGTACTTCTCCTTCCACTCACTGATATCCTTGAACCACGGCACACGTTCCGAGTATTTAATCAGGGGGAGCATTGCTCCGAGATTCTCGGTGACGTCGCCGAGAATAGGAATAGATGCATCGACCACTTTATTGACATTCTTCGGTTGGATCTCAAAGTGGATAAATCCTCCGCGCCCTTGTGCGGCCGCAGCGCGTGCAGCTGGAGCAAATGTCGAGACCTTGCCAGTGACGCGGTCATCAAAACGTGCGCCAAGGGCAATAATCACGTCTGCCTGCTGCATTGCGAGATTGGCGTATGCTGAACCATGCATGCCGATCATATGCAAACTCTTGGAATCTGTCTCATCATAGACACCAAGGCCTTGCAACGTCGTCGTTACGGGTATATTTCCCTCGCGCGCGAGTTGTGTCAGGAACTTGGGACCAAGCGGACTTCCAAGAACGCCATGACCGGCATAAATAAGCGGTCGCTCAGCTTGGTTGATGAGCTGGGCGGCCTGGCGTATGAGTTCGAGTTCGGAAGACGGGCGGAGAGGCACATGCAGAGGGTTTGACGGGAGGTCGAGAGAAAATCCGGGAGTGGTTGCCTTGAACGGCAGAGGCGTGCGCAGGATGCCAGCCGTCACGTCCTTGGGAAGGTCCACCAGTACGGGGCCGGGGCGTCCAGAAGTGGCAATCTTGAAAGCCTCGTTGATTCTCCTGGGCAGTTCAGCGATGTCCTTGACCATCACGTTCCATTTGGTGCAACTGCGGGATATGCCGACAATGTCGGCTTCCTGGAACGCGTCCGAGCCAATGGCTGAAGTCGCGACCTGACCACAGAAAACGACCAAAGGAACACCGTCGCTCAAAGCGTCTTGCATCGGCGTTACGACGTTCGTAGCACCAGGGCCAGAGGTCACGAGGACAACGCCGGGCTTGCCAGATACGCGGGCATAGCCCTCCGCCATATGTCCAGCGCCTTGCTCGTGTCTAGGGAGAACGAAATCGAAGTGTTTTGAATTGTAGATGGCATCGAACACGGGGAGGATCGCTCCACCGGGGTATCCAAATATATGTTTGACGTCGTGTCGAAGCATCATCTCGTGGAAAATTTCACCACCTGACATGCCGATGAAAGAATGGTCCAAGGGAGTGTCTCGGTGAGTGGGGAGCCCTGGAGCAGGTTTCGGAACGTTGGTTTTGGGGGGCAACTGCTGGAAGGTGGGCGGAGGAACTGGACGACTGCGGATTTCTTGATTAAACGAAAAAATAAAGCAAGAAGAAGATAATGAAGCGTACACAGTCTGAGAGACGACAGCGTTTTGGGTCGATGTACGACTGATGCTGCGTGCATGTTCCTTGACTCTTGCCCTCGCCTCGAGAAAGGAGGGGCTGGTGGCCGCGGTGGAGCGAGACCGGGTTAAAGTGAGAGACGTTGAGGCCTTGGGCGCCGATGTAGCGCGGATTTTCAGAGTAGCAAATGACATGACTCTCAGTGTTGAAGAAGAGTGAGTTGCGGGGAGTGCTACTGACTGAAATTTGTTGACTCGATCATCGGATTCGTGCCCCGAGTAAGTCCGACTCTCTATCTCTCTCTCTATGTGGTCTCGTGCACTCAACAGTGCTGCCTCGGCTCTTCGAACTCCAAACCTCCCAAGAAATGGTACCAAAGGTTACTTACATGTCCTTTTCCGAAAGCTCTGATGAATGCTAATTTAATCTTACAGTGGTTGTGGCTATGTCAGGTGGCGTCGACTCGTCCGTGACTGCCAAGTTGCTCACCGAGAAGGTGCGTCATGTCAGAATGTCCTTCGCCCGCCCGCGCTTACAAATGGTCCTAGGATTATGACCTATCCGCCGTCTTTATGAGGAACTGGGATACGCGGGACGAATCAGGCACCGATGTAGGGTGCGAATGGGAGAAGGACTGGGAAGACGTTCAACGCGTATGCCGAAAGCTCGACATCCCGTGCCAAATGGTCTGTGATTTCTCACCGCTGGGTCCCAGTCGCTTTTGACACCCACGAACAAAAGTCTCTAGATTGATCTGTCACGAGATTATTGGCTGAGAGTGTTCGAGCCCGCGATCAAGACATGGGAGAAGGGCAATACGCCCAATCCCGATGTCTGGTGTAATGGGTACGCATCGCGCCGTTTCTCATCGACGGCCTCGCTCACGCACGTTTCGATTCAGCGAGATAAAGTTCGGTGCATTATTCGACAATTTACCAGAAGACTTTGATTTCCTTGCGACTGGTTAGTTCCTTCCCGCCCCTCTTGCGTTTCATGGCAGCCGCGGCTCCATTTTTTGCGTTTGATCACTTGGCTTACCTAGTTCCTTCGTTCGACGTATTTTACTCCAGGTCATTACGCGCGCAAAATCCACCACCCACAAAATCACCGTTCACAGCTCATGCGCGCGAATGACAGGTCGAAAGACCAGACGTATTATCTTTCGTCCATCCCAGAGTCCGGCCTCGACAAGGCCCTCTTCCCACTTGCAGACATCCCAAAGACCCAAGTACGCGAGATTGCACGTGCCGCAGGTCTGCACAATGCCTCGCGCGAGGAGAGCATGGGCCTATGCTTCGTGGGCGAGCGTCGGCGTTTTAACGACTTTCTCAGTGTGTATCTCTCCTTTTCGCGAAGACTGGGATTTTATTATATTTTAATTCTGAAACAAACCATCCTGAATTTTTTTTTTTTTGGGAAGGGGAATACGTGACGCCTCGACCTGGACCGATTCTCGAGATTGACACGAACGTCCAACTGGGCCAGCATAACGGCCTGTGGTCCTACACCATCGGCCAAGGCGCGAAACTCCCAGGCTTGTCCCAAAAGCTCTTCGTCGCCGCCAAAGACCACCGAAAGAATGCGATCTACGTCGCGCTACCAGAGTCAGCAGTCCCCCCATTATTCCCACCCAACAGTTTCTAACTGTTTTGATTTGACTTGACGTCCCTTCGGTCATTTTTTTTCCATGTGCTCTCGCAGCCACCCAGCACTGTTCACCTCAAAAATCACGTCGAACAACTTCTCGTGGATATGGCGCGACTCGCCCCCACCCTCCGCCTTTTCGCATCGGGGCTTCCGGGCGAGCGCACAGATCCGGCATCGCATGGCTCCCGTCCCCGTCACGGTGCGCCAGCGCTGGTCCGGCAACGCCGTGCAAATCACATTCGAGGAACCGGAAAAGGCCATTGCCGAGGGACAGATCGCGGTTCTGTACGACGGCGATCATTGCTTGGGTTGCGGGGCCATCGACGAGACCACAAGCATGGCTGGTTTTAAGGTGTCCTGATGAGTAGCCCTAAGTCATAAGGTCAACCCCCGTACCTCAGTTCAATGCGTTATAGACCCGGTCTTTTCCAGCACTTTGGCATGTTAATCTATTTGGCACATATTTTCCCTTTCTTTATCTACATAATGCCTGATGCATAACATAACGAAGAGCCAACGGAACAGCCAGCCACTTCAATAGACTATGGGAACAAAGACGAAAACTGCGGTTGTGAACGATCGATAGTGCGTGGCACGGGATGAAGATACCAACCCGCCCGTCGTTCGTCGACGGCGGTGCTGAGATCTTCATAGTGGTGCAAGTGCCACTCAACGACAATAACAACGGCGGCGGTAATGCACTCTTGGCAGCCTTCCCAGCGCAAGGCGCGACGCCCTGAGAGCGAATTTTCAAAAGGAGCCGAAAGGGCCCCGCGGAAAATAACCCAGATGGCTAGCATTGGAGGGTTTTTTTCTTTTTCCTCGGGGCAACCCACGGACAGACTTGTGCTCGTTTACGCTCTGCAATCTTGGGCGCGCGCGCATGCACGCATCTAGAAAGCAGTGACCCCGCTCTGCGTCGCCGCATATTGGCTCTTCATATCGTCCAGGTCTGCCGCCTCGTCCAGGCTCTTGTAGTCGAACCCGCTGCTGCTGAGCAGGCTGCCCACCTCGCTCGCCCCCGCGACGCTGCCGAAACTGCCGCGACGGCGCAGCCTGTCGCTCTGCGAGTACCCGACGCGCTCGGACGCGCCGCCGATGACACTGCCAGTGTCACCGGCCCCGCCTTGCGAGACGATGGATGGCGCATAGGAGCCGTACGCGCTGCGCTTGCCGACGCCGCTTGCGTTGAACGGCCCATTTGTGTTGAAGACCGGCAGGCCTGAAGAATACGTTGCTTGTGAGCGGAGCGACTGCACGTCGGATGGGATGTAATTGAGCGGGTCGTGCGTGCGATAGAAGGACGCGTCAAAGCGCGATGGAGTGCCCGAGTTCGTCGCTGAGTTGCCGAGGTACTCACGTGCACTTGTGTCATGTCGACGGTATTGATCGATAGATTTGGCGAGTGTGCGACGGGGCTTGGAAAACTGGATCATGCTAGGCTGGAGGTTATTCAGTGGTCCCTCGACGAGGCAGCCTTTCTCCTTGTAGTGCGTCAATAGGTAGTGCCAAAGTGGGTGCTGACGGGTACACGTTAATAGAATTCCCCAAGCGCTAGCGATGTATTTTACAACTCACCTTGCTGAGCACCTTCGGGTTGCCGAGAATGACCACTCCGTATTTGGCACGCGTGAGAGCGACGTTTAAGCGCCGAGGGTCATTCAAAAATCCAATGCCTTGGTGTTCATTGCTCCTCACGCAACTGAGGATGATGTAGTCTTTCTCACGACCTTGGAAGGCATCCACGGAAGCCACCTCTATCTCCTTGTAGAGGTCTTTCTTCAGCGAACCATTGTATTGCATATAATTGACGATGTAAGAACGTTGTCCTTCGTACGGGGTCACAACGCCTATCTGGCCAGGAACAACGCCGGACTTGAAGAATTTCGTGACAATTTTCTCAACGTTTGATGCTTCGGTTCTGAAGACTAGCGTTCATGGCCAGAAGGGAGGGGAGAAAAAGAGACCCACCTGTTCAAAAACGAGGTCCCACTGCTGGATATCTCTTCCTGACCCAGATTTTGATAGAAAAACATGGGTGTGTCTGGAACCGGCCAGGGAAAGTCAACATTTTTCCGCAGCCGCTCTGGGGCGGTGACACCGTTTTGCAGAGTACCCTCGTAGAACATGTTGGATGGGAATTCGGACAGGCAAGGGTGCATGCGATACTGCACTTGCAGACGGATCGGACGGTTGCCGAGCACGACCAGGCGCTCAAACAACGACTGGGTGAGACCAGCTCGGGCTGCCTTCTTGTTCATGATAACGGGACCCAGTTGTTGGTGATCACCGACGAGTACAACTTGCTTACAGCCAAGAACGAGAGGTATCATGCACTCTGCGAGACAAACTGAGAGGGCAATAACTTGGGTCGAATAATGACGACTTACCAGGCTCAGCGGCTTGAGTTGCCTCGTCGATCAGGACAGTCTTGAACTTCAATTTACTGAGCCTCGGATCTCCTGCGCCGACGCAGGTGCAACAAATGACGTCCGCCACTGATAGAATCTCCTTCTCGCACTGTCTGATAAGACTTTTGTATTTTCGTTCGTCGTTAGAACTAAGTTCTCCCTGTTCGTTCTTCAACTGGATAAGCTTCTGGAGTTCGACGTGCGTCGTGTTATTTGCGACTTGATGGTGCAGCGTCAAAAACGCGACGGACGAATCGAGCGCCTCACGCGACTTTGCTGTGAGGCGCACAACTTTGAGCCCCGTAGCGTGAATCTTTTCTGTGAGCTGATCGACGGCGACGTTCGAAGGAGCGCAGACGAGGACCTGACCCGGGTTCATCTTTGCAAGGTGATAAACAATCGAAGCAGAAGTGACGGTTTTACCCGTTCCGGGAGGACCTTGGATCAAGCTGATAGGCTTCTGAAGAACGCTCTTGACGGCATACATCTGCGAGTGGTTAAGCTCTGGCAGACCGGGCGCAGAGAAGCGCTTGGGCATCTGGGTGCGAAGAACTTGAGGCTCGAGCTCGTGGCCTAGGAGTTTGTGATACTACTCAAGATCAGCGGGCTGCACAAGTAGCACAAGTAGTCTCAGGAGATACTTACGATGTAGCCGCTAACGCTCTTCTCGTCGACTGCGAAGGTCTTCATGGCAAGCTGCATTCTGTCGAAGCTCGTGGACTTCCAGACGAAATCGGCAGCGAAGCCTTGCGTCACGTCGTGTGGCACACCCTCTGTTCTTCGCAACTCGAGCCCAATCTCGTCCGAAACATCTGCGACGAGTCAGCACGAGTTGGATAGTCCAATGTGGACACGTACTATTGGGCACTTTAATGACGTGGCCGACACCTTCCCAGGCCTTGTGCATCTCCCCCGTGTAGCGCATTCTCAGCTCATCACCCGCTGCAAGGCGCACTTCCCCGCTTTCCAGCTTTGGAAGTACGAACCACGCGACTCTCTTCTGGTTCAAGCCTAGATCCCACCTCACGGTTATGTCCGTCTGTGTCTGGCTCTCCTTCAGCCGCTTATCATAGTCTGCCTCGATCTTGACAAGAGGTCCAAAGATATTTTGATATTGATATGCGTCCTCGTAGCGCAGCAGGATGGACTGGGGCTCATCGTCAACGCCGGGCTTATCGAGATCCTCGAGCGTCGCCTTGGAGTTCTCGCGCCATAGATCCTCGAGGCGGTTGATCTGCTGGAAAGAAATTTGGCGCGAGCGTAACTGCTCGGTCTCAGAAGGTGGCTTTACAAGCCATGAGAGGAAGGAACGGTCGTCGATGAGCGGTGCCCAGAGAGCTGCGTTCCAGGAGATGTCTTTGGAGATGGCGGCACACGGTTGGCTGTGAAACGGAGACGTTATGAGTTCGTTGCGCTGCGTACCTCAGAAAGTTCCTTGGGATTACGCACCGACAAAGCAAGACGACCACCGTGTCGCTTTTTGCCGGAATGAAGCCGAGCATGAAGACATTCTTGCTGCCACAGTTGTAGCACTCGGGTGTGGTCTCGCCGAGGGGACTCTCGGCGTGTAAGATGACTTCTTTGTGCTTGGCACGAACTAGATGATTGACGATGTGTGAGGCCGAGGTATTGCCGCGCGAGTTGCAGAACCACTTGGAACAGACAAGACATTTGACAACGGAAGCCGGGTTGTGTATTCCACAGTAGCTGTCATCATTCTTCCGTCAGAAGAGACCGGCATGACAAAAGACCGAAAAGGGTGCCACGGACCAGCATGCGTGAGCTGGGAGGTCGATCTGACTCTCCTCCTTGAGATCGTCCAAAACGGCATCAAAGTCTTCGGTGATACTCCCATTTGTGGACTGCAGGTCCAAATCGTTCTCCATAGAGGAAGAAGGATGCGTGTGATCATCCATAACGGAAAGTCCCTCTAGATCTACAGGGACGTCGCCCTGGGTGTTAGAGGTGTATACTGAGGAAGTGTCATCGACGACACCCATGCCCCCATAAGAAGAGGCAGAGTCGTACTGGAAATTGTCGAAGGAGTCCATGGTAAGTGGAAAGGTAGGAAGAGGGAGGGATGAGTCAGGAGGAGTGTCCCCACTAAGTAAATACGCCGCGCGGCACCTGCGGAGACAGCGACATGTCTTCTCTCCCATTCCAACGCAGCAATGGGCATCCAGAGCCAGAAGTTATCGTAAATGTGTGTGATAGCACCCATTCAACTCTCATAAACTAAATCATCTGTCGCAGTATGCGGACGGCTACGCGTACTCGAAAGCTAAATTTGAGGACGGCCTCCGTATCATTCTCGCAGACAAGCCGGCTAAACCGGCCAAGACGCCCTCGGGCTTCAAGAAAGAGGATATTGACTTGATCGTAAGGTGCCTTTAATAAGTTGGTTAACCTTCTAATCATCTCGGCCAAAGGTCTCAGAGTTGGAAATTCCGCGGGCGCAAGCCGAGAAGGCTCTCTCAGAGAACAACGGCGATATCATCAAAACTCTCCAGGCTCTTATTACCCCGTAACTACTCGTTATATACATCTATAAACTATGAAGCGTTTCCATTCCCTCCGGAAGGCATTGTCTTGATAATTGTTCGAAGAGTACCAAGTAGCTGCTCTGATGCTTTTGCTCTCTCCGAGTTCGTCTCATCTTGGGATTTGGACTTTGGTGCCGTCATTAGCCTCTTGCCCTTCGAGGGAACTATCGTTTGTACATGCGCAATATATGCGCGCGATCCAGGAGGGAAAGGATTAGCCCGCATCATGTTTAAGTTGGCCACATCAACCGTGGTGGCCTCGATGATTGCACCAGCTAATCCTTCAGGAAGCGCGGATACAACCCTCGGGGCTTGTTTGAGCACGGATTCGACGATGCGTAATTTGGGCCCTGCTTCGGAATCATTGACAGGTGGTTTAATATTCACCGCCATCCCCGCGAAACTAGCGCGTGGCATCCCACGCCGGTCCGCGCTCTGCGAATCCAGCAACCTCCCAGGTTGTTCACTGGTGGTGAAGAAGTGTGTCAATTTGGAGGTATGAGCGTAAGAGAGGCCGCCATTGCGGTGGGGGCGTTGCTCTATCGCGGTGGATTCGGGGGATTCGTATATTGCATGAGATTGTTTTTGTAGGAACATCTGTCGGACCGTTTCGGCTGAACCCAAGGCAGATTCCTCGTAGGCGGATGGGGCGACTCGGTACTGAGGTGCATTTTGGGGCTTCGTCGTGCGTAGGGCCTCGTGTGACAAGAATTCCAGGAATTGCGGACGTTGCCTCCGAAGCTTGTCCAGGTAACGGGCAAACTGTTTCGTGTCCATGGCGTCAATGAGCGGACCAGACGCAACGTATTGTCGCTTGTCCATGGACTCGTCGACCTGACGCTGCACGGCCGGGTTCACGATGTTCCCACTCGCATCCTCCTGCGCAAGCTCAGCCTGGTGCACAGGTCTTGAGTTCATGCAGTGTCTCTCCCATGTCTCTCGGATGTTTGGCTCCGTAGCAACTTCTTCCCAACGTTTGATGAAACGCGCCTCGGACTCTCGGGGTGTCCATTCTGTTTGTTGCTCTGCGGAATCGACGGCCTCAACAGATATGAATTTGTCTCGTTTCCGGAGGGCGAGTGGTCGTTTGAATCCCCAATTGCCGCGATGGGCGTTGCCGTCATGAGTGGTGTACACTTGGCCAATAGATGGATCATAGGAGGCAAATTTTGAACGCCGGAGAAGAGACGCGAAGGGCGATGGAGAAGATGGGTGGACGACGACGGTCTTTGCAATAGCCGCCATGGCAAAGACGTGTAGCGACTCTGACTTGGAACGGGACTTGACTGTACCGCGTCTCGAGTTTTCCGCCCCGCTCGGCATTGACCGGATCGGTAAAAATAAACCTGACGTGTCTCTCGTTGAGGCTTTCTCTCACGGCGTACAAATTACTGTCTATCCTCTGTTGGCTTTTGCAGTCTTCCTGCTCTGGGATGGATGGTCCAGACAAACGCCGAAGATTAAAGCAGTGTCTCAAAAACAATCTATGCTGATTGCTTCTCCCGTTGGTTGAGGAGTCAGGACGCAGGATCACCTGGAGATACGTACATTTATTGTCCTTTATTCATTGGTAAGTTTTTCCCGGCACCATCTTTTTTTTTCTTTTCTTTTATGGGTTGACCGAGGATGATAACCCTGGTAAAGGGACACATCCGCACCCCCTTGAGGGGGACCTGCACCGTGTCAGGATTCACATGTATCCACCGGTGCGCGAGGTGTGCATGATGTGATTAAGGCGAGTCTGAGGCGCAGTTTTTAAATCTTTTCTGTTGTCTCGGTACTTTGGTTAACATGCATGGCCCCTTTACAGGTTATAACTAGTAGTAGTAGATGTAATAGGGATGTTGTAGTAGCGTAATGCATGTTGAATTGAAAATGCCGTTTTTGTTCCGAGGTACCACTAGTCCTCTCTGTCTTCTTTTCCGTGCCGTCCAACTCTTCACGACTCCACCCACGACTGGTGCTCCCTGCATCCATCCCTTCCTTTTTTTTTCCTCCAGTTCGTTTGCGAGCATAGCCGAGCACCCGACACAGTCCACGGTTATGGAGCCTCCCCTCAACCAACTGCGATACCCTAGAGCCTCTGTATCCTCTGTCCGCGTCGTGACTCCAACATCCCCAGACATGCATCATCGACCCTTTCAGACCGCGAGAGCTGGTACCCCCTCACGGGCTTCCTCGAGAGAACGTAGTGCGAAGCCATCGCCACTGCTCCTTACTACTGCGACGCTACCGCCCCTCTCCGATCGCGCCATTACTCTGGACGCTCGCGTATTCAGAGATGATGCAGCCTCACCCACCATCTTTGGTTTACCGCTTAAATATGTCTCGTGAGTGGGACATATGGCCCTTTCATTTTCGCCATTTCGCGTTCTCATGCGAACTTTTCTTTCCTTGCTAGCCTCGTCACGCTCGCTGTTCAGAATGCCGCACTTTCTATTGTTATGCATTATTCACGAGTCTCTACCCCTCCTCCCCAATTATACTCACCCGCATCCGCTGTTCTTCTCAACGAGATCCTAAAGGGTTCAATATCTTTCGCCATTGCCCTCTGGAGAGTATCAAAGTCGGACGTGCGAAGGCCGTTCAATCAGCTCATCCGCGAATTATTCAGCCCCGACTGCTGGAAGCTCTCCATTCCCGCCGTGCTCTATGTCGTTCAAAACTCACTCCAATTTGTCGCTATTAGCAACCTCCCCGTCGCGACCTTCCAAGTGACGTACCAGATGAAAATTCTTACCACTGCCGGCTTCTCCGTTCTCTTATTGCGCCGTCGCCTCACTTCAACAAAATGGGTCTCACTTTTCTTCCTCGCAACTGGCGTAGCTATCGTTCAAATCCAGACCAGCTCCAGCGAACGTTCACCGTACAAACATAAAGTTGTAGGAAGCGCGCATGAATCGTCGCCACTTTACACGCATATCATGAGCCCTTTTAAAGGGCTCGGAGCCGTCACTGCTGCCTGCTTTACTTCAGGCCTCGCCGGGGTATACTTCGAGATGGTGCTCAAGAATTCAAAGGCAGACCTGTGGGTTCGCAATGTCCAACTATCCCTTTTCTCGCTCGTTCCCGCGTTTGTTCCCGTACTGTATGGTCCCCCCGTGCCTAACTCCCGCGGCTTCATCGCCGACTTGTTCAAGAATTTCGGCGGCTGGGCATGGGCGACGGTTGCGACTCAGGTCTTCGGTGGCCTGGTCACCGCAGTCGTGATCAAGTACTCGGACAACATCCTCAAAGGTTTCGCCACGAGTCTCTCCATCATTCTCTCCTTCCTTGCGTCGGTGATCCTCTTCAACTTTCGCATCACGCCATCTTTCCTCATTGGCTCCACAACGGTACTCGCCGCAACGTGGCTATACAATCAGCCGGCCGGCAAGGAGCCGATTCTCCTGGTGAACGTTGTCAACAGCGCAACGGGTAGCAAAGCAGGGACGTCTTGGCCTGGTTCCCCCGTCGAGTCAGATGCGCCAATACTAGGACACTTCGACAGCAGGCCGTCTTCTCCGGTGACGCCCACATCAGTCCGTGGTTCGGAGAAGGGTGATGCGCACTTTCCGCCTATGGCAGATACCCCACGATATTTGAACGCGCCATATGGCTCACCATTCCCCTCACGAACACCTTCACCCATCACGTCAACGGCCCCTCGACAGCCACTCGAGCGTTTACGATGACGTGTGGTCGATGCGTCGTCCAGACTTGACTCTGGTAGAATAGTGGGGTTTTGGCTTTCGAAGAAATTGATACCCGTTTCGAATGTGGCGCATTCTATAGCTTCTTTACGAAACTTGCTATTCATCGACCAGCCCTGCTAGGCACATGTCAGTGGCACCAGCCTTGCGCACAAATCTCGCGTAGTCCCAGATCACTCATGGAACATCGTATCACTAAATCGAATCGCGTAGCTTAGAGCGTACTAAATTTTCTTTCATTTGAACAATATAATTTTTCGCATTCTAGTCGTTGAGTACTGAGCCGAATGTGGCAATCCCTTACTTTGTCGCGCGACGATGTCGGTTGACCTCGACTGGAGCCGGCTTGACGCGTCATTCGCGTCTTCACTCATCGATCTCCTGAACAAACAGCTTCAAAGTACCCCGCGGCCATCATTCATAGGTCCCATCGAGATCACCTCGTTCGACTTTGGCTCGCAACCACCGGATATAGAGCTAGTCGACCTGCGTGACATATACCGCGACTTTCTCGAGGATGAGGACGAGGACGACAACGTTGACAAGCACGGAAATAACGACACTGTGGCTATAGAAAGGGACGCCCCGCGCTCGGCGGCTGGCCAGGGATATCGTCAGGACGATGAAGACGAGGACGAGGACGAGTTTGAGTGGGTGTCGCGCAAGACTGCGGGGCGCGGTGTGGCGGAGGAGCCACCGACGATGCATTATCACCACCTGCCGCCGCACGTCCGCTATGCGCGCGGGCCTGCATCGCACGTGTTTGCGCTTGCGCGTCCGCCGTCTTTGGGCCCGTCGTCCTCGTCGTCGTTTGGCGGCTCTGTGCTCCCGGTGTCGGGGGGAGCAAGAACTGGAACTGGAACTGGGAGTGTGTGGAGTGCAGGCGTTGGGGCGGGTTTGTCGTCCTCGTCCCTTGGCGTGTTGCCTGTAGCGTCTGCTTCTGCAACGGCAGGGCAACGGGCGATTTCGCCACTGTCTATGTCCATGTCCGCTGCGCCATCCTGGAGGTCTTTCCCCACCGGCGGCGCGCAGCAGACTCGTTCGTCGCGCTCGCACTTGGGCTCGACGCGCCCTACAGCAGCGCCATCCTCCTTTCCATCCTCCTCTTCTCTGCCTTCCCCATCCCCCCTTTCTCCACAACATACAGATCTCGCGGATATCACAGCGGACAGACCACTGTCATCACCACCTCCACTAGTACCAACAGCATCGAGGGGCGCAACGCAGGATGACAATGTGGCGCCAGCACCCGTTGCAGGTGCGGACGTTGATGCTGACCCCGACGACGCGCAGCCGAATCTACAACTGCACCTGGTCGTCTCATGGCACTCGGACCTGCGCCTGACGCTGACGACCTCTCTGCGCATCAACTACCCCTCCCCACTATTCATGTCTCTCCCGATCAAGCTCTCCGTGACCGGACTCGTCTTCACCGGCGAGCTCGCAGTCGCGTACGAGAGCGGCCGCCGCGTGCACCTCTGCGTGCTCGACGACCTCGACCCGTACGGCCCCTCGGCCCGCCGCTACGCCGGCTCGCACTCGCATGGCAATAGCACCCCGAGCGATCCAGAGGGCGACGGCGACGTGCCCGCGGCTAAGCCGCTGCCTGTGGGCCAACGGCTCCTCCCTGAGATCTTTATTGAGAGCGAGCTTGGGCAGGCGGATCAGCCCGTG
>Ga0209488_10003146_pt1 | contig 13334 bp, 12 predicted proteins | sample Rivendell_Oct201_8_FD_188349 | JGI IMG/M metagenome (GOLD analysis project Ga0209488, IMG submission 188349) | Vadose zone soil microbial communities from the Eel River Critical Zone Observatory, Northern California, USA -... | ecosystem: Environmental > Terrestrial > Soil > Vadose zone >...
AGACTGGGAGAACTGCTGGGCAACCGCGGAAAAACGGGCCCCCTGCTTCATCTGCTCCGTGAGCCGGTCCGCGAGCCGCCGCACTTCATCCTCCTGCTGTGGATTATCGACCGCGAGAAAGATTTCGGCCACCCGGCTCTGTGGCTCATTGACGGTTTCCTTGGCGCGCTTGAGGGCATAGTCGATCTCCTCGTCGGAGACCACGTTGGTTTGCGACAGGAGTCGCCGCACGAGCTTCGCCCACACGATCGATGCGGTCAGCTGCTCGATCAACGCGCTACGCTCGATGCCGCGCGCCTTTAGGACTTGGTCGAGCTGACCCGGCTGCATGTTGTTCTGCTTTTCGATCTGCGTGAACGCCTTGTTGATCTCCTCGTCAGTGGCAGAGACGTTTTGGCGCTTGGCCTCCTGCAATTGGAGTTTCTCGTCAACGATCGTCCGCAGCACCTGAGCAGCGACGCGCTGTCGAGTTTCCGGTGAATCCGTCAGGTTCGACGAGAGCATGACCATCCTGAGGCGAGACCTGACGTCGGCAACCGAAATCACCTCGTCGTTGACGACCGCGGCGATCCGGGTTTCGGTGATCTGGCCTCCGGGCGGCTGCGCCACGGGGGCCTGCGGCGCCGACGCAGCGGCAGATGACCCCGGCCCCGAAGGCGCGCGTGCCGGTATCGCGGGGCTGGGGAAGCCGCTCAACCCGACCAGCAGTGCGCCGAGCCAACGCATTACAACCATCGATAATGGACCTCGCCGCTCGATTACGTAAGCGAGCTTACATCCCGGCGGCGACGATGTCTCAGCCATCAAAACTCCATCGCCGTTCCCATTCTCCGAGGAACGGCCCCAGTGAACCGTCAGGGTAGCGCACTCCCGGAGATGGACGCGACGGTGCCGCCGATCTCGCCGAGGTTCTTGAACACGACACTGAACAGCACCGAATAACCGGGGGTCACGTCTCCACTGCGTATCCCCGATTGGGCAATAGCGCCGATAAAGGCCATGCACTCATCCTGATAGATCGCGGACAGGGACCCATAAAGACTGGCGCTAGAGGCTTGCGGCGTCGGCACGTTATTGACCAGCGTGGTGCTGTTGGTCAGGTTGATCGTTTCAGCGACCCGCACCGACCAATATCGCGTAAGCTTGGCCGTGACATCGAAGTAGAGCTGCTCGCGCTTTCCGTAAAGCACATTCTGGCCGGTGGTGGGATTGGTCACGGCCTCGCCCTGGACTTGCGCCGGAAGATAAACAAAGCCGCTACTGACGCGCAAACTTTCCGGCCCGGCAGTTATGCCGACCTGCTGGTTGCGATTGCTCAAGGGGCTCGTATTGAAGCGAAAGCGGTAAAGCAGATCGAGGTATGAATTGGGGGACAATACCAGCCGCCCGACGACGTCCGAAAGTCGCCTCTCAGCTCCGGAACCCAGCGGCAAGAAAGGGTTGGGTTGGGCGCGGTAACTCTGACCGATCAGCAATCGGTAGCTGCCGCCCTCCTTGTCGTAGAGCCCGAGCTTGGTTCCGTAGTCGACCCGCTGGCCGGTATCCAGAATGTCATAACCCGCCAAACGGTCGCGACGGAACAGGTCGGTGTCGGTGAGTTCGTAAGATAGGCTGTCCTCGTCCGGGATATTTCGCCGGTTGCCACTGCTGGGTGCGGCGAAGCCACCGACGATCGGCTCGATCAGCTGTGTCATGTCCTCGCCGCGGTGGACCAGCGGGTAGCTCCACACGAGGCCTAGTTGCGGGAAAGCTCGGCCGGTCACAAAGTTGGTGGCGGTTGGCGCCAGCGCCGGCTGCCCATTTGCCGGAAAAAAAGCGGAAGGCAACTCCGGGTTCGATACCGCGCTCAAATCAGCGATCGAGTAGCCGTCGCCGCGCACGCTCGCCGAAAAGTTATATTGCCCACCGAGACCGTCGCGAAAGCTGCGATCCCATTCCGAGCCCAGTGACAGGCGTCGCGTCTGCGTGCCTACCTCGCGGACGATATCGAGAACATTCGCATTGAGATTCCAGCGGCCCCCGAGCGCGTCCGGCCGGCTCTGCCAATTGCGGTTCGCAACCGGCAGCACGATCGGCTGGGTCGAGTCGCCGAGGCCCGGCAGCAGCGGCTGAAAGAGGTAGGTGTTGACGTCGGTCGAAGCGCGCTCCTGGAAGCCCTCAAGGTAGCCGCGGCTGATCATCGCGTTCAGGAGCGGGTTGCCGAAGCCGAAGCGCAGGAGATAAGTCTGATCGGAGACGCGCTGCACGTCGAGGCCGGCTCGGTAGGTCTCGTCCAGGTCGAATTCGCTGTGCTCATTTATGTGGCCGCGCCATTGCTCCCCTTGGGAGGACGTGCTGTTGCCGAAACCGACATTGCTGTGATTTAGACTGCCGATGGCGTCTAGCGTGCCGTTGCCAAAGCGCTCGCGGTATTCGGCGGCCATCAGCGGGCCAGCTTTGGTATAAAACCGCGGGGCCAAGGTCAGATCCTTGTCGGGTCCGAGCACCCAATAATATGGGATCGTCAAATGCGCGCCGAGGGTGTTGGAGCTGCCGATCGAGGGAGTCAGAAAACCGCTCGCGCGCTTTACCGATGGGTCCGGCATCGAGAAGTAGGGGGTGTAGAAAACGGGCCAGCCGTCGATCTCCATGACGGCGTCGCGGAACTCGACCAGCTGCAGATCCTTGTCGTGGTCGATCTCGCGCGCCTTCAATTGCCATGCCGGCGGTGCGCTTGGATCCTCCCGGCAAAGATCGCAGGGGGAGTACACGCCGCGCTTCAGCTCGGTGCGATTCCCGTTCGTGCGCCGCGCCGTGTTGGCCGCGAGCCGTGAGCGGTCGGCGAGCAACATTCGAACGTTCTTGGCGAAGCCCTCATTCATCGAGTCGCGCAGTTCGATGAAATCGGCAAAGACAATCTCGCCAGTCGGCTGCGAAAGGCTGACGTTTCCGGATGCCGTGACAGTATCCGTGCGCTGGTTGTATGAGACCGTGTCAGCGAGCAAAACCTGTCCATTCTGGGAAATTTCGACATGACCTCGAGCAACCGTGAGTGCGAGCTGCTCGTCGTACTCGATCTCGTCGGCGCGGAAGACGATTGGGGCGTTGCTATCCTGGTGCACGCCGCTGCCGAGGGTCAATTCGGCGCCAGCGGGCAGCAGAGAGCAAAAGAAGAGCAGCGCACCCAGCAACGTGCGGGCAGACCACCACGAGGCAGGGCTCCGGCAATCGGCCCTTGGGCGATCCGCCATCAGCCGTCTTCCAGATGGAGCAGCATCGAAGCCCCGAAGATCAGGCTCACTCCGGTCGGAGTCCACGCGGCGAGCGTGACCGGAACTTTGGCGGAAAGCCCGAGGGCAAATATGATGTCGGACAAGAAATATAGCAGGAATCCAGCGACCACACCGCCGACGATCATCAAGGTCGCGCCGCCGCGACGCTGCATGCGCAAGCTGAAGGTCGCGGCAACCAGAACCATAGCGCACAACAAAAACGGGCGGGCCAGCAGCACGTTGAAGTGCAAGCGGTGGCGCTGCGCCGGAAAGCCCGATTGCTCGAGCAATCCGATGAAACCAGGCAGATCCCAAAAAGACATGGTGTCCGGCGAGGCGAAGCTCTCCTCGATCTTGCGCGGCGTCAGAGTGGTTGCCAGGCGCAGCTCGGCGAAAGGCTGAGGCGGCTCGTTCGGCAACCACCTGATGCCATCCTCGACCACCCAATCGCCCTTCTCGAGCCGCGCGGTTTGCGCGTCGATGCGTGAAGTGAATTGTGTCGCAGCATTAAAGAAAAAGAGGGTCACTGGGTCGAGGATCAGTTGCTGTGAAGCAATCTTCCCGGCGTGGATGACAATCTGATTGCCATCCTGGTCACTCTGCCGGAGCCACAACCCGGCGTTCGACAGCGAAAGCTGGTCCGACCCTTGGCGGAGAACGCGACCTTCCAGCTTCTCGTAGGCTGCCTGCGTGAACGAGGCGATCGGGTTGAATATCGTTACGGCGATGACGCCGACGAGAAGTGCGACAAGCACGGCCGGAGTTAAGAACTGCCAGACCGAGACCCCCGCCGCCCGAGCGACGACAAGCTCGTTGTTGCGTGTCAACCGCCAGAAGGCGAGCATCGTGCCGAACAGGATCGCGAAGGGCAGTACCTCTTGCGCAGTGTGCGGCAGCTTCAACGCAGCCATCTCGAACAACAACAACAATGTGGCTTGCAGCTTGGCACCGCCGCGGCGGATGAGCTCGATGTAGTCGAGCAAAAAAGTGATGATGACCATCGCCGTGAACACACCGCAGAACCAAGCGAAAAACTGCCGGGCGACGTAGGCGGAGAAAGTTTTCGCGAGCTGCAACGACGACCCCTCCGACGTGACCGGGTTCTCAGTGCGCCGGCCGAGCGACTGGCGCGGGCCGCCGAAAACCGAGCCTTATTCCCCCATGCAGCAGAATCCCAAACCCGAGAACCAACGGCAAGAGGTCGGCCACATACATCAGCGGGATCGCCGCGCCGGAACGAGAAGCAATGTTGTTGACGCCGAGGTCCGCCAGTTCGAACAGGAATGCGAGGCCGATCGCGAGAAGGACACGCTTCAGCTGTCCGCGACGATTGAGCTCTCCAGGCAAGAGACAAGCAAGAGGGATCAGAGAAAAGCTGAACGCAGAGAGCGGAACGAGGATGCGCTGATGCGCCTCTACGACGAAACCCTGGCGGAGGGAGCCGTCCACATCCTTGGGCGGAAAGAAGAGTTCATCCATAAAACGTTCCTGAGGCTCGCGAAAGCGAACGACCGGGGCATCGTGTAGGGTGTCGAGATCGAGCGTGTAACTTTCAAATGTGAGGAGCGAAAGCTTGCGCGTCTCGGTATCGAATTGCTGGCGGTTTCCGTTCACCATCACGATTCTGGAGCCGGCCGGCGAATCGACAAAGGCGCCGCGCTCGGCGACGATGGTGACCTGCCGCTGGGGATTGCGGCTGTCGTTGATCAGCAGCCCGGTCACCTCACCACGATCGTCTCGGCTGCGGACGTAGATGGTGAGCTTGTCCGAAATCGTGGTGAAAGTCCCCTCCTGGATCAGGCTCAAAACGAAGCGGTTGCGAATCTCGAACTGCAGATCTTTGAAGGCGCGATTCGAAGCCGGGAGGAAATATACGGATAAGCTCATCAGAACGAGGAAGGCGATCCCGGCCAGCATCAATACAGGCTTGGCCAACGCGACATGGCTAAGTCCGGACGACCGCATAACGACAAGTTCACTCTCGGCGGTCAATCGGTTGAAGGTAAAGAGCACGGCGATGAACACGCCGATCGGCAGCACAATGTCGAGAAAGCGGGGCAGGATCAGCGCCGCGAGATAGAGAAACACGTCGATCGACAGCCCGCGGTTGACGATCAAATCGATCAGCCGGAGGGACTGGGCGAGCCAGATCGCGGCGCTGAGCGCGGCGGTCACAAAGATCATGACGCCGAAGCACTGACGCAGGATATAGCGGTTGAGCCTCGTCATTGGCGATGGATCATAAAGTTCGGGCGGGAGGCCGGCCAGATCCATTTCTCGATACCCGAGAGGCTCCGGGGATCACTGGCGTGGACTTCCGCTCTCGACTATGTATCGCGGACCATTGATGGATTGCCGAGCACGCCCGCTCCCGCCAAGATTTGTCGAGGTCGCACGATGAAGATCAGCTTTGCCGAGCCTGACCAACCCCGATCCGGTGCTGTGGTGGTCGGGGTATGGGAAGAGGGAGTGTTGACGCCCGCCGCAAGGCGCCTCGACGAGGCGACGTCCGGGGCGATCAGCCGCGCGCTTTCTGCCGCGCCCCGGTTCAGCGGGAAGAAGGACGAGCTCCTACCGATCGTCGGTCCGGCCAATCTTTCCGTCAGCCGAATAGTCCTCGCCGGTCTCGGCAAGCCCGATTTGACCGATCCTCGCTCGCTCCAGCAGCTTGGCGGAAATCTCGTAGCTCACCTGAACGGTACCGGCGAAAAGGAGGCGACGTTTGTGATCGAGGTCGGCGAGGGCGCCCAGGTGGGTCAAGCCGAAGCGGCGGCCGAGCTCGCTTTTGGCGCCCAGCTCAGATCCTATCGTTTTGACAAGTACAAGACCAAGCAGAAGCCCGAGCAAAAACCCTCCCTGCATCACCTGACGGTGGCGACGACTGCCGCAAACGCGGCGCAGCGCGCCTACAAGCCACTCGGAAAGACTGCCGAGGCAGTATTCTTCACCCGCGACCTGGTTTCGGAACCGGCAAACGTGATCTATCCCGAGACTTTGGCGGCGCAGGCGGCGCAGCTCGCGGAACTCGGCGTCAATGTCGAGGTGCTTGACGAGAAAAAGATGCGCGATCTCGGCATGAACGCGTTGCTCGCAGTGGGACAAGGCAGCGCTCGGCCGCCGCGCGTCGTGACAATGGAGTGGCGCGGCGCCAAGGCCTCCGGCAGCTCCAAAGGCAGCAAGCCCCTCGCTTTCGTCGGCAAGGGCGTCACCTTCGACACCGGCGGCATCTCGATCAAGCCCGCAGCCGGCATGGCCGACATGAAGTGGGACATGGCCGGTTCCGCCGTGGTTATCGGCCTGATGCGCCTGCTCGCGGCACGCAGGGCTAGAGTGAATGCGGTTGGCGTCGTCGGTCTCGCCGAAAACATGCCTTCTGGCAACGCGCAAAGGCCGGGTGACATCGTCACCTCGATGTCGGGTCAGACGATCGAGGTATTGAATACCGACGCCGAAGGCCGCCTGGTGCTCGCGGATGCGCTTTGGTACTGCCAGGAGCGCTTCAAGCCGCGCTTTATGATTGACTTGGCGACCTTGACCGGCGCGGTCATCGTCGCGCTCGGCCACCACCGTGCGGGCTTGTTCTCGAACAATGAAGAACTCGCCGACCGGCTGATCGAGGCCGGCAAGACCGTTGGCGAGCAAGTCTGGCGCCTTCCCCTCGCGGAAAGCTATGACCGCGAGATCGATAGTGATGCGGCCGACGTAAAAAACATCGGCGGCGGTCGCGCCGGCGGCAGCATTATCGGCGCGCAGTTTCTCCAGCGGTTTGTCAACGACGTCCCCTGGGCGCATCTCGATATTGCAGGGACGGCATGGTCGACGAAGGATAATGCGACCGTGCCCAAGGGAGCTACCGCATTCGGAGTCAGGCTTCTCGACCGCCTGGTCTCGCAATATTTCGAAAACGAATGAGAAGATAGCGTCCCGCTATTGCTCTTGGATCAGCCGAGTTTGGCCGAAATCGGCTTTTACCACCTTCTGTCGACCTCGCTGGAGCGGGCTTTGCCGAGGCTCCTCGAGCGAGCGTGGTCGCAGGGTCATCGCATCGTGGTCAGAGCAGGTTCGCCCGAACGGGTCGAACACCTCAACACGACGCTCTGGACTTACGAGGAGGGCAGTTTCCTGCCGCACGGTTCGGCTCGCGACGGCAACCCGGCGGTTCAACCGATCTGGTTGACTCATCGCGATGAGAACCCGAACAGCGCCTTGATGATCGTGCTCGTCGATGGCCTGGAAGCCACGGATCTGCAATTCTTTTCCCGGTGTGCCGACCTCTTCGACGGCAACGATGCCGGCGCGGTCGAGGCCGCGCGGGGCCGGTGGCGCCGTGCCCGCGAAGCGGGACATAAATTAACCTATTGGCAGCAAACGGCATCGGGTTGGGAGCAAAGAGCGTAAACGAGCGGCGGTTTCGCCGACCGTTGCCGGTCGGCCATGCGCTCGATATAACCGCCCGGCTTTCCCCAGACGAGAAATGCGGATGACCATCGAACGGACATTGTCGATCATCAAACCGGACGCCACACGACGCAACCTTACCGGCGCGATCAACGACCGCTTCGAAAAACGAGGGCTCCGCATCATCGCCCAGAAGCGCGTGCAACTTTCGCAAGCGCAGGCCGAGCGCTTTTACGAGGTTCATGCGGAGCGCCCGTTCTACCGGGATCTGGTAGCTTTCATGAGCTCGGGCCCGGTGGTTGTTCAGGTGCTCGAGGGGCACGACGCGGTAGCGCTCAACCGTGAAATCATGGGAACGACCAACCCGGCGGATGCGGCTCCGGGAACAATCCGCAAGGATTTTGCCGAATCGATCGAAGCCAATTCGGTGCACGGTTCCGATTCGCCCGAGAATGCCGCGCAGGAGATCGCCTTCTTCTTCTCCGCGATCGAAATCTGTGCGTAGTGAGGGGCGCCGATCGTTCCGAGGCCGCCGCTGCGAACGCGGGCATCTTGCCCGCAATGCGGGCGGGACGCCTGCGGTCCCCGTCACACCGACAGGACCTTGGGGTTATCCCCTTTGCGAACCGGACCGGCCGGTGGATTGCGGCGTGGTCCGAAGCGGGTCTCGGCGCGGCCACGCTCCTTTTCTTTCCGCTCCTTGTCTTGGTACCACGCGGCATGGCGGCACTCGCATCGGTGGCCGGGCTGTGCGCGGCAGGGCTGGTGCTGTCGACAAGCCGGAACAGGCTGAGCCCTGCCCTGACCCTGCCGGCCATGTTGCTCGGATGTCTGCTCCTTTGGGGGACCGCCTCGGCTTTGTGGTCGGTTGATCCGATACGAAGCTTGGCGGTGGCGGCCCGGCTCGCCGGCTTATTTGCCGCCGGGCTTGCGCTCGTTGCTGCGGCCGGCATGATCGCGGCGCCGCGTCGAATGACGCTGTTTTTGGTAGGCGGGCTGGTACTCGGGCTCGCCATGGCCGCCGCCGAGCGCGCGACGGGTGGCGTTCTGAGCTCGCTTTTCTCGGATCGCACCTATAGAGCATCTCGGCTTAACCAAGCATCGATCTCATTCGCGATCCTGCTGTTGCCGGTTAGCGCCATGCTGGTTTGCCGCGGCCAAAAAATTTTCGCCGTGCTCCTCGCCACTGCGACCGCAGTGACAGTCTTTGGGCTCGCGGGGACTGCGGCGAAGGCAGTCCTGATCGCCGGCCTGCCGATGGGCCTCCTCCTCTACCGCTCGCGTGCGCTCATTGCGCGCGCCGCCGCAGCAATCTCGATCGTCGTTATTGTCACGGCGCCATTGACCTTCGCCCGGCTAGTGTGGCTGCCCGCGCTCACTGAGACAGTGGATGGTGTAAAATTCTCGGCGGGGCACCGGCTCTTGATCTGGTCGTTCGCAGGTGATCGGATTGCCGAGCGCGCGCTCGCCGGCTGGGGTCTCGATTCATCGCGGGCGATCCCGGGCGGCGAAGACCCGATCAGGCCTGATGAGACCTGGCTGCCACTGCATCCCCATAATGCGCCATTGCAGCTCTGGTTGGAGCTCGGCGTCCCGGGTGCCGTGCTCTTCGCGCTGCTGGTCGCTCTTGCCTGGGTCGTGCTCGCGCGCGCCGAGTGGCCGCCTCTCTTCGCTGCCGCCGCGGGCGCCAGCTTCACGACCGCGTTCCTCGGCTGCTTCGCGACCTACGGAATTTGGCAGGAATGGTGGCTCGGCACCTTGTGGTTTTCGCTCTTCCTGGTTTTGGTCATGGCGGAAGTAGTGCGCCAAGTGGCGGTGCCTACCCCAACCGCGGCGTGAGAACAATTACGGGCTGGACCCCAAGCCTGCGATGGCCCTCCGTCGAGCTACAAGGTTAGAAACGCCAATCCGACAAGAATGATGACGATCACGGCAAGCGCGTATTTTATAAGTCGGGTGAACCCGATCCATATCTGACGATGCCGCTCGAGCTCAGGATCGATCGCCGCCATGGCTTCCTCAAGCTGCTAAGAACCGTGGTGCAGGTATAGCTTAATCACGGGTCGGGGCAAGCGGCATGCTGGATGTCTCCTGTGGGTTGAGTGCAGCGATTTCAGGGATCCGGCTACCGTCAATTTCCACCTTCTCGGCGACGACACTGACTCGGCCTTCGGCGATCAGCCGCAGAGCAAGCGGGTAGAGCCGATGCTCGACCTCGAGTATTCGCGCCGATAGGCGCTCCTCATCGTCGTCGGGATGGACCGGCACGACAGCTTGGCCGATGATCGGTCCCGTGTCGAGCTCGGGGCGGACGAAATGAGCCGTGCACCCGGCGAAGCGTACGCCCGCTGCGAGCGCCTGCCGTTGGGCGTGCAGGCCGCGGAACGCGGGAAGCAGGGAAGGATGGATATTGACCATCCGATCACGCCATGCCTCGACGAAACTCGGCTCCAGCACCCGCATGAAGCCGGCTAAACAGACAATCTCGATCCGTTGCTCTCGGAGCAACGCTTCAGCGTCGGCCGCGAAGGCGTGCCGATCGCGATGCGGGATGACTGCGGCCGGTATGCCGGCCGAGGCCGCAAACCCGAGGCCCGACGCTTCGGGCCGACTGCTGATAACGAGGACGATCTCCGCGGGGTACGTCGGATCGCGGCACGCATCGATCAGTGCCTGCAGGTTCGATCCGCGGCCGGAGATCAGCACACCAACTTTCAGCCGCGCCATCACGGCGCTCGAACGGCTAGGCACAACACCGGGTCGCCGCCCCGGCAGCTCCCGCTGTCGATGGTGTCCTCGCGAAAACTGCTGTATGACCGCTCGGCGGCGGCCGGCAGCCGCGAACATATCGGATCGGAGGCGGTTTGCAATGGCTCTGCGGCGGATGACCGTGATCGCCGGAGAGCTGGCGCGCCGGCATTTTGCATTCGCCTTCTTCCTGCTGCTGGGGGCCGCAATGTTGGTCGGGCCGGCGCTGGCGGAGGATGCGAGCGAAGCATATTCCACGACAGTAAAGGTCGATGCGACGGCCGACAGTGCCGCGGCGGCGCGAGAGGTGGCGCGCATCGATGGGCAGCGCCGGGCGCTGGCGGCAGTGATCGAACATTTGTCGGGGTCATCGGAAACCAAGCCGCCAAAGCTCGATGACAAAGCCATTACTGACATGGTCGACAGTTTCGAGGTGACCAACGAACGGATGTCGGCCGTGCGCTATGTTGCCGACTACACCTTCCACTTTCGCCCATCGAAAGTGCGGCGGCTCGTCCGGGTGGTTGACACCACGCCTACGGAGACCGGCAGCAAGAGCGCCGCGGACAACGCCGGCAAGACCCCTCCCGACAGTGGCAACAGGCCGATGGTGGTTCTGCCCGTATATCAGGACGGAGCGAGCCTTACCCTATGGGACGACCCTAACGGGTGGCGCGCGGCTTGGGCGCAGCGATCGGCCGGTTCCGGACCCGCCCGGTTCACCCTTCCGCTGGGGGATGCCAAAGATCTGGCTGCCATCGATGCGGAAAAAGCCGGTTCCGGCAAACCCGAGGCATTAACCTCGATAGCCCAACGAAATGGAGCCTCCGAAGCCGTCGTCGCGCTGGCGACAGCACGGCATCAAGATGGCAGGCTCGCGGGGCTCGAGGTAAGCATGAAGCGATACCGCTACGGGCACCTCATCGATACCCAAGGAAACTCCTTTGAGGCCGATCCCGGCGAGAGCGAGGCAGACTTCCTGAGGCGGGTGGCCAACGCGGTTGCGGCCGACATAGAGAAGAAGAATACCGGCGCGCGTTCCGACCAGCCGGCGAGCCTCGCGGTCGCCGTGCCGATTACGAGCCTCGGTGAGTGGCTGCAGGTACGCGAGCGGCTCGCTTCGGTGGCATCAATCCGCAAAGTCGATCTGTTGTCGCTCAGTCGGCAAGAGGCGAGACTGGAGATCAAATACGTCGGTGGTCAGGATCAGCTGAAGTCCAGCCTCGCCGAAGTCAATCTCGACCTCGGCGGAGAGGGGCCGGTATGGCGAATCCAGCCCTCCGGCTCAACGAGTTCGCGCTAGTTTCGCCCGAACCGGTGAGCTCTAAGATGAAACCGCTCCCTTTAGGGGCTGTGCCGCATCGCCTATTCCGGGGGGTTCGGTCAATTTCGCGTCAGCCGGCGCGGCAGTCTCGCTAAGCTCGGATCCGAGCCATGACCGCGAGCCGCCTCGGGCTCAATCTGCCCAATTTGATCTCGCTGGGGCGCCTTCTCCTCGTGCCGCTGGCGATTTCGCTGATTCTCGACGGGAGCTATTGGGTCGCGTTCTGGATTTTCGTGATCGCCGGGGCCTCGGACGCGGTGGATGGGTTCATTGCCAAAAGATTTGACCGGCGCACGCGCCTTGGGGCGCTCTTGGATCCGCTCGCCGACAAAGTTCTGCTCGTCAGCGTCTATGTCACACTCGGCTTCGCCGGGCAGCTTTGGACGTGGCTGGTTGTCTTGGTCGTGTTTCGCGACATCATGATCGTTGGCGGCTTTTTGTTGATTCAGGCGATCGCCACGGTGCCGAAACCCTTTCAGCCGCTGTTCATCAGTAAGGTCAACACCGGCGTCCAAGTCGCGCTGGTCGGGTATGTCCTGGCCCGCCGCGGCATCGGCGCCGATGCCGGTCTGGTGGATCTCGTCTTGAGCACCGCGGTCGCCGTAACAACGGTCATTTCAGGGATAACTTATCTCGTGCACTGGGCGCGCATCCTCGGCCGCTCGGAACAGGCTTTGTGAGCCTGTGCATTTACCGGCTACTGTTCTCGCAGCAGCGGTGATAGGCGTCCTGGCTCCGGTTGCGGCAGATTGCTGGTTGTCGCGGTATTATCTGCGATCCGCGGCACCCCAACGTCTTCGGCGGGTCTGAGTTGCAGAGTGATGATACAGCTCACCTTCGACTTACCCCGCCGCACAGCGTTAGGCCGCTCTGACTTCCTCGTCTCCGAAAGCAACGCCGCGCCTATCGGCTGGATCGACCGGTGGCCCGAGTGGCCTCCCGGCGCGCTGGTGCTGTACGGTCCGCCAGGTTGCGGCAAGACGCATCTCGTTCATCTCTGGTGCGAGCGGGCATCGGCGGTGATTGTGGCCGGGGAAACGCTCGACGAAGAGAAGGTGGCGTGCCTCGCTGCCGGGGGCCGGCATCAGATTGCCCTCGACAATGCCGATCGTGCCTCTGAACGGGTCCTCCTCCACCTCCACAATTCCTGTTTGGAGTGCCAGGGCAGCCTTTTGATCACGGCCCGCCAGCCACCTAGCTCCTGGAACTTTGCGCTAAAGGACCTCGGCTCGCGGTTGCGTGCAGCCCTGGCCATCGGGATCGGCCTGCCCGACGACGCTCTTCTCGGCGCCGTTCTCGTCAAGCATTTTGCCGATCGCCAACTATCGGTCACGCCGGAGGTGATCGCCTATCTGATTAGACGCCTGGAGCGATCATTTGCGGCAGCCGCCGACATCGTGGCCCGGCTCGACGCCGCTGCCCTGCGCGACAGATGTGCGGTCTCCGTTCCACTCGCACGCAATGTCCTGGCGCAGGGCGGTTATCAGCCTTTTCCGCCGGCCAGCGATCCCGGAGTGACGTAATCGATCAACTCATTGCGCGAGTAGCCAAGAACCGACCAGCGCTCCGGAATTTGGAAGCTGGCGTAGGCAGCGGTCGGAAACTTGCCGCAT
>Ga0209488_10003147_pt1 | contig 13330 bp, 8 predicted proteins | sample Rivendell_Oct201_8_FD_188349 | JGI IMG/M metagenome (GOLD analysis project Ga0209488, IMG submission 188349) | Vadose zone soil microbial communities from the Eel River Critical Zone Observatory, Northern California, USA -... | ecosystem: Environmental > Terrestrial > Soil > Vadose zone >...
TCATCCTTTCGGGCGCCAGGGATCCCATCATTCCGGTTGCGAATGCCGAGGGGCTGGCTTCCATGCTCAAACAAGCCTGTGCTGCCGTCGAGCACCGCATCCTACCAGTTGGGCATGAACTCTCGCAGTCTGACATCACCTTCGCGCGGACATGGCTGGAAAAGGAAGCAGTCGCGACGCATCCGGCGCGGACAACGCAGTCACGGACTGGCATGGCAAGTCACTGAAGTTACGTCAGGAGGAATGCCTGAGAGTGGCGCTTGCGGCGAGCAATGCGCTTCGCTGGGCCGAAAAAGGGGCCTCGTGGCCGCCTGCACTTCGGCCAACGGATCGATATCGGTCGGCGGCTCCGGAGTTGCAAAAATCGTCCGCCATCCAGCCAGCGTGGCACTGGCGGCCGTTGCCAAGCTCGGGTCATTTCTGAGCCGGCGCGGGAACGGCCGGGGATATTCATACCGTCCCTGCACATGCCAACAGACGTTGCCCCTGCACGCAATTGCTGCCGAAACGCTCGCGGTAGACAGCGCTAACGCGCCAGCGCCCAATACGGCCGCTGAGTCCGATTTGCGACAGACACCGGAACTCTCAGGCCATGAAAAGGTTCCGTCCCGTATCAGTGGAAACGGATGAAATGACTCAACTCGCGAACGTGTGAAAAGGGGCGCGGAATCAGTCGCGAACGTGTGATAGGAGGCCAGGAATCACTCGCGAACGTGTGAAAGGACGGTCAGGAACAAAGACTTGTCCGGCAGACTTTCTTATCGCGGTGGCCGATATTGCCGATATTTCAGCAAATCGTCGGGCATCGTCTTTTCCTTTCTTTGGGGGACGTGTCCGATGTTGGACGCATGGATTCGAGCAGAACAGTACTGCGACTTGGCCGAAGTGTGTCTCCACCTTACTGTGACTAGCTTCTCAGCCCAGATGAGAAACTGTTGTCGGCGGAATGGCGGAGAATTACAGGACACCGGCTGAGGCCGGGGGGCTGGGCACGCCAGCCTACGATTAGCCACTTCAATAGCTCCGACCTAGCGGATGGCGACTCGCGCGCGCCGGCTGGCAAGTATGCATTGCCTGCGCGCATCCGGAGGGCCCAGCAAGGCGCCCTATCGCATTGCAAATTGGCAGCCCGGTGCAACAAGGCGGGGAGGGGCCGCAGCATGACTATCAGTGCAGCTGATCAAAAGACCTTCGCTCTCACAGATGAGATTATCGATCACGTCCCAGTTCAACCAGCGTCTCTTTTCACAGGCAATTTTCTCACGATTGTTGCCGCCTCTACTGCGTTTGCTGCTTTATACCTGCTGACGGTGGACGCAGGCGAGCTATTTGCCCACGCACTCGCGCTGCACGACTACGAGACGTGCGTAAGACTAACCGCTCTTTATGCCCCGATCTATTTTTTGATGTTTGGGGCCGCTTCGTACCTCGCAACCCGGTATGGCCTGTTTGCTCGGACCGACAAGTACATTAACCGCAAGCACGAGGCATGTTTTGAGCGCATTTATGGCCGGCACGCCCCGTCATTGGCGATTTTAGTTCCTTCCTACAAAGAAGAGGCGGAAGTAATTCGCCAGACGCTTCTATCAGCAGCCTTGGTTGAATATCCTCAAAAACGTGTCGTTCTGCTCCTGGATGACCCACCATACTCGATGAACGCCGACGATCAGCGAAAGCGCAGCGCAGCCCATAACGTCATCTCAGAGTTAACGAGCCTGCTTCGCGAACCGGCCGAAAAGCTCAAATCCGAACAGGCGTTTTTCCAAGAGCGACTATCCCATGGACTGTGGGATCCGACTTTCGAGGCCAGCCATTTGGCTCGCCTGTACGCGGAGGTTTCTCACTGGGTCCAACAGCAGGCTGAGTCATTTCTGCAAGGTCGATCAACCAAGCAGCTTACCTGCGCGGACCGCTTCTTTGTCGAAAACATCCTACGCGCGCCGGCACGGAGTTTCGAGCTCAAATCGCGATCCTTGCTGACATCGAAGAGCGACGTTGACTTCGGCATTGAGTATAGGCGCCTTGCCAGCCTTTTTGACGTTACACTTAGCGTCTTTGAAAGAAAAAAGTACGCAAATTTGTCCCATGCGGCAAACAAGGCAATGAACCTCAACAGCTATATCGGGCTGATGGGCAAGCAGTTCATCGAGGTTCAGCAAACGGGCGGATTGTGGCTCTACTGCGCTAGCGAGGCCGCTACATTGAGCGTCCCAGGGGCGGACTACATCATCAATCTCGATGCGGATACGTTGTTGCTCTCGGATTATGCCCTCCGCCTAGTCGACATCATGGAAGAACCAGGAAACGAGAGGCTCGCGGTTGCTCAGACGCCATATTCCGCCTACCCCGACCCACCGTCCATGCTTGAGCGGATCGCTGGGGCGACGACGGACGTGCAGTATCTCACTCATCAAGGCATGACGTTTTTTGGCGCTACCGCATGGGTGGGAGCGAACGCCCTAATCCGCCACTCGGCACTCGCCGATATAATGAGGTACAGCCACGAGCGGAGCCACTGCCTGTCGATGTATATCGAAGACAATACACTAATTGAGGACACTGCGGCGTCCATCGATCTCATAAACAAGGGGTGGCGATTGTATAATTATCCGGCGCGACTTGCATTCAGCGCTACGCCTCCGGACTTTGGTTCTCTGCTAATTCAACGCCGCCGGTGGTCGAATGGCGGACTTCTAATTTTCCCAAATCTCGTTCGCTATGTATTTCAGACCCCGCCGTCCTTTAGGCGGTTAGCGGGAGGATTTGTGTGGACCAATTATCTGCTGTCCCCTGCTTTCATAAGCGTGGCTATGATTATTCTACTGATTTGCAGTTTTGACGATAACATGTTTAGCATCTGGGTGCCATTAGCGGCCATCCCGTACCAGATTGTTTATTGCTGCGACTTGAAAATCGCGGGGTATAGGAGGCGCGACCTGCTGCGGGTCTACGCGCTCAACATGATGTTGATACCCGTGTATCTTGGAGGCACGTTGCAGTCACTGCGACAGGCGTTTACTGGGACGAAAACGTCATTCGTCAGAACGCCCAAGGTGGCTGGCAGAACGTCCACCCAGCTGTTTTATCTACAGTCATTATATGGAATATTATTCTGGTGCTTATTCGTTTTCGCGAAGGACGTCGCAGGGGGTCGTGTGTTTCACATGGTGTTTACAGCTTTGAATAGCGCCGCGTACCTGTATGGAATTATCAGGTTTATCGGTCTTCGTGAAAGTTGGGAGGATTTATCTGCTTATGTGAAGTTGCTGAGCACAAAACGAGCAGTGTCGATCGGTGAAGCTAAATCGAGTAGTCGCGAAAGTGGCACTCTACAGCCAGGGAGAGTCCAATGAATCGAGACGTTATCGGGTCGAGTGTGTTCAACTGCTGTTGCATGCTCGGCGTATGTGGCGCCGCCCTTCTGAACGATCCCTCGCCAGCGGTTGGGTTGGAATGCCTCAACCACCCTGATGCGATTGGTACCGGGCGGACAATTGTGGTCAATCCAAAACAGACGCCGCGGGTCGGCGATCTCAAGCTGAATGATCATGAAATCGTGCTTACTTTCGACGATGGTCCCTTGCCGCGACACACTGAGAAGATACTGGAAATTCTTGGCGCGGAATGCGTGAAGGCACAGTTTTTCGTGGTCGGCGATATGGTGAAGGACGCTCCCGATCTGGTTCGACAGCTTGTCCGCGAGGGCCACACGGTCGGGACCCATACGCAAAGCCACGCTCACCTCGGCGCCATGCCGACCAGCGAAGCTGTAAACGAGATCGAGACGGCGATAGCAACCGTAGCGGGGGCACTGCAAGCCCCCCAAGCCCTTACCCCGTTCTTTCGGGCGCCATACTTGGAGACAACACCGGCCATAGAACATTACCTTCGAATGCGAGGCCTCATGATGTGGGGCATAGACTTTGATGCTGACGATTGGTTGGACATCACGCCAGGGGAGGTCGTTAGGCGCGCTCTCGCCGCAATCGAAAATAGGCGCAAGGGCGTGCTCCTGTTGCACGACATTCAGGAGCGTACGGCCATCGCACTTCCTATTCTCTTAAGGGAACTGAAAAAGCGAGGCTATCGGATCGTCCATATTGTGCCGTCTGAGGGAAGCGCCATCGAGCCGAGGTTGCCCCCGGAAGTCCCGCGCGAAGTCGGGAAAGCTGTGATTGGGGGATCACAAGATCAACCGAAGTCCCCTGACGCAAATTGCGCTGGCAATCCAAATGCGATTGGAACAAGTCGGACGATCAAGGTAGAGCCCGCGGCGCTACCTCGGGTAGGGACCGTGCAATTTCCGAAGACCTTGCCGCTTGAAGAGCATGAACTGGTGCTGACCTTCGATGACGGTCCGCTACCACCGTTCACGAACGAGATCATCGACACGCTGGCTTCGCAATGCGTGAAGGCAACCTTCTTCGTCGTCGGGGACATGGTGAATGACTCGCCCGAAATTATTCGACGCCTTGTCAGTAGTGGACATGCGGTGGGAACCATGACGCAGACTCATGCCGACCTGTCGAAGCTGCCGCCTGCCGAGGCCATAAAGGAGATCGATTCTGGGATCAATTCCGTCACGGCGGCTCTCGGTGACGCCCACGCGCTGGCTCCTTTTTTTAGGGACCCCTATCTCAATATAACCCAAGAAGTGGGTGCACATCTGCTGTCACGGGGTTTGATGTTATGGAGCATCGATTTCCAGGCGGAAGATTGGAGGGATATTTCACCGGATGATGTCGTTTCTCGCGCTGTTGAGGAAATTGAAAAAAAGGGCAGGGGCATACTCCAACTTTACGACATCCAGGAGAGGACGGCCTTGGCGCTTCCCAAGTTGCTCGCCGAACTCAAGCGACGCGAATACCGGATTGTCCACGTCGTAACGGCGACGTCAGTGGCAATGGGAGTTCAACGTGACCCCGGCGGCAAATGAACCAGGTCAGTGCTGCGCTCGCATACCCGAGATTACTATTTCCGCGCCGCCTTCGTGGCGGCGCGGCCCGCAGCAACATAAGGCAGAGGCCCCGCGACGCCGGCAATCGCATAAATCATCGCGCCAGCGATTCGCCGACCGATCAGAACCGCTGACGAACAGGCGATGGAGCACATCAAGGAACGCCGCGCGCTCTAGGACGAGCCCGTGCGCCCTGGCAGGTTCGGTAATCACCGCCCGGCAGCCGGTTTCCTCCCGCAGCCGGTCGAACCCAGGGCCGGCCCGATCGGGGCGCCGCAATCTTGATCGCCGCATTGCTGAGCATAGTGCCCTTGGCGGCAACCGTGTGCCGATCGCAACAGGTGCTCCAATTGGCCGCTCGCCTGCATCGACACACTCCGAAGTTGCAATTACCTGCAGGCGAAACTGATCGTTCTCGCGGCGGCACCGCCGCCTCAAAATGCGGAATTCTTGTCGCTGTTGCAGTTACACTACAGCAGTAAGGTGGCAAATTGACTAATCTCGCGTTGTCAATGGGGTGGGGGCACCATGAAACTCTTTGAAATTCGAATGCTGCTAGGGGCGATTTGGATCGTCTTCGCCCTGCCCGCCACCGCGGCAGATACGGGTACGCAGCCTCAAGAACAACCGACGCGCGCGCTGGTGTACTCAGGCTTCGACTTTAATTCTCAGTCGGCGTATACGGGCTATATTGGCGGCAACTTTGCACCATGGGGAGATTTGGAAACTTCCGGTTTTCGTTTTTCGCTTTTCGGCGCGGCCGGAACTTATCGCTATGATTCGGGCTCCGGAACTTCGATCAGAGGAACGTTTGAAACGGGCGATGTCCTCGTCGGCTACGGATTCAATAGGGACAGTCTCAGCGCCAAATTCATGATCGGGCTTAATGCTCAAAATCATTCCCTGTCGTCACCCGACCCCGCCAACCCAGTCCAGGGCACTCAAGTAGGCCTCAAGCTACAAGGTGATTTTTATGCGAATCCAACGCCGCAGACGATGGTGTTTGGACTTGGTTCCTATTCCACGGCGTTTCAAACTTACTACACCGAATTCAAGGGTGGTTTCGAGCTTTTTGGGGTTAAGGAGCTTTACCTCGGACCTCAGTTCATCGCTCAAGGCAATGAACAATATGACCAATGGCGAGTCGGCGCGCATGTGACGGGTATCAAATATGGACGCGCAGAGCTCGGTTTCGCTGCGGGCTATCTTCAGGACAGTCGGAACGGCCCAGGAGCATACGGGATGGTAAGCTTGGATTTCAATTTCTAGCCCCTCTCGCTTTTCAGAATGCGATATCAAAAAAGGGAGTTATTGCAAAAGGGCCGCTAGCATGCAGGAATGTGGCGGCGAGGCGTTTGATTGAAAATCCCATTCGCTCGCCTTTTCGTTGTACGTTGACGCCCGACGAGGTCCATTCATTTGCGCCCGGATCGCGGCCTTGATTATTCCTCAGATTCGTCTTTTTTAGCGGTCGTTTCCACGAGGGTTAACGCCCGCGCCTCGCTGGCTCAATTTAGGATTGTAATGGGCGAGGATTGCTAAGGCAGCTCGCGTTAGCGCACAGTTGCAATATTGGCGCACCGTGCCGGGCCGGAATGCGCTAAAGTTCTCTCATTGAAGGGCGGAGTTTTCGTGCTCAAGAACGAAGTCGACGCAACGCTGTCCCGTTGGTTGGTTCCCAGGCTACGTATGCTGTCCGCTTGCTGGAAAAGGCGAGTGTGCTGGGGTCGTCTTTGTGTGTTCTCCGCAGTTGCCGGCGCAATCGTCGGCGTTCATCAATTTTTAGTGGGGCCGACCCCGTCGCGGGCAGCAAGAGTGAACACGCTTGTTGAGCGTCAGTTAAATGATGCATGGCGAATGTACGTCAAACGCTTTGTCTCTCCACAGGGCCGCGTTATTGACGACGCTAACGGCGACATTAGCCACAGCGAGGGGCAAGGATATGCAATGTTGATTGCGGCTCGGCTCAAGGATCGGGTAACTTTCGACCGTTTATGGGCTTGGTCTAGGGCAAATCTGTTCGTGCGTAGTGACCACCTGCCGGCCTGGGTATGGGACCCGCAAACCGATCCCCACGTCCGGGATATCGATGATGCGAGTGACGGGAATATATTGATAGCTTGGGCATTGTTTGAGGCTGGAAAGCAATGGGCGGTCGACGATTACCTTTCCGTAGCGCGCAAAATGGCCGAGTCTGTCGCTCGGCTGGATACGGAGCCCAGCCGGTACGGCCTTGTCTTGCTTCCAGGAAGCCGCGGATTTCGCTTGCGCGACCGTCCTGCTGACGGGCCGATCGTAAATCTCTCCTACTGGGTTTTTCCCGCATTCCGTCACCTCAAACACGTCACGCCAGCGGTTGATTGGAAACAGATCACTGCAAGCGGCTTATCTGTCATCGCTGACGCCCGCTTCGGAAGCGACAAAATGCCGACCGATTGGATCAGCCTAGCCGATGTGAAGGCGGCCGCGGCCAGAGGATTTCCGAGTGTGTTCGGGTACGACGCTATCCGAATTCCCCTTTATCTTGCATGGGGACGTCCGAATGATCGGAGTGCGTTGGAGGTGTTTGCGCCGCTGCTGACATCCGCTCGGATACGGTCGCCGTCAGTCATCGACTTACGGACGGGCAAAGCTCAGGAGCCCTTCAAGGAAAATGGTTATAGAAGCATTCCTATGTTGTTGAAATGCGCACTCTATGGAACCTCGTTTTCCCGCGCGTTCTACGACGTCCAACCGGAACTCTATTATCCGACTACGCTTCACATATTGGCTTTGCTTGCCGCCCAGGATTCCTATCCGTCGTGCCTTCGTGGTTGATGAGCCGCGCCTTCGACCCGCTCGCGCTGCAGACCAGCACGGCAGATATCATCCACTCCTTATGAAAAGATCAGAAGCGGTAGCCGAGACCAAACAGAGCCGTGTGTGTTTGCATATGAACGTCGAACGTCGCGGTTGTAGTGCCCGGTACGCAGCCAGGACACACCGATAGTCGCGGCGCAGGAGCAAATATCGAGTCCGTGAACGACGCGGTGCCGAAATCTGCATAGCGATATTCCGCGCGAACGAACCAGTTGGACCACAGCAGAGTTTCTAACCCGGCCCCCACTGTCCAGCCAACTTTTGTGGCGGAGCTTGTTATGCTGAAGGGGGGCGGATTAAGGGGAAAGCAGGTCGCCTGCGGATCCCCAGCACCGCAGGTCGCCGTTGCGTCAAAATGCAGCCATGCCGCCCCGGCGGTCAAATACAACAGTGTCGACGGTGTTGCCAAATATCCCAACCTTGCGCGTGCACTCGCATCCCACTTCGATCGCACCCGGAAACTGTCTCCGCTATCGCCGGAGGCAAGAAATGGCCCGCCTGGAAAAACCATCCCAGTAATGGTGTTCTGCTGATTCGCCCAGCCCCAATCGCCCTCTACGCCCACGACCCAAGCGGGCGAAACTTGCCAGTTATAGCCTGCGAAAACACCCCACCGAAAGCCGAAGCTATTGAGATGCTCATCGAAAAAGCAGTTGCTTCCATTCTCGCAGGTGTCAAATCCAGTCGCCGTCTCGAAAATGCTCCGGGTGGCGGCCTGCGCCGTTGCGCCACGCAATCCCACATCGCCGCCAACATAGAATCCTGTCCAGGACAGCGCGGGGGTGGCGGGAGGGGCCTTGTAAATATTTAAATCAGCCCCGTTGGAAGCATTGGCACTGAGCAACGTCGCAGCGAATGCGATGTATCGTATTGCTTTCATCTGCCCCTCCCCGGAAAGCGCGGCCTATTCGCTTTTAACCGGGCAACCTTAGGGCGTCTAGCCGATCGCCACCATTAGACCAAGAATTCCACGACTTGTGCCATAAATGACACACAATAATGCCAAGCCCCTCGTGTACGGTACCAAATTCAGTTTCAACGAACCGCGTCGAGCGAGCAAAAATGCCGCCTCATGGTTGCTACGACGCCCCGTAAACTCTGATACCGAGCATTTTCGATTTCAAGGGCCATTCACAACGGAATGGCGTTACCGCGAACGAAGAAACCTCAATTTGGCAATCGCGCGGTGGAATCTGCGAACCGAGATCGGCGAATCGCAAACATAGAAATTGCACGTTTGATCTAGATCATCCGAACATCGATATTCTGTTCACCCAGATGGGTCGCAAAGCTATGGCGCAGATGCGGCGTCGCCCGCTCGGTAGGCTATGGTAAGCCATCGGCGCGGCGGCGTGGCAGGCGCGCGTGGGCCGGCGCGTCGTCGGGGCTTGGGGAAGTTTCGCGCGGTTGTCGTGCATCATGAATCGCCGGCACGACGAACCTTGCTCGGCCCGCCCTTGCCCTCATGATAAAACCATGGTCGTGGCAAGAACGGACCAACCTTGTGGGTTTATGGCAGACGTAATGACGGTCTGCGCTCGCGAACCTGTGATTGGCGGCCAGAAGTCACTCGCTCACCTGTGATAGGGCGGCAGGAACAAAAACCTGTCAGACGGACTTCTCTGTCGGGTGGCCCACATGCAGCGAATGATCGGGCACCGCCTTTTCCTGGGGGAACTGGACTATGTCGGATTCATTAAATCAGTCAGAACGCTACCGAGCCTTGGCAGAGGAATACCGTCGCCTCGCGGCAACTAGCTCCTCAATCGAAAATCGAGAGCGCTATCTACGGATGGCACGTATTGCAGCAGGCTGGCTGAGCCCGAAGAACCAGGCAGACCAGCCAACGACAATTAGCCGGCAGGCGATGGCAACAGAAAACACCGACAATGCCCGACCGGCAACGACCAGTCCGGAGACCAGCCGGTTTCCAAAGCCGTGGCAGATCGTCGAAATCCCAAACGGATTTGCTGTCGATGATGCCACTGGCCGCCAACTCGGCGTTTTCTACGGCCGGACCGACCCGAACAAGGCAGGACATACCGACTTCGTGATGATCGACGAGGCGCTACAGATCGCGGTCGATTTCGCAAGGCTGCCGGAACTGCTCAAACAAACTTCAGATCAAAGCAACGTCGCCACTTCCCCCGAAGATGATCAACGAGCCAAGCTCGAAATAAGTCGCTCGTTGCAAAATGTGTTGGAAGCTCGGGGTTTACATCGCGGCGCCCAGTTGCGAGCAGCAACGCGTTTGCCTTCGGTTGAGATACCAACGACCATTCCAAACTCCATCTCGTTTGGGCGGGACGGGTGGAAGTCGACTCCATTGCTGCGTTGGCCAGGTGATCCACTCTTCAATCGGGCGAAATCCTTGATTGCGATTGCGGTTGCTGCGCTGCCTGCTGGTTATTTCATCTTTGCGAGTTCTGATCGTCCGGTCGACGTTGCGGTTGCACCACAAGCTACAGCCAATGTGCCATATGTTGAATTTTTGCCCTTGCGGAAAGCAGATGCTCCTTCGGCTAATGTCACGGTCGAGAGCCGAGCCGAGCCCGAGGTCCAGAAGGAATCATTACAGTCCGCACGGCCTTTGGACATCAAGCCGACCGAGAGCGGCATTGAGGCGAAACCGTCAGAGACGTTCACAGAAAGGGGAAGGTGGTCTTTCGCGGTGAGCCGGGATGCTTCTACCTGCCTTCAGTCAGCTTCGGATGTGCGGCAGAACTCTCCGGGAGCATGGCCGTCCTGGACCTTGAGAGCGCTTGGTCACGAAGGAACCAGATGCTGGTACGCCGCAACCCGATTCAAGGCCCACCACCATCGAAGCGAAATGCGAAGGAAGGAGACAGCACTTGAATTCCCCGGCGGGTTATTCGGCGTGCAATAGCCATGGCGATCGACTGTCGAAAAATTGGACGCGGTCGGGGGCGCCGTGAGCCGGCGATCTTGTAGGACTTCCATCGGCATGCGGACCCAACCCGCAAATTAGGACGCCCGTTCCAGAGCCCGTTGCAGCAGGACTTGAGCATAAGCAACCACAGCCATGGCCCTTGAGAATGAGCTTGTGGAGACAGGCGCCGGAAGCTCCATGATGGTCTTTCGGTCCAGGAACGCGCCGATGCGCCGGCGGGACGCGGCGACGATCCGCGCTCGCGAACGTCTGATTGGCGGCCAGGAATCACTCGCTCTCGCTTACGTGTGATAGGGGCGCCAGAGCAACAACCTGTCAGACCAGGGCGTTGGAGGTTCCAAAGCATGAAGCCAACAGATTTTTCTGCCCGGTGGCCGATATTACAGCAAATCGTCAGGCACCGTCTTTTCTTTTGGGGGCGTCCCATGCCGGATGAACGTAATCAAGCAAACCGTTACCGCGACTTGGCGGAGGAGTACCGTCGCCTCGCAAGAAGCTCCTCAACCGAAATGCGAGACCGCTATCTCCGGATGGCAGAGCATTATAGCAAGCTGGCTGAGGCCGAGGAGCGGAGCGCACTTTCTACTGGTCCGACCTAGCGGATGGCGTGTCGCGCCGCGCCGCGTACCGTTAGGTCGAAGGAGCCCAGGCCGCCGCCACCTACACGCCCCTCACCGTGCCCCGGAAACGGCCTCGCTCGTTCGTCAGCCCCCGCGCGTCCGGGGTAAAGCCAGACGGAGATGAAACTATGCGAAACGTCGTTGACTCGGTCCGGACTGCGGCATGCGGATGGTTCACGACCGGGCTTGGTCCGGGCGCTGACGCGACGCACACCGATCACTTGCATGTTGATATGGCACTGCACGGAACAAGTGATCGTTATCGCATCTGCCAATGACGCGCTACGGGTCACCGGCTAAACTGTTTGCAAGATATCGAGAGCGGCGAGGAAGTCATGAGGACAAGCAGGACGCTTCATGTTTTTGGCGTTGCGGCGCTTTCGTTTGCGGTCGCGGGCAGCGGCGGGTCCGTTCACGCCCGACGCGCGCCGTCTCAACCGTTATCGGCGGCGGCGATCGGTCAGGTCGAGTGCTCGGCAGCGACCCCGCCGCGGATGACACGAGTGGCGACCTTCAAGGCGGAAGTGCTCCTCGACCGACTTGATATATCGCCAGGTATCATTGACGGGAAAACCGGGGAGAATGCGAGGAAGGCGATTGCCGCCTTCCAGCGCTCACGTGGTCTCGCGTCGGGCGGCAAGCTCGATCGCACGACCTGGGACAAGCTTTGCGAATCCACGAACGCGCCGGCCCTGATCGCGTACACGATCACAGATGATGATGTTCGCGGGCCATTCGTACCCGTAATACCCCGCGATCTTGAAGGCATGGCGCGCCTCCATGTACTCGGCTACCGGAGCGCGACGGAGCTTCTAGCGGAAAAATTCCACATCAGCGAGGAGCTGATCAAGCTGCTCAACCCCGGCAAGACCGTTGACCGCGCCGGGACGGTTATCACCGTTCCCAACGTTGCCGACGGTCGGCCCGCCAGGCAGGTGTTCAGGATTGAGGTGGACAAGCCGGCCAACGCCGTTCGTGCATTCGGGCGCAATGACGAACTGGTCGCTTTCTATCCGGCGTCTGTTGGCAGCGTCGAGAAGCCTGCACCAAGCGGTACTTACCACGTTCGCCGGGTTGTCAAGGACCCCACCTATCACTACGACCCGAAGTTCCAGTTCAAAGGCGCGCGAATTGATAGAGAACTCACAATCGCGCCCGGCCCCAACAACCCGGTCGGCCTAGTCTGGATCGATCTGACCAAGCCGACCTACGGAATTCATGGAACGAGCCACCCGGAAGAGATCGGCAAAACCGGGTCGCATGGCTGCGTCCGGCTTACCAATTGGGACGCCCTTGACCTTGCCAAGCGGATTCGCAAGGGCACGCCGGTCGCGTTCCTCGATCAGACTCAAGCTGTCTCCAGTCAGTAGCCGCCTCCTCGGTCGGTGCTGTCCTGCGGAAGAGCATGTGGGGTTCTTTTCTCTGCTTCAATCACACGACTGTAGAGTCATGCCAAAAGGCACGGAGCTCGCTAATCATGCCCATATCCTAATCTCGCCTAAATGCTTGCGACAAGCTTCCAAAAACCCTGGGAGAGCGAGATGAATAGTTGGTAACGAGCGCACTCGTCGCGTTGATGCCCGCATCGGGCGCTTCTGTGGCTCAACAGGAAGCGTTCAACAGGAACGCACCGGCGGAGAAAATTGCGCCCGCCTTCTTGCTAGGCCTGCCATTGGGCGCCTTGCCGATGTGCCCCGGCCCTCGGAGGACCTATCCGACTGAAACGACCGGGGCCGCGTGAAGGCTCACGGCAACAGCAACTCACGCTGGTGTCCAACGACGAGCCATTCCGGTTCGTTGGCGGGAATGGCTTTGCTCAAAAAATAGGATAACTTCCGCCTAACGGCCTAAAGGTATGCTCTCCCCGGAAACTCGTATCCTGGTGCACCATGACAGAAACGCTGATCCCGCATTCGACAGGGGACGGTCCCGCGGAGGCCCGGTCGAGGCAGATGCTCGCATCGATGCTTGCATTTCGTGATG
>Ga0209488_10003148_pt1 | contig 13328 bp, 18 predicted proteins | sample Rivendell_Oct201_8_FD_188349 | JGI IMG/M metagenome (GOLD analysis project Ga0209488, IMG submission 188349) | Vadose zone soil microbial communities from the Eel River Critical Zone Observatory, Northern California, USA -... | ecosystem: Environmental > Terrestrial > Soil > Vadose zone >...
CCAAGGCAACCCTATCCCACTGATCCTCACGATATGACCCGTCAGATCCCCAATGACCCAGGTCGTGCTGGTCGGTCCGTATCACGCCCCTCCTCCCAGTCCCTCCCCGTCGCAGCGCTTACCCTTGTTTTTTCCATCTGGGCAGGGATAACATGTTTCGCCACGGTCGGCATGTTCAGCGCCGTTACCAACCTTGGCGCCGGCGGCACGCAAGATACGGCGCTGTCCGATATCTCCAACGGCGTCCTTTATGGCATGTTTTCTCTCACCGGTCTGGTGTCAGGAGGCATCAACAATCGTGCGTTCTCTTCTCTGGTCCGAGATTACCGTGGACGTACTCATGATCATGCTTCTTTCCCTACAGTGCTTGGGCCCCGCCTGACCCTTTGCCTCGGGTCATTGGGCTACTCGCTGTACATTGGTTCTTTGTGGTGGTGAGTGACGTGACAGCAGGTCATATGCTCTCCACTCCCATGTGGACACTCAGCGTGTGTAAACTAGTTTCCAGACGCAGGGAACGCGCTGGTTCTTAATCTTCGCTGGCGGCGTACTTGGCGTGTCTGCGGCGCTATTGTGGTCCGCCCAGGGCTCCATCATGATGAGCTATCCCCTTGAAAAAGATAAGGGCAAGGCTTTCGGCATCTTTTGGGCTATTTTCCAGTTTGGCTCGTTTATCGGCGCCATCATTGCCCTCGCAATCAACATTCGCTCTGGCCAGCTCGGGGCCGTTTCAACTGCGACATATTTGGTAGGCACTTTGCTATTATTGTCCGTTTCCTGGTCTCATCCCTCAGCTAGGCATTTATCATCATTATGTTCATTGGCACGGCATCGACGATACTGATCCTACCTCCCGAAGCGATCATACGCGAGGATGGCACGCTCGTGAAAGTGGAGGCGTCATCATCTGTGCGCCAAGAGCTCCGTAGCTTCGTTAAAGTGCTCAAAGACAAACGCATTCTCCTATTGCTTCCAATGTTCTTCGCGAGCAACTATTTCTACGCGTACCAGGGTGCCCTCAACGCGTTTTACTTTGACGGGCCGACTCGTACGTATTTGTTTTCCACTCCTACTTCTCACGCTCCCGCCGACCCTCGGCCTTGTCTTCAGGTGCACTGAACGGAACGTTGGAGGGTGCGGGTGCTATTGCTGGAGCCCTGATAATCGGTTTTTTCGTTCTCGACGGAACCCGCTTCAGACGGCGCACGCGCGGCTTCATGGGCTTAGCGTTCGTCTCCATCATAACGATTGTCGTCTGGTCTTGCGCCCTCGCATGGCAGGTCAAGTTTGACCGCACACCTCGCACCAAAGTCTACTACACCGACAGCGCGTACCACTCCAAGGGCCCGCTCTTCTTCTTCTGTGCGTTTCCTTCCACCCAACCCGTTCACATTGTTGACACTGCAAGCGTTCCGTGCAGTCTTCTTTGGCGATGCGGCGTACCAGGCTCTTGCGTACTGGATCATGGGCGCCATCTCGAACGACCCGTTCACGCTCGCGCGATTCACCGGCTTTTACAAGGCCATCCAGTCGGCGGGCGGGGCGGGCTCGTATGGCATGGACGCTACCTCCACGCCGCTCTTGAATGAGCTGCTTGCGAGCTGGCTCATGATGCTCGTGTCGTTCCCGCTGGCGGGCATCGTAATCTGGGGCATCAAGGACACCTCGTATACCGAGGAGAAAACTGTGTACACTGACGATTTGACGGTGAAGGGGGGAGCAATCGATGATAACCTGTCGGCTGGGGGTAAAGTTTGATACAATACAACAGAATTTATTTAATTTATTTACGACATGCTCTTATTTGGACGGAAATGGGAATTCTTAGCTTAGCAGCATCTCAGGGCTCAGGCACTTGCAATGCGTTGCCTCCACCTGCCTTTGACCCTCACTCTTTCTCTCACTCAATATGTCCTTCCTGCTCTCGCAAATACCGAAATCATCAAATTTTCAGCGGGCAACCCGATTCCCGTAACGTTCCTTCCACAAAACTGGTGAAACGATCCTCCCTCGCGGCTTCAATAAACTGACTTGCTTCTCAGGACTGTTCTCCACCCCGGAGAAAACGAAATCATTGTGCGCGATAGGGTACCAGCGCCGTTACCGGGAGACCTCCGCGACTCGCTCTGCGGTGACAGCGAGGATGTACATCCATTCAAGCGCCGCCCCTGTCCGCACGAGCTCTGGCTCGCGCTGGACCTCGATGGGCGTGGGAATGGGGACAGGGACGGGGACAGGGGCAGGGATGATGAGAATTTGGGGTGGAAAACGTATCACCGGTTCACGTTGAGGGTGTCCTGGCCTGCATCCGTGAGTGACCCCCTCATCCTAACCCACATCCACCACTCGCTTTCGAATTTGAGAATTTGGAAGCACGCGCTCACGCATACGAGCCATCAACAGCATCCTGCGCAGGTCGCGCTCAGTTTACACAGCCCTGCGCTGCCGTCTGCCCCTTCTTCCGCACGCCGTGCACGCGTCCACTTTGCGCGGATCCGTCTCACTCAGGAGGGTATCCGCGTTCCCAACCACCACGCGGGAATAGGACTTGGACTAGAAACTCGGTACGGAGAGGGGAGCGGTGGTGAGGCGGTGCCGCTGGTCGTGATCCTCGAGCCACTGGTGCTCGGCATGCTCCCATCCTCGGTGGTCCCCACGGCCGCGACGGTGCTCTGCGTGTTGGGCGTGTTGGTGTACGGTGTGCTGCCGCGCATTTTGACGAGGCTTGGGAGTGTCGTAGAGAGTGCTAGGGGGGAGCTTGCCGCGCTGGAGGAGAGGAAGGAGAAGTCGAGTTGAACGAACAAGTGACGCGGCTCAGGCTACAGTCGAGGGTTGGGGGGTTGGTTTCGGTGAGTGTTGGGCGTGTCACTGTGAGTGTGCTGTTGCGGTGCGGTCTGATGGTTAATCGCATGTCAGCTCGGAGGACACGCGTCCTTTTTTTTTTGCTGTCCGTGCAGGCATCACTCGTTCGCGTCGTCTCGTCAACTTCTCGGTCACGTTGCCGTTGCATTGTCGCACTCATGCCCCCCATGCTACCGTTTCTTCCTCCATGGAGCAATGATCTTCCCTGCCCGATTGACGGACGTGTTCTTCGGAGAATTTGTATTGCATTTGTGAAGGGTCTATCCTGGTATCGTATGGTGCTGTGCGGGGTTCTGTATTCCGGCAGGGTGGCCAAACAGAAAATGTCACATCGTGGACGAGCGCAGCCCTGATGATCCCACTGTCACGGGTCTGCGCCTCACCTAGTCCGACGGCCGACGGCTGGTCGCGACGCTGCATCGTATGCAAAATAGACCAGGGTGTACACCCGCGATAAGGACGAGACCTTAGCTTCCGCCAGGGATCAGCAGGTAATATATACAGCACAAGGGTTATTTCCGCGTCATAAGGACATCTACGTCTGAACCCGAAACCGAAAAAAAAAATGGGGTCGTCTCTGGGGGGGGGTTGCTCCAAGAGGCCCCTCAAGGTAGGCGATTCCGCGGCCCCCCAGTCGGGCACGGCTGAGCTGACAGTGCAGTACGGTGTTCACGGTCCTATTGCATGCGTGCTCGATGACCAAAGTGTTGGGTGGCCCAGAATGGGATGGGCTGGGTCCAACGCCCAGATCACCACCGATCGACGGCGCGGCGGTTCCGTCGGCGACTGAAAGCATGTGTTTTCTTGCTCTCTCTTGGACAAGCTGCACCAAAGCACGTAGTTACACACGATGTAAGAAACTCTGCTTCCATTTTTTTATATCAGGTGCAGTGTAGGGCAGTCCAGTCAGGGTCAGGAGGGCACTCTGACCGTAGGCAGGTGATAGTGTGGGAAAAAGTAAAGAACAACCCAGAAAACCGGGAAGGAAGCACGTGTTTTGTTGTACAATGCGCTGTGCATGTGGCTTAGGCTGCAGGGCAGGGCAGTCACACATCCTTCTCTTTCTTTTTCTTTTTGGCGCGCGCGTGCCCAAGTCTACAGACGCGGAAACACGCGGCTATGTAAACGACCGGGGGAGCGGATCGCGCTCACAGCGGCGTGGCCTTTGCCTTGCCTTGTTCTCTGGGATCTCGGTTTCGGTTCTGTCCTCGTGCGGTCGTGCGGATGTTTTTCCTCCCACCGGGCTCCACCCCTTTGATGAGGCTCCGAGTCGCAACGCAAGGTCCCTTGGCTTTATGCTCGTCGAGTCAATATTAGTCGCCCATCACGGGCCCGGGCCTCTCATCAATATTATATTATTCCCTCTCTCCGTCCCTTCCCGTTCCGAATGAGACCAGGCGAGACCGCTCTTGGCAGTGGGACGGTGACGGTTTTGCGTGGGTGTTGCGTAAAACGAGCGAAGGGAAAAAAACAACATACGGTTCCCACACGGAAGTTCGTTTGAGAAAATGAGGCCTCGGCGCTGTGCGCGCTAGCTGCTGTGATTGATGATATCTCTCCCCCAGAGGCATGGGCAAACAAGTAATAAAACAGAAACGATCTTCATTATAGTGTCGGAGTGATATCGTGACAGGATGAGAGAGTAGAGTAGGGGCACTTCTGCTGGTGTTGCTCGTAACCTCCGTCAATCAACTAAAAGCGCCGGTTTCTTTTCTTTCGTTGTTTTCTCTATTGCGGCTTCTGGCTTCTTCTTCTCTGGCTTCTCGCGCACATTACATTAGTGTAGTCTTGGCTAGCTTTTGTTGCACGGGTTGTTGCATGTGCATGGGCAGATCCCGGCGGTCCCCCACTCCCAACACCCTCCCTCAAACCCAACGCTAACCCGTTTGATGGTGCTTGAGCTCTTTTCGCTGTGTGAAAGGGTCCGCAGTGATTGATTGACTTGTGGTTTGGGCAGGCAGAACAACGTGGAGTGCGTGCCATCCTCCATCAACGCCGCTCGATCACTAAATTGCCCATATTTATACCGCTTCTCGTTTGAGCTATTCGATTGCCTAGAACGATCAATGAACGAGAGGCAGTGTCAAAACTTGAACTTGTCACTTTCCAAGGACTCCTCGGATATGCCCTTTACGCTTCTGCTTACGCGGATGCAAATGATAGCATATTCACATAACACTGACTTCACTTTCCGCTTGGCGAACAATTCCCCGTAACCCGTACATCATCCTTTCACCTTTGGCTCATTACCCTGTCTCTATCTGCTGGGGTCACGCGCGTGTCATATGATCGTTCCTCCTCCTTCCCGAGTACTAGCAACGGCGTCAATCGCTCACTCACTGGTATCTGGCGCCAGCAGGTGGGTCGCGAGTCCCTAAAGGGGGTTGGGGACTAGATCACGCGTGCGCTTCATTGACCCGCATTGTTTTTCCCGAGATTGAGAGCGTGGGCACTGCAAGTTTGTGCAAGGCCCATGAGTTTGAGCTTGAGCTTGGGCTACTTTGAATTAATTCGATTGAGCGCCCACGCCCAGATCCACCAACTGCGCCACCACACAGGCCGCAGTAAGGTTCCAGCCGAGTGGACGACAGGCGATAGGCGGTGACCGGCAGGGTACTGTACCGTACTTGCATGCCAGCGTTTGTTTTTCACTACAGTACGGGTAGCCGTCGTGGTGGGGCAGGGGGAAAGAAAAGGGAAGGGGGAAGGGACCTCGTGGCCACGTGACACGTGTCCTTCCCTGAACAGATTTGGATAACGCCCGCGGGCTCGTCGGCAATCGTACACCCTTTTTCTCCTCCTCCTCCCCCTGCTTGCACTTACAGGGGGCTCCTGTCTCGTATGCTTGCTTGCTGCCTCCCCTAGTACGCGCACACTCCCAGCTTTGCGCTTCGCCTCGCGCATCTCCTGCCTGCTACGGCGCTGGGCGCTCCCACATACTTACCAATCGGGTTGCATCCCACAGTTGCGGTACGGGCTTCAAAATAACTCAATCAAAAAAAGAAAAAACCACCCTTTTTGTTTTGTCAAGATCGTGCGAACGGCGTACGGTGGACCCGCCGCATGTGCGTGTACACATACAACACCACCGAACGGAACTACTACTACACCCCACCCCACGTGAGTCGTCACTTGTTCGTTTTGGCGGAGCTCGTGTTACGTTTTTTGTTGTTCTTCGTGTTCTCGCGAGTGCTGATCTGAATCTCTCATTTTGTCCCTTCTTGGGGGGTCGCGTGGCTCGGCCGAACCGCGGTTTGGTCGCTCTGCCCTTCGCTACAGGCAAGCGGCGGTACTGTATTGTGTACTACTGTGAGTGTGAGACTTCCTGAATGGAGAGGTCTAGAACGCCCAGACGGCGCGTGTGCCTGCTCCACACACTACGATCTCCACGATCGGCCTTCAAAAGAGAAAGAGTCCCTGCCTTCCCTCCGGATTGGCTCACGACGGGCGCGAATTTTCGGACGCGCGTCTACATCGCCCGTTTTCAACTTCAGGGCCCTGTTCTACGCTCTGCCTCGTTGCGCGCAAACATTCATCTCGTGATCGGGATTTCGGATCCGCCGCAACGCGTCGTCCTGTTCCTTTCTTAATCTGTGCGTTTTGTTCTTTTATCGAACGTTTCGAACGCGCACCGAAATCGAAAAAAGAAACGAAATCAAGATATGGAAGGAAAAAAAAAAAAGGATCGAATTTAGTGTGCGTGTGTGTACTGTGGGTATGTATGAGATCTACAAATACGGCGCGCTCCGAGAAGCGGGCTTCTCCTTTCTTTTTTACCCGGCTGGCTGGACTGGAAGAAGACAGACATTCAAATTGTAGCCGCGCGCTGAGTGTAAAGAGTCCCGGCGCACCATCACCACGATGTTCAAGCGGCAGTGGCGGTGATGGGGACAAAAAAACATCAAAATCCAATCTCGATGCTGCGTGTCGATATCACCTTGCAAACGTTCGTGTCCGGCTTTTTGGCCTTGCATTCCTTTCTGTCGTACTTGATGGTCCCGGCTAAACATATCGGGACCCCCCGCACCCCCTCTCCACAGGCCACGCACCCACCGCCCCGCTGTGTCGTGTGTCGTGGAGAAGTGAACGTGTGTCTGCCATCCGGACGGGAGGGCGCCATGTGGTGTTCAATGGAGAAAAGATAAGGCGCATTGCATACACGCGGAGAAAGTTTGACGGATAGGACAAGAAGACTTTTTGGAGATTTTAGTTATCGAGGTTTGTAACGTAACGCCACCCCCGGCGTTCTATGTCTTCTGCGCGACAGCTGGCTGGATGGCCGAGAGCACATGATTCGTATCCGAGGAGATTCTTTCCAGGACGTGGAGCGGATGGTGGCTGTGCGCGCGGAGTGCCATACCCAGAAAGGTCACATAATAATGCACGTCGAACATTACATTCATTGTCCCAAGTGCCCTGTTTTTTTTTTTTGGTCCCCATTCATTGTGGTCAGCCAGATCACATATTAGGAAGAATAGGAAAATGCAATGCTGCGCGCATGTCTCTGCACATGAAATGAAACGGGAAGGAGAGTTACGGGTGACAGATTGGAGCGACCGAGCGGAAGTGTCAGGGATTGTTAGATGATGTTCCAGAGGGAAAAACGGAATGAATGAAATGTGGGGTAAAATGGCAATTCGGGGTAGTCTCGGCACGCCACCAGGCTTTCGGGGTTGCCCCCGGGAAATGAACATGTGACAGCTGATTCAGCCGTGTCGATCTGTCGCTGCATTTGCCGAATGGGGGAACGCAGCACAGGGAGTCACATGCCCGAATGGCGGAGAATGGAAGAAGTTTCATACATACGGCACTAATCTGATCTGATAGAGCGGGTGTGGTGTGGTGTGGCGACCCATGGTCTGTATGTGTATGTGTATGCGTGTGTTGGTTGTGGAAAGGATCGGGTCTCCTGGATATGGTAATGAAAACCGCGTGAGTCACGGTCCTGCACGGCACGGGAGAGGCTGAGTCAGGCTGGCAACCGCTGAGATCGATTCGATTGGGTAGGGAGAAATTTCATGTGAGATCAGCGAAAGCGGGTTTAGACGACTGGGATGGATCTTTCTCTATCCGTATCCGTTTTCTCTCACACTGGGGGCACCAGTGGCGGGCTCTGATGGCGGTCCGTTCCCAAGCAGACGGCGAGGTCGAACCAAACGGGCCAAAAGCCTCGTTGTATCCGACGGGCGCGTAAAGCTTTACTTGTACACGTACTGGAAGGACACCAAAGCAGGACATGCCAGACCAAGCAGACGGACGCCGGTGCCTGTGCATGTGCGCCTTTCGATTGCCTAAGCAAGCGACCGCCGCCCCACGAGTCATTTATCCCTTTCTCGAAGGTCTTTCTGTAGAACGGCGCAGATACCCAGGGGCGGATGTGTTGGTACCTGGGCCGTCCCCAGTAATGGCATTGCGTGATCGATTAATGTCTAGTTTTGGGCACCACAACCTCCCACTTTGTGTCGGGGGTCGGGGGGGTTTTTTTGCCAAGGCCAACGCACGCCGTGCAAAGTCTTGTCAATCAACTTCTTTCCCCTTCTCATCGAGGGAATGTCGTTACGCATCGACGTGGCACAAAATGCAGCCGCGTTTGAAAAATAGAGGAGCTAGAATATTTATGCGCGCCTCGTCAAGTCAACCCTGGGGGGCAGTGCGTGTCCGAAGGACCGATATACGGTTCGGGTCGGGTCGGGTCGGATGGGTGGATTTGCCGGAGAGATAGAGCAGATCTGGGAGGATGTGGGCCCTTCTTCACACCACACCGTGTACGACGCGTGCGCGGCGGTGGCCAAATTGCCCCGTTGGCTTCTCGTAAACGCGGGGCACGGCGCGGGGTAGGGCTGACAGGTGACAGAAGCATGATGTGTGTGTGTGAGGAGTTTCCTTGTGGAAGAGAGTGAGTGTGGTGAGAGAGATCGATTGGCCAGGAGGGGATTAGCGGATTGGGATCGAAGATAAGGGGAATTTCATAGGACTGAAAGGAGTACTGTGGGCCACGCAAATGGATTAGGCCATCGGAACTTGCAAACTCGTGTATTTATTGAAGAGAGAGTGTTTGGTAGCCTCATGCAAACACCTGGCCGTGTGCATAGTGAAGTAAAGTTGCCTCGAGGCAGGGCATGGAAAGGTGTACACTCATCGAGTAGGAGTGACCCAAGTACTCGGCCTCTCCCGCTCTCTCTCTCTTCAAATATAAAAAGACGGAGGGAGCCGGTCTTGGGCTGTGCAACTTGCACAAATTAGCAGAGAGCAGAGCAGACTGCGTCCCCATTTCTTTCTTCTTTCTTCCGCTGCTGTGGAGGGGCCCTTTTATTTCTTCTCTCTTCCAGATCTCTTTTCCCTCTTCTCCACTCTTGACTCACTCGCTCGTCGCCTCTCGCCTCGACACGACCTCCGCCCCGACCCATCGTCGGTGCCACGCCCACGCCCACGCCCTCGCTTTGACAATCAACCATTCTTGGAGCCATCCGAACAACCAAATCCCAATCCCGAAATCAGAAACTTGTGACGACCCCTCGATACCCCCGCATTCTTCGTTCCATTTGCCGACTAGTTACGATCGCATCCGCTTCCGTTCTCGCCTGCCTATTCACCAGTGCACCACTGCAATTCAGACTCAGCTCTAGGCCCTCCCGCCCGCCCCGCCCCACTGTGCGTAAGGCTTAAGACAAACAAAGAAAGGAAGGGAAAGGAAGGTTAAGGAAAAGGGAAAAAAAAAACCGAGTCATGGCCACTGTAACCCATCAGCCAAGGCCAGTTCCTGCCTTTCGTCGCCAGCATTCTACCTACAGCGCATATCCGTCCTCTCCTTACAACCCAAATCAGTCTCAATCTTCCTTTTCATTCCCTTCCAGTATGGATCTTCATCCTCGCTCTTATAGGCCAAACCGTCCGCCCCAATTCTCTTCTTCCAACCACCACATCCCCCACACTCCTCCTCCCCACCCGAATCATCCCTTTTACTCTCAACACCATCATCGCTCAAACATGGCTACCGCCACTGCTAGCGCCTCTTTCTCTCGTCATACCTCCCCTCCTCTATCCTCTTCATACCCTCTCGTCTACAGTCCCTCGGAGAATTCGTATCAGAATACCACTTCCATCTCCGGCGACATCCAGCACGAGTATCCCTTTGACATCGGCTTTCCCACAAGCGGCAGCATGAGTTTCGCCGACCTCGACCTCTCTCAGTCCGCCTTTCTGAATCCTGGTCAATTACCCTGGTCAGAGTCAAAGTCCGATTTCAAGGTCGAGTCATCCCCTGCTCCACAATCGGTCTTCTATGCCGACACCGGCAGCTATGCATTCTACAACGACTCCAATGGCACTTCTGCTGTCGATGCTCAGCTCTTTTCCTCGCAGCCGCAGCCTCAGCCTCAGCCAACTACGGAGATGCTCGCGAGCGCTCCGCAGCAAGTGGTATACTTCAGCCCAGCAGCCGAGAACGAGATGGAGATCGAAGGCGATCTCGACTTGCGGTATCCTTCCACCACCACCTCCCCTCCTCCACATGCGCTCCCATCGTCCGTACCTCCAGCCTTTGTTCAACCGTCCGAAGTGATGTCACCTTCACCTCCCGGCTTCAGGGCTCCTGTACCCTTCCCTCGTATGATGGGATCCTCGAGTCCACCGGGGTTGACCGGCGAGTCGGAAGGTGAAGACCTAGGGAGCGACTCCGGCGAGAGTGAAGCTGGCTATCCTTCGGACGGTGGGGATGGTGACGATGACGGCGATTTCATGCCAAATCGGATGCCGCGCTCGCGGACTCGCTCACGACGAACCAGCAGCGTGAGCGTGAGCAGTGGGAGCGGTAGTGCGCGTGCTCCTCGACCCTGTCGTCTGAGTGCGCCAGTGCCGGTTCCAAACCTCACAAAAAAGTCGCGCGGGCGCCGTGTGCCTACGGGACCGGTGTTCATGGTGCAGGGCGGTGTGCAGAAGAACGTGCGGATGTACAGGTGCACCGTCGACGGGTGCTACAAGTGCTTTGCCCGCGGTGAACACTTGAAGCGGCACGTGCGATCGATCCACACAAATGAGAAGCGTAAGTGTTCCTGCTTTGCTCTTCATCGATCGGGATTGACTTTGAGTGGCCTATTGCAGCGCACAAGTGTCCCATCGAGGGATGTGGGAAAGACTTTAGCCGTCACGATAACCTCGGGCAGCACATGCGCGTACACAAGGGTCAAGCATTGACCAATCTTGTCGGCGACGCTTGAGCTCACCCTTACGTTCAACCAAAACTTCGTTCTCCAAATTTCTTTTTTTCATCACGCCCACGCCCATGCTTCACGCCGCACCTTTTTTTTTTTTTTTTTTTGCTTCGTTTCTTTCTTCATTAGTCTTACTCTACTTGGGCTCAGGTATCCGTGGGACGCTGCAACCTCCATAAGGGGGCAGGGACATTTTGTTTTTTCGTCACGACTATGCCTGCTTTACGACATCGCTGCCACGCCACTTTCTCTCTCTCTCCTCCGTCTCCCTATCCCCGGTCTTCTGTTCTGCTGTCTTCCTCCCCTCACACGTGTACTCTACCAATTGTTTCCTGTCTCCGGCACCTGCCATCCTTATCGTGCTGTCTGTCTGTATCCATCCATGCATGTATATTCCCTATTCTATCTCGCGTTGTAGTCTTACTTTATATGGGCCTGACGCTGTCCACCACTTGTGTCAGTCGTCCTTTATACGGTTTTGTTATGTTAACATGTAAGATGCCTCTGTTATCACGCATGCTCTGCACTGCTACAAAGACTAATAAGAGATGAAACTGAACGACAAAGCGAGATTCAACACTCGAGGCATGTTGTACATAGATATCACCTGTGTTCAGGTAACGGGGGGGGATGTCATGCGAAGATAAGTGGGGAGATGGTGCACCGGGTAACAGCTATGATTCGTCCATCATGATAGCGATAAACTCTTGTTCGTTGATCTCGCCATCCTGGTCGAGGTCAAACTCGTCTATCATCGCTTGTCTGGCCGCGCGAGCGTGCGTGTATCAGTCAGTCAACAGGCGCAAGAGAACGACAAGGAAGAAAGGAAACGCACAGCTCGTCATCCTCTAGACGATCTCCGATCTCTTTGGCGACGCGTCGGAGGTTGCGCAGGGATATCTTTCCCGTGTTGTCGTCATCGAAGAGCTGAAACGCGCGCCGAATCTCGTCCATCGGGTCACGCGCCAAGATCCTTTCCGTCACTGAAACAAACCATGATCAGCACCACAAAAGAGAGGGGAAGCGTGATGATGCAACGCAAAACGCCAAAACGTAAACGCAACTGATTTTGACAAAGTCGTCGTACTCGAGCAGGCCGTGGCCCGTCTTGTCGTGGTCCCGGAGCGTCTTGAGCACCTCGGCTTTCTTGAGGTCGAACCCGAGCGCGCGCATGGCTACTTTTAGCTCGTGATAGTCGACCGCGCCGTCCTTGTCCGTGTCGAAGAGCTCGAAGGCTTCTTTGATCTCCTGTCTCTGCTCGTCTGACAGCTCTGGTCGCGCGTGGGCTGCTGCTGCTGCTGCCGCGTGAGAGCGCCGCTTTGCTTTGGACGCTGCGCTTGAGGTGTACATCGTTTAAGGTGGGATGTATGGTGGGTGAACGGAACGCGTCGCGTCACCCGTGGGAATCTTGTGTTAGATAATACACACGTGATTTAGATGGAACCGGATCTCGAGATGTCTTCGGTCGGTTGTCGTTGAGGGAAGGGTCAGGTCAGCTTGAGCATCACCCACCATCATGACCATTCAAACTGTTCCTCTTACTCTACCTCCTTCCGCAGACCCTTCCAACTTTCCTAATTTTGGCAGGGAAGTTATCGGTGTCAATCCTGGCGATCTATCCTCTTTCGACTTTGCTGAGATTGAACAGCTCCTCTACAAGGTACCACGTTCACTCTGGAACATTCCCTGATCTTATCCTCTTCCAGTACAACATCCTTCTCTTCCGAAACGTAAATCTTTCTCCAGAGCAACAATTTGCCTTGACAAGGGTATTCCAAAATCCCATGGGGGGGTGCCTTTCACCTGACTCCCTAAGCGCTGACGCATTCCCGTCCACGTAGGCATTTGACCCTGAGTGCGAGTCATATGGACATGGCAACAATAAGACCGGATCCACAGAAAAGTCCATCCTCCACCCCGATCTCAAAACGATCCCGCGCGTGCCTCAAGTGCAGCTGATTGGCAACGGCACCATCTACAACCACGAGGGCCTCGAACAAGCAGCGCTCAAGCACCCCTCCCACAAGACTTTCCACAAGACGGTCGTCTCGCCAGCAGACGAGGCTGCCGGCGTCACGCGCTTCTACCGCTGGCACATCGACGCCGCGCTCTATGACCTTTCCCCGCCCAAGGTGACGACGCTCTACGCGATCCACGTGCCGCAGGGCCCGCAGCAGACGTGCCGCTACGACGACGGCACGGGCGATGAGCTACCAGTCCCGCTCGGCACGACCGCGTTCGTCTCGGGCAAGACGA